>Ga0208899_1001251_pt1 | contig 18038 bp, 20 predicted proteins | sample VirMetDEL_Nov_24_FD_184518 | JGI IMG/M metagenome (GOLD analysis project Ga0208899, IMG submission 184518) | Aqueous microbial communities from the Delaware River and Bay under freshwater to marine salinity gradient to study organic matter... | ecosystem: Environmental > Aquatic > Marine >... | reverse complement strand
TAACTTAAAGATTAAGAAAAAGAAAAGTCCTTTACCTTCACACTCTTCTATTTTTAAAGGTAACTTAGGAAGTGCAAGTGTACCTAATGATCCTACTTCTAAGTATAAAAAGAAAAAGAAGAAAAAAAAGAAAAAGGTAAAGAAAAAAATACTAGCAAGTAATACATATTAACAATGGCTACACTACAACCCACAACTAAACTAGAAGCAGTTAATGTAATGCTTAGTAGTATTGGTGAAGCACCAGTTAACTCGCTTACCTCAGGATTAGAAGATGCTGAGTTAGCAGAAACGATATTAGAGAGTGTCAATCGTGAAACTCAGAGTAAGGGTTGGATATTTAATACAGATTTAAAAATTAAACTTGCGAGAAACCCTACTGATAATCACATAGAGTTACCTAATAACTACATTAGGGTAGACACTAGGAATACCTTAAGAAACTCTACTAAGGACATAGTTGAAAGAGGACGTAAGTTATACGATAGGATAGCTAATAGTTATGTATTTAGTGATGACGTAACTGTTGATGCAGTTATCCTCTTAGACTTCTCTGATGTACCTGAGTCAGCTAGGAGATACATTACTATCCGTGCTGCTCGTATCTTTCAAGATAGAGTCTTGAGTTCACCTAATATACATGGGTTTCAAATGCAGGATGAACAACAGGCATTTATAGAACTACAAGATTATCAAGCAGAGACTGCTGACTTTAATATCTTTGATAACTACGACACCTTTGCTCCATTAGATAGGAATATCTATAGTGAGCATTATATAACCAATACACTCACCGAAACATCATCTTAATATGCCATTAGTATCTGGAGCTATTCCTAACTTAATCAATGGTGTGTCACAACAACCACCATCGTTAAGACTACCTACCCAAGGGGCAATCCAAGAGAATGGGTTATCTTCGGTGGTACGTGGATTAGAGAAGAGACCTGGAACTCAGCATATAAGTGAGATTGATACTAGTTTTACCGATAGTACTGCATTTATTCACACGATACAGAGAGATGAAGAAGAAGCATACGTATCCGTCTTATCAGACAAAAGTATTAAAGTATTTGATCTAGTAGGTAAGTATGTACCTAAAGATGGATCTTCTGCACAAGGAGGTAATCAAGTACCAGTATATGCAGATGATTCTTTTACTGCACTATCTAATACTCAACTAAATTATTTAGATGTACCCACAGATTCTACTGCACAAGCAACCTTTGGTGCTACTACTGTTGCTGACTTTACGTTCCTCTTAAATAGAAGTAAGACCATTACCAAAGGTTCTACTTATTCACATCAGAGACCATACGAAGCATACGTATATATTAAGAATGGTGACTACAAGTCTAAGTACTCTATAACTGTATCAATGGAAGTAAATAATGTTGAGTACAAATTTATTTCTACTGCCGAAACACCTGATGGTTTAATTAAGAGTAATACTACTGGAGCAAATGGAGATACTCCAGAAACTACTCAAGTTAACAACCAAGGAACAGTTAGTACAAAACGTATTGCTAGTTCATTAGCTTATGGATCTTCTGGTTTAAGTACAACTAGTTCTCCTCCTGATGTTATCACTGATATTACAATTGATAATGCACTCGGAACTGCTATTACAAATGCAGGTACATTAAGCACTAATATTAATGACGCAACTAAATGGAAAAAACCTAATGGAACTGCTGCTGCTGAAACAGACATAGGTAGTGGTAGTGGATCACCAGGGGATTATGTTTCTTCATTTGGTGTCAAATACAATGCTGATGATAACTTTATTTACATATATTCTTCTGGAACAAACAAAGTAAATTTTGATGTAGAAGTATCTGATAGTCGTGGTAATGAAGATATAGATGTTTTTGTAGGACATGACCAAGTGTCCTCCTTTGGTAAACTACCTGCTACCTTACCTGGAGATGCAAAGAAAGGTTGGAGTGGTAGTGCATTTACTAATGATGGAACAGGATTTACTATTAAGGTAGGAGGTGATAACCAAAAGGCACAAGATGATTACTATGTGTTTTGGAATGGTAAGACTTGGAAAGAGACTTTACTACCGAGGTATGCTGGTGAAACCACAGATCCTTACAAGACTAGCTTTGATGCTAGTACGATGCCTCACCAACTTAAAAAAGCATTTACAAATGTAACAGGATCTTTAACAAACGTAGTAAAAACTAATGCTACTCATTGTACAGTTACTATTGCAAATCATAAGTTTGTTAATGGAGATAAAGTAACAATTAGTGGCACTACTAATTTTAATGGTAGTGCACTCACTATTAGTGAAGTAACTACAAATACATTTAAAGTAGATAAAGCTATCACTTCTAGTCCTTCAGCAGAAACCTCAGGTACTGTAACAACAGATTCATCAAATAGAGTTTATTTTATATTAGAAGATTCTCCTTGGGTAACACGTACTATTGGTGACATAGATACTAACCCATTCCCTTCTTTTACTGACTTTGAGATTAATGACATTTTCTTCCATAGGAATCGCTTAGGTTTCTTGAGTGACGAGAATGTAATCTTTAGTGAAGCAGGTGGATTCTACAATCTCTTTGTAACTACAACACTAACTATTTTAGATAGCGAACCAATCGATGTTGCAGTATCAAATAATCAGGTATCCATATTACGACATGCAATTCCTTTTAACGAAAGTCTTCTTATTTTCTCAGACTTACAGCAGTTTAAGGTTACCGCAGGAGAACTACTAACACCTACTACTGTTTCTATTGATGTAGCTACTAACTTTGAAACAGACACTACGGCTAAACCAGTACCAGCAGGTAGGTACGTTTACTTTCCTTTTAAACGTGGTGACTTCTCAGGTGTACGTGAGTACTTCTTAGACATCTCTACGGAGACCTCAGATGCACAAGAGGTAACCGCACATGTACCTGAGTACATCGAAGGTAATATCTTACAACTAGCATCATCTTCTAATGAGGAAATTTTATTAGCGTTAGGAGATACAGATCGAAAGAGTATATACGTTTATAAGTACTTCTGGTCTGGAGCAGAGAAACTACAATCATCCTGGTCTAAATGGACCTTTGATGCTGATGTACTCTCTATGTCTATATTAGGGTCAGATGTATTCTTACTATTCAAACGTAGTAATAGTCTATTCTTAGAGAAACTTACGTTATCTTCAGACCCTGCATCAGAGGTAATGGTAGATAAGCAGAGTATTCATCTAGATCGAAGGGTAGAACTTAAGACAGGAGGTACTACAACATTACCTTATACGGCTACTAACGCTGAGTATATTTTAGATACAGGTAAGATCATTGCTCTTAGTGATGTAAGTGCTCAACTCACAGCAGGTAAATCAGTATTCGCAGGTATACCCTTTACATTTAAGTATCGTGTAAGTGAACAGGTACATAAGGAAAATGAGGTTACTGTTGAGATCGCTAGGTTACAGATACGTAACATGTCGTTTAACTTTAGTAACTCAGGTTTCTTTGAGGTAATTGTATCACCCTTACCTACCACAGGTAGAACCTCTCGAACCAATACATTTAGTGGTTTAACTGTAGGTACAGCAGTCATAGATAAACAATCATTACAATCAGGAACCTTTAGGGTACCAGTACTATCTAAGAGTGATAACGTGACTATAGAGATACAAAACGCAAAACATTTACCATGTAGGTTTCAATCAGCAGAGTACGAAGGGTTCTTAGTAGTACGTTCTCCGAGGAGTTAATATGGGTGCAGATCCAGGAACTATAGCATTAATACAATTAGCTATTACCGCAGCTTCAGTCTCTCAACAACAAGAGGCACAGAGACAGCAGATAAATCAAGCTAATCGTATTGCACAAGAGAACGCACGTTTAGCTAATATTCAATACCAGAATCAAATAGCACAGATAAACGAAAAGAACCGAAGGATAAAGGCACAAGAGAATAACCTAGCTACTCAAGCTACTGATACACAACTAGATGAGCAAGTAAAAGCCTTACAAGCACAAGGTACTGCAATTACTGCAACAGGAGAAGCAGGAGTAGAAGGAGCAAGTCCTTACCTACAACTACAAGATATAGAGAAACAACAACTAAAGAACATTGGGGCTATTCGTGGGAACTATGATGTGAACATGAATAACCTACAGTTCCAAAGAGAAGGCTTAAAGTACGAAGCAGACAATGCGTACTATAGTGCTTTGAGTAGAATTAATTCTAACCAGGGAGCATTTGGTCAGAGTGGATTTGCTAATGCGTTACAATATGCAACTGCTGGCTTAGATGCAGGTACTACTTATTACAAACTAGGTGGTAGGTTTAATAAAGACGATAAGAAAACGATCCCAGAAACTTATATAGCATAATGGCAAAACAAGATAGGAAGACGAGGTTGCGACCTCTTCAACAAACCGCACAGATACAAACTGGTGGACTTCCTAGTATATCTTCTTATCAACCTAAAGCTGCACCTCAAGGTAAATCTAATGAGGCACAGATGGCTAATGCGTTAGCCCAGTTAGCACCTTCGCTCACTGAATTTTTAGGTACTAAGTTTCAATCAGATAAGAAAGCAGGAATAGCTGAAGGTCGTGCTACATTTAGACAACAGACTACGGAAGAACGTAAGGAAACTCAAAGAAGAATAGCATTAGGTAATCAAGAAGGAGATGAGTTTTTTGTAGAAGGGTACCAAAGATCCTGGCTTAAAAACTTAGGTCGTGCTTATGGACTTGGGTTAACTTCTATGCTCGATAAAATACCTAAAGATTTAAGTGATGCAGAGTTTTTTGAAGCTATAGAAAAATATGACCAGGAGTTTCAAAGTACAAATGGCTTAGACCTCTACGATAAAGAATTTTATAATGAAGAATTTGTTCCTACTCAAGAACAATTTAAAAATGTAATACAACAAGCATGGGGTGCTCAAAGAAGACAGTTACTATCAGAACAAGCCGATGCTGCTTATCAACAAAATTTAGTTAATAGTATTGATGAAGTAGGAAATAACTTAAGTACTATTACAAATGGACAAATTAACGACTTAAGTGAACTGCTCGATGAATTACCAACTATAATTGAAAGTTTAAAAGCAGAAGGAGTTGATGTCCCTAATGAAAATGATTTTGAAGGTATTCTAAGAAGATCATTTCAAGTAGCAGAAGAAGATCCTTTAGTAAATGAAATGTTTGCTAAGGATAAAAAAGGTGAATACATTGGTATAAATAAAGATATTCAACGATCTCTTGAAAATGCTCCTGCTGGAAGTGAAGGAGAAAAGGCATATAAAAAATATAAGAACTACGAAAAAGCAAATGTATTACATGGGTTGCGAAAAACCATAGCTGATACTGTTAATAAACATGCAGATATAACTGGTGATTACTCTCAAGCTAACAACCTCGCTGCTACTCAAATTGCTGAATTAGCATTACAAAAAGATGATGTAGACCTTTTAAAACTTATAGATTTTATTACTACAAAAAATGGTGCATCATGGGGTACCTCAGGTCCAGCAATTAAAATTAAAAGAGTTTATGAAGATAAGATTAAACAAAATATAATTAACAAAGCTAACCAAGAGTACACTTTAAAGCAAAGAAAAGAAGAGGAATTAAAAAAGAGTGCTAAAGCTAATACATCTAAAATATTAAGAGGTATAAAAAGAGATGAAAGTGGTAGATTAATTATTGATAGTGTTGCTCTACGAGCACTAGAGATGCAAATTGAAACCTTAGAAGATTTAGGTGAAAGAGATGAGGCTCGGAAACTAAGGATAAGTATAGGTTCACACACTACACTCGAAGAAGAGTTAGCCCTTAGGAATTTAGAAATAGATGTTAGTACTGGTAATACTACTACTGAAAAAATCAGAGAAGATGGAGCATTACTAGGACTAGATGCCAAAAAAATAGGAGACTTAGAAAAAGAATTAACTGATAAACAGTATAGAGATAGAATATTTAAGAAAGATTCTTTAGCAACTGTAGCTAGAAATGATGCACTTAAGTTAATTACTAAGAAACCAGTAGGTGCAGGAAAATCTTTAGAGGATTGGTTTGCTGAGTTTAACCAGAGTGATCCTAAAGATATTGAGAGAGTCCGTAATGCACATAGGTATCGAAGGGCACTCTTAGACTATGGTTATGAAAAACAAAAAGAATTAAAAGAACAAAACCCTAATATATCTCAAGCAGACTTAGATGATAAATTAAGTAGAGCAATTGCAGATAAAGCCTTAGATCAAAACTTCTTAAAATCTTATTTAATTAAAGAAGATGAAGATAATACTAAACTAAGTATTATTCAGACTCACCCTAATATAGTTAAGCTACCACAAAAAGGTCTTATTGCTGGTACTTTCCAAGAAGATAAATTTCCTTATACTGATAAAAATCAATACTTAAAAGATAGAGATTCTATCTACCTTGCTTTTACAAAAAATAAATTTTCGTGGAAAACAGTGAGTGGTTCTGAAGTCCATGATAATAGAATGGTTCAAATGATAAATAAGTTACTAGAAGGAGAAGGTGGAGGAAGTGATGGTACTATGTATTCTAATTTTCTTGGAAAACCAGACGAAGCATTTTCATTTTTAGCTCAACTATTAGACGAACATTTTAATATTCCCGATGCAAATAGACTTAAGCCCTGAAAGAATAAAAGAATTAGAAAATGAAGACATATACGCTCAATCTGGTGGACTAGTAGATACCTTAGGAGATATAGGTCAAGGAAGTGCTAGGGGAATACTAAAGATTCCAGGTCAGTTTGCTGATAATATGAATGGTATCCTCGATTGGACTGCTGATAAATTAATAGGTGAAGGTGACTATCGATTACAAGAAGTAGATAAAGTAAAAGATTGGTATCAAGATAAACTTAATACTTATATTCCTCCTGAAGATACAACTGCATTTAAAACATCAGAAGCAATATCTAATGCTTTAGCATCTTTTTTATTATTAAGAAAAGTTGTACCAATACAAAACTGGTTTGCTAGAAGTGCTGTGGCTGAAGCAGGTGCATCTTTAGTAAGAGACCCTTACGAAGAACGCTTGGCAGATATAATGGCAGATGTTGGACCTGATATTACTGAGCCACTCTTTGAAGCTTTAAGGTCTAAACCAGATGATCCATTACCAATGGCACTCCTAAAGAGAGCATTTGAAGATGCTGGTATTGGAGCAACAGCAGATGGTTTGTTTAAAGTTGTAGGTGCTATTAGAGGAATTAAATATGCTAAGTCTTCTGATGAAGCTACTGCAATAGAAACTAATTTAGATAGCGACTTAAAACAACTAGCTAAAGACATTGATGATTTAGAAAAACTAGAATCAACAAAAGAAGTAGTTGAAGAAATGTCCGATGGTACAATTAAAAGAACTACTGTACCTGCTGGCAAACCAAAAATAAAACCTAAAGCTCAACCTAGTGAACCTACACTAGATACTAAACCACAAATTATACCTAGAGAAACATCTAAGATACCTAAAGATAAAATCTTTGATTCTCAGAAGATTGCACAAAAGATTATAGAAAAAGTAAAGACAGGTGATTTAGATGAAACTAGACTAAGTTACGAAACTGACCTTCCTTATTTTAATAAAGACCATTACTTAGTTAAAGATGACGAAACATTTGACAAAATACTAATTACTTTAAGTAATGGTTATAAACAAGCAAAGAAGAAACTTTCTCCTGATAAAGTAAGTTTTGATGAGTATGAGGTAGAAGCAGAAGAATACCTCACTACCTTAGGTATGGGAGATTTTCTAAGTAAATTAAGAGAGAGTGCTAAGAGTTCCCAGGAACTAGGTGGTTTACTATTTGCTGGTAAAACTGCAATCAATTGGTACACAAAAGAACTAAATGATACTGCAAAATTAATTTTATCTGCTCCTACTGAAAATCAAAAGTTACAAGCCTTGGCTCGTTTAGATGAGTTAGAGTTAATGATGCCTAACATGGGTAGGATAGGAGCATATAGTAAAGCTATTCAAGAAGGTGGTGCTCGTACTACTGCTATGGGACGGATGGATGTTAGATTACCTGAAGATCCTATGAAATTCATGGATGGTGTTGATATACAAAACCTTTACAATACTAATAAAGGTGCCGACTACATTCAAAAACTAGAACAAAAAGCTAAATTAATTGTTGAAGCAGCAGAAGCAACAGGACGAGCAGGAAGTGACTTAAGTAGTACATCAAGATTTAGAATACTTAGAATAGCCAAAGAAGATACGAGTGCTCATAAGTTATCTCATTTTCTTTCTGAGAGGTTCCGTAGGAACATTTTGTTAAACGTACCTACCTTAGGTATCAACTTAGTATCCAATGGTATAGAGACTGTTTTAAGGCCAGTTAGTGAACTAGTCATGAATAATCTTAATCCTATTGGTGATCGTGCTACGAGAGAAATGATCTCTAGGGAACTTAAAGGACAAATTGCAGGTATATGGTGGGGTTCAAGGATGGCTTTAGGTAGAGCAGCAAAAGCCTTTAGGGAAAATAAAGCAATCTTAGATCCTAACATTACACAATATGAAGGAGTTATAGATAGAGGTAGTGCAGAGTATTTATTCGGAGCATCTGACTTAGGTAAAAATTCATTTATGAATACTAAGGCAGGGTCAGCGTTAAGACACGCAATAAATCTCACAGGAAAACCAGGAGAATGGTCGTATAAATTACTTAATGCTACTGATGAGTTCTATAAAGAATTAAATTATTTCGGGAAAAGGTTTGGTCAAGAAATGGCTGACCTATCTGACGAACAACTCCTCGTATTAAAAAACGGAACTAAACTAGAGAAAGATGGTTTAAAGAGTAGTATTCGTGAACGTATAATGAAAGATTCTTTTGAAGATGGTGGTCAAGCATTATCTGAAAAAGACTTATATAGACTTAGACGAGGTTTAAAAGATACAGATCAAGTAGATACTAAAGTAGTTTCTTCTAAACTTGATCCTAACTTATTAGCATTAGAACAAACTAAATTAAAAGAAAAAAGATTTAAAGCACTAGAGTATGCTAGGGAAGCCTCTTTTACTAGTGAAGAACTATTTGAAGGATCAGACTTAACTGCTACAGGTTTAAAACTAGCACGAGAAATGATACAGAGAAATCCTTACCTTCAAATATTTTTTCCATTTGTAAGAACTCCAGTAAATATAATTGCTAAAGGTCTTAGATTAACCCCTGCTACTCATCTCCTAAGACCAATGAAATTAATGGAAAGACTCAGGAGTGATGACCCTATGGTAGCCCTAAAAGCTAGGACAGAAGTAGGATTAGGTACTGCACTATCAGCTACTGCATTTTTCTTAGTTGCTTCAGATCGTATTACTGGTGCAGGACCAAAGGATTTTAAACTACGAAAAGCATGGCTAGAAAAACATCAGCCTTACTCAATTAAAGTAGGAGATGTATGGGTAGATTACGGAAGATTTTCTCCATATAGTACTCCGTTTAAAGTAGCTGCTGATATGATGGATACCATTAGGTACTCTAAAGACGATAGTATGTTTAGAGATGAAGAAGTAAGTGATTATGTAATGGCTTATATCATGAGTATGACTAATGTTGCTCAAGAAGAATCATTTACTCGTGGTTTGAAAAATCTTACCGATGGTATCGAAGCATTAACAAGCGGTACTGGAATAGCTAGAGCAGAAAGATTTGTTGAAGACATATTTGCTTCAATGGTTTCTGTAAAAGCCCCTGGTCAAGTCGTAGGCATCTTTGCTAGAGATAGTGATGTAGGGTTAAGGAGTACTAATAGTTTATTTGATGGGTCTTTTGATTCTTTAGGTGACCAAGTTCTTCGTAATTTTGGAATGCCTTACGCAAAAACAGCACCTAAGTATAGTTGGTTAACTGGAGAAAAAGTAATAAATTCTCAATACCCTATATACACTTTAGGTGGGGCTATACCTCTTAAATTAAAAAAAGAAAAAGACAATTTTGTTTTAAATGAAATAATACGTTTAAATACTCCAGGGTTATCTGATGATATAAATGTTTCTATTGATGATGTACCACTATCTGCGGAACAACAGAGTAGGTACCAACAATTAATGGGCACTGTTAAATATAAAGGTAAAGATTTAGAATCTTTTTTGCGACAAGTAATTATTAGTAAAACTTATCGTAAGTTACCTGATGATTTAAAAGCAAAAGAGTTAATGTCAATTAAACGTACATATAGAAAAAAAGCTGAGATTGCTCTTATGAAAGAATACCCTAATAAAGGTAATGAAATAGTTCAAGCTAGAAGACAAGCAGAGTATAAACAAAAATTAGGAATAGATATAAGATAACCAATGGCACTTACATCCACAACTAAAGCATATAGTACTATTACATTTTCTAGTGGTGTATCTACTAACCTATCTTATGATGTAGGTAGTATAGATTATAATCCTGATATTGGAGACTCTTTAGAAGTATATGCTGATGATACTGAATTAACCTCAGGGTTTGCTATTAATACCACGAGTAAAAAGATTGAGTTAAACGAGATTACATCTAATGCTCCTACTAATATTATCATTAAGAGGATTGCTAATAAAACTAGTAGACAGATTGACTTTCAGAATGCCTCAGTATTAACAGAAGCAGACTTAGATAATAGTGCACTACAGACCTTTCATGTAGCTCAAGAAGCTATTGATAAAGCAGATGATGCACTACCTTTGAATACCGCAGGTACCGAATGGGATGCTAGTATTAGTAGTAACGCAGGTAAGATTACTAACGTAGGCACTCCTAGTGCTGGTACTGATGCAGCTAATAAATCTTATGTAGACCAGAGCACTGATGTACCTACAGTAGCATCACAAATTAGTCCTACTAATAACATTCAAACTGTAGCATCACAGATTTCTCCTACTAATAACATTAGTGCTGTTGCAGGTAAAGCTACTGAAATAGGTAGGTTAGGTACTGCCGATGCAGTAGCAGATATGGCATTACTAGGAACTCAAGATGTAGTAGATGATTTAGCTTTGTTGGCTCATCAGAGTGTTAAAGATGACATGGCTTTGTTAGCTGATGCTGGAGTAATTGAGGATATGGGTCACTTAGGTACAAATGTTAATGTAACTGCTATGGGACATTTAGGCACAGGTACTAATGTAACTAACATGGCTACAGTAGCTGGACAGATAACTCCAACTAATAACATTCAAACTGTAGCTACTAATATTAACAATGGAACTTTAGGGACAATTGTAACCAATGCAGAATCAAACGCCATTGAGATGGCAATAGCTTTAGGATAATAAAACATGGCAAGTACATTTAAAAACAAGTGGGCTGAAAACATAGCTCACGATGCAGTAACAGAAGTTTACGAAGCAGGAACATCTACTACGTCTATTTTAATTGGATTAACACTAACTAATAACAGTTCAAGTGATATTACTGCAACAGTAACACTATACGATGCTGTAACAGGAGCAACATCACCAAATGACACTAACGACATAGTGTTCCTTAACGCAGTTAGTATACCCAAAAATACAGCATTAGAAATAATGCGTGGTAATAAAATAGTTTTAGAAACTGGTGATAAAATTAAAGTACAAGCAAGTGCTGCTAGTAGTCTTAATGTATTTGCTACATTACTGGAGCTTACCTAATGAGTGGAACTTATACTTATGGTCTCATAGGACTAACAGAAGAAAATGTAGGTATAGATCGTAGGTTTTACACTGGGTTAACCAATGCAGCCAACAACCCACCTACATTAGCAGTAAGTTACAATGCTGGTAGAGTTGATGTATTTCTTAATGGTATTAAGTTAGTTGGAGATCATAGTGGCAATAGTAACTACGATTACACTATGGATTCTAAAACTGGACAAGGATCTACAGTTACATTAACAACTGGAGTTGCATTTGTTGCTTCAGATGTTGTTGAGTGTGTTGGTTATGTTTCAAATTCTTCTAATACAATAACAAGCTACAATCCTACTCCTACAAGTGGAGATGGAGGATTTAATGAATTTAGGAACATCACTCAGGCTACATCTAGTTTAGTAAATGTCTTTTTAAATGGAGTATTACTGGATGACTCTGATTACACATTAGATCCATCAACTAATGGTGGTACTGTAACCATTGGTGGAGCTACTTTAACAGCAAGTGATGTTGTTGTAATACAAGTTATAGGTGCATTAGACAATAGTAACTTTGTCCCTGCTGGTGGTGGGACTTTTACTGGAAACATCACAATTCCTACTGGCACTGCATCTGGCCATGCAGTCACAAAAGCTCAATTAGATGCAAGTGGAGTTTCAGGAATTACATCTAGTGCTGATGGTACTGCCATTTCTATTGATTCCTCTGAAGTTGTAACAGTAGAAAACAAAATTAAAGTTGATGATATTGAAGAAAAAACATCAGCACATGGTGTCGAGATTGATGGTGTTACGTTAAAAGACAGCGAAATAACTGCTAACAGTATACGTCCGGTAGGTGGTCAGAATGTGGTTTTAAAGCAAGACGGAGGTAATACAGCACTGACTATTGATGCTAATGGAAACGTGGAAGTTGTTAACCATATTGAACAGTCAGATGGTAAATATGTTCAGACCGATGAAATTCGTGCAAGGGATGGTGATGGTTTAAAACTAAGAGATTCAGGTGGAACCGATGGTATTTTTATCGAAAATGGTGGGTTTGTTGGAATCGGAACTGATAACCCAAACAATCAACTAGGTGTCGAAGGTAATTCAAATTATTTATTGAATTTGAAACAGACTGGTTCTGTTATTCACATGCTTGCATTGCGTGGACCAAGTTCAGCATCAATTGATTTTGCATGTGATGGTGCAAATAACAAAGTTAAAATGATCAGTCTAGGAAGTGGTCATGCAATTGAATTTGTCACTGAAGATTCAACCACAAAATTGACGATTGCCTCTAATGGAAGTATAGGAGCACCGTCAGGAACCAATATTTATAACGCTTCAGATTTACGCTTAAAGAAAAATATTAATAATTTAACAGGTAGTCTTGAAAAAATTAACCAAATGCAGGGCGTTAGTTTTGAGTGGATTGATGGATTTTGTCCTGAAGAAACAGGGAAAATTCATTATGGACTGATTGCTCAAGATTTAACCAAAATTGATTCAAATTTGATTTCTGAATTTGGACAGCCAATTGAAGCGAGGGATGCCGTTCTTGACGACAAAGGAAATATTATTAAAGAAGCAATTGAAGCATCGCCTAACAAAATTACTGCGGGAGATCAAGTAATTGAAAACCCTTTAAGGGTTGAAGAAAAGTTTATTATTCCGTTACTCATTGAAGCAGTAAAAACATTATCTGAAAAAGTGTCTGCACTGGAAAACGCATAATGCAACTAACAAAAGAAGAATGTGAAGAAAAAATTCAGGATTTGAACAACCAAATCCAGCGATTAATCGGCTACAAACAAGCACTTTTGGAAATGGAAGAAGAACTGGAAAAGGAGGAAAATGAGTAGGGCTAGAGATATGGCAAACCTTGGCGCACAAGCTGGGTCAGGGTTAGATGCTAGTGATATAACTACTGGTACTTTAGGTAACACAGTTCAGGATAACATTACTAGATTGGGGGCTGTTACTACTGGCACGTTCAACGGAACGATTGGGGGTACTGCAACCATTACAGATGGTGCAAATCCTCACGGATGGGAACACATTAAAACCATATCTTATAGTGCTGATACTGCAACCTCTTTTGATGGCACGACTGCGACAAAAATGAGCAACGTGGTTTCGTCAAAATATACTGCATATAAATTAATTATTCGTTGGGGGGCTGTTGTTGATGGAGCGCACATCTATTTTAGATATTTAGATGCAAGTAATGCCGCAATTGATGCGTCAACCTATTACTATGGTTATTACATGATGACTCACACAAATTCGCCAGGTAATGCGAATGGTGTTATTAGCGGAACAGGGGTTTCATACGCAATGATTGGGAACGATATAGCAGGTGGTTCAATAGGTTTTAATTGTGAAATGTTATTATACAATTGTTTTGCATCATCATCTGATTTTTCTCAAGTAGATGGACACACATTAACTGCCACCAGTGACAACCCTGCTCGTCCTCAAGCAATATATCGCCAAACTGGTTGGGATAATGGTGATTTTTATCAAGGGGGATTTGGACATATTAATGTAAATGATATTAATTATGTTTCGGGTTTTCTTCTCACTTATAATGGAGATGCTAGTGTTGAGAAAGATTCTTGGTGGAGTTGTTACGGATTAAAATTACCTACAGCAGATTAATATGGCTACTTTTACAATAAAAACAGGAAATGGTGATGCCGTTGTTTATACAGATGAAACAAAATTCAAGGAAATGAAACAACGATCTATACGGAATTCATTGCTTGCAGATTCAGATTTTATGATGGTTTCTGATAGGGGATTAACGGATGCAAAAAAAGCAGAATGGGTTACATACAGACAATCATTAAGAGATATGGATTTTAGCGACTTAGATAATTTAACTTGGCCCACTAAACCTGAGTAAACATGGCAACAACTAAAGCGACAACACTAGCACATACATTAGGTGGTATTTCGTCTGACATTAGTACGGCTGAGATCAATAGGCTTGATGGTGTTACTGGTGATTTACAGACACAATTAAATGCTAAAGCACCTACGGCATCACCTAATTTTACTGGAACAATAACAGCACCAAATGATTCTATAAGTGGAGATGCGGTATCTGGTGGAACTATAGGTGCTGGGACGTTTAACGGAACAGTGACCACATCAAATGATATTTCTGCCAATTCTAAAATAAAATTTGGTGGTGGTAATGCAAGCCGAATTTATAAAGAAGTAAATTCATCAATCGGTGAAACATTGTATGAAGGATACAAGTTTTTTTCTGGTGCTATGGCTGATTTAGAATCAGGAGATAACGTTGGACTTTTTGAATTAGTTTTTGACGGAGTTTATGGAAATGCGATTTGTGAACTTACCACTGTTGGAACTATTAATAACAATTCTCCTTCAGATCCCGATAGGCGGATTATACATATTGCTTGTAGTAGTTCAAATGTAACATTTGGGCATGTAACACAAGTTAATGGAGGCAGGATGAGGGTTGGAGCCACAACAACATCGGCTTCTACAAATGGAATTAGAATTATAGCTGACGCTCAATGGACAACTGGACTTGGTTATTACACAACTTTTATAAAGGCTTATGGTGGTGGTTACCATTCGGGGTCATACGGCATAACACTTACAGTTTTATAAAAATAAAATGGCAAACTTTATAAAAAATGATTTTTATGCTTTTGAAATAACAGATGGAGAATCAAGTCGTTTACCAACGATTAGATTAAAACGGAACATGAAATTGTTAATAACAGATTATTTATCTGGTGATCCTACATGGGATGCGTATAGGCAAAAATTACGTGATTTTCCTGATACTGTTTTATCTGACGGTAATGTTCCTGATTGGCCTGAACCGCCAGAAGATTTACCAGGTTTAAATTTAAGAAATTAGCTATACATAACATGAGTGGACATCATCCAAGTAACCCAGCGGATCAATACTATAACTATCCTACACAAGCAACAGAAGTTATGCCAGAAGTAAGCACATTATATCAAATGGTTATGGACTTAGGCATACCAGCCTGTGTCATCATAGCTGCATTTTGGTTTATTAGATACCAAAGTGAACTAGCGAAAGCGGAACGAGAGGAATTCTGGAAGAAAGATGAGGAGCACGATGCTCGACTCTTGGACATGATTGAAAAGTCGTCTGATGCTATCTTGCAGATTAAGTTAGCCCTAGATGCAAATACTAATGCAATGAAAGAGCTACTAAAGAAATAATGGAAGAAATACACGAGAAAAAAACAGTGAGAAATGGTGGAAAACAAAAGGATGACCCACATATCCAATTGATGAAACTTAGATTTTGGGCAAGGTTTCTTATTAGTCTTCTTGCCTTTGGTCTCTTTGGTTGGCTTGTGTTTACTATGGTTAATAAACCAGATGAACTAGCTCAATCGAGTAAAGACCTAATTAACTTAGCATTCGGTGCATTCTTACCGATCATCGGAATGTTAGGTAAACACTGGTTTGAAGTCAGTCATGACGAACCAGAACATAACCCTGAACCTAAACAACCCTTAGAAGAAGAAGCACAAAATGGTAGCATCGTTACTCCTTAATGTAATCCAATCCTTAGTCGTAGACCAAGCACAGTCATTAGCCAAAGAGCACGTATCCAAAGTAATGGAAGATAACCTCAGTGAGGATCAGCTTAAGCTAATTGATGCAGTAGTGGACGAAATGCCAGAGAACACATTTAAGTCAGTGAAAGAATTTCTCGGATGAAACTAAGTAAGAACTTCTCATTAAAGGAACTTACTAGGTCACAAACTGCTATTCGTCACGGAATAATTAACTTACCTAATCAAGAACAACTCGTGTGTCTCACGGCACTCACTACGGCAATACTCCAGCCGATCCGTGAGGTACACGGGCGAGTTGACATTAACTCTGGCCTGAGGGTCTTAGAGTTAAATAGAAAGATTGGAAGTGGCGATTCGTCACAACATGTCCTCGGAATGGCAGCAGACCTAGAATGTCCCTCAATAGATAACCTACAACTAAGTAAATGGATTGAGCAGAATCTTAAATTTGATCAACTTATCTTGGAGTTCTACGAGCAGGGAGAACCTACGAGTGGATGGATACATGTCTCCTATAACAACCAAGGAGAAAATCGTGGAAGAGTACTTACTGCTTCTAGGGTAGACGGAAAAACACAATACACAGAAGGTATACATGAGTAGAGGAACAGGAAGAATGTCTTCAGATGCTCCTATGACACGACCTGGATACATTTGGAACACTAGGACATATAGTTGGGATAAAGATCCTAACTACACAGGACCAGACCTTAAAGACCTTAAGGAAGGTTTTGGATTATCAAAAATAAAAAAGAAACCTAAAGAAGAAAAAGGAGTCCTTATGACTAATAAGGCTTCTCGAAACAATCTTAAGATTAGAAAAAAACAAGGTAAACGGAAATTTAGAGTAAAGAGTCCTTTTGTAGGAGGTATGGGAGGCTCAAGTAACATAGGACTATCTTGAAATATGAGTAACCTAAGTGACCTACATGATGCCTTAGCAAAAGAGCTACTCCAGAGAATCAAGAGTGGTGAAGCTAAAGCACCTGACCTCGCTGTGGCAGCCAAGTTCCTCAAGGACAATGAGATCACAGCGGTACCCACAAATAACAATGCGTTATCACAACTCCTAGACTCGATGCCTTTCCCTACTGAGGAAGACATCAAAGAAGCTAGAGTTGTATGATAAAATATACACTAATTCATACAATCCACGTATGCACACGTTTTTTGAGTAACCCATACAAACATACCAACCAGTGATAAAAACAGCGTTAAAGATAGGTTTAAGCATTCTCCCGAAGCGTTATAGGACTGCTGATTGGCTCCTAGTTACCACTCGGAAGAGAAAGAACAAGAAAACAGGTAAACCTGAGACTAAATCAAAAGTCGTAGGTGGTAGCGATTTAAAGAAGATGATGGAGCTTCAAGCCAAAGGAATCAATAAAAAAGGTGGAGGGAAGGTAACCGCTAAGGTTGTCAAGAACACCAAGAAGCTAGGTTCGAGAAAAGAATACGACACCTTATACGAGAAGGCTACTGGGAGAAACCCAGTGTCAGGTAAGGAAGCCCTGAGTGATAGTGAAATGATGAAGCAGGTAATTCGATGAGTGCACCAGTTGGACTCTCGAAAGCGGGAGGAGACTTTGCGGTAGGACGGAAACAAGCTAAGGAGTTGAAGAAGAAGAGAAAGAAAAAGTCTAAACTTAACCTCAAGCAAAAGATTCTCAAGGCACTCAAGATTACCGCAAAGGGAGCAGGAGGTGCAGCAGACATAGCAGTTGAATTAGCGGTACCTAATAAAGCAAAGGCAGCTTCGTTACCTCAAGGGTACCATTCGTGGTCACCGAGGAAGAAATCTCAATACG
>Ga0208899_1001249_pt1 | contig 18062 bp, 40 predicted proteins | sample VirMetDEL_Nov_24_FD_184518 | JGI IMG/M metagenome (GOLD analysis project Ga0208899, IMG submission 184518) | Aqueous microbial communities from the Delaware River and Bay under freshwater to marine salinity gradient to study organic matter... | ecosystem: Environmental > Aquatic > Marine >... | reverse complement strand
TTTCCCATACTCTGGGCCAGTATCAATTTTTTCTCGAAAATTTATCTTACTGCGTGTCAGGGCTTTAACCGAAATCGTGTAATTATTTTGAAATAAATTTGATATTAAACTTGCACAGAAAGAATATCGTTTGTAGATTTGTTGAAACGATTAAACCCCAACTAATCCACCAACTTTAAAAAAAGCATCTTCAATAACAGATTCAAACCCTTCGGGGCTTTTTTCTTGACCTACTTCTAACCGTATAGTAGTTGGAGATTTCACCCATGAACGGCTATCTGTTATTATCGTATAAATATTATTATTTTCAGTATAGTAAATAACGTAACATTTACGCCCTTCAAATTTAGACTTGATCCAATTTAAAGAGAATAAACAACCTGAATTTATAGGTCTTACAACTAATCCTTCATTAAAAATACTACTCGGCATATTCAATATCTTTAAACACTCCGTTTACTTTATCAAATGCTTTTTCAATGTCTCGAACGATTTCTTTTGATTCAAAAGCTACTGTTTCAAATACTGCGTTTATACGCTGGAAGTCATTTTCATAAAACGGCGAAGCAAAAACACGCTCAAAAGACTCGGCATAATTAATCATTGCACTTTGTCGAATATCAAAAAAGTCCTTAGATAACTTCAATACTACATCTTTATCAATCTTCTTTTTCTTATGGTAAAACTTGATAATGTCTTTTGCCAAACATTCGTTACAATCCTTAAAACATTCGTAAATATGAGCTTTTAATTTAGCTTCGTTACCTTTCATATCATCATTGTATTCTGTAATGATTCTTTTCATATTAAACTCGGTGCTATTCATTTTGAGTTTAACAAAATCAATGAAAACCATATTTTTAGTTTCGTCTGGCTCACCATAAGAAATAAAGTTCGGGTTTAGTTCATTTTTTCTTTGATCTAAAATTAAAAATACATCATGATAAACTAAATCTTTTACAGTATACTTAAATTTATTCGTTCTAAATATTCTTTTTAAATACTTTAAATCATTGAAACTAAATGCTTTTATTTTTTCTACAATTGCATCTTTTACAGAAAAGATAGTAATACCCCACAAAGCAAGTAAGAATAAAAATATTGGATTTGTGATTCTATCGATAATATATTCTAACATTAATCTAAAGATTTACAAATAAGGTTTAAAAATTCAACTGTTATGTTCTGGGTTGAATTATCGTTTTCAATCCATATTTCAATATAGTCGTTTTCGTCAAGTTCTAAAATAGTTTGAATGTGTATAGATTCGGCCCTACCACTTCCAGAAGTTGTAGCGTACATTTCAGAGTTTGTAAGTAGTGTACCATTTTTAGACACATAAAGCCCAATTACTTGATTGTTCCCACTTGTAAAACTTGCAGTCCCAGAAATTTGAAAATTCCTTAAAAGGCCACCTGTATAAGTTAATCTATTGTCTGTATGTGTGAACTTTTGATTTATAGCGTTTTCCGTTGTTGTCCCAGCTATTTTAACAGGTACACCAGCCGAAGCGATAACGGTTTGCGTTGAATTGTTCAACATAAAGTAGTTGCCAATTTCAGCCGTATTTTTAACGCCTTTTGAATTGCCTATTCTTGACCTGTTGTCCAGTTCATCAATACCACTTAAATAAGTACCACCACCAGAAAAATTAATTGTATCATATATATAACCTTCTGTTGGTATCGTTGCGGCTAAGTTCGCATCAACTCCAATAGTAGAACCAAAAGCAATGATCGACGAATAAATGGCCCTAAATCTTCTGGTAATTGTTAATCCAGCATCTAAAGCAATAATTGATCCAGCAGAACCAGAACCAACAAAAATGCTATTGTCAATACCAACCGTACCAATTGAACCAGTAAAAACAAGCCCTTGCGAATTTAAAAAAGCCCCTTTAGAATATATCCAGTTATCACAAGTGCTTATCGTACCAATATTGGGTATATTTTGAAAATTCAATCCAGTCCAGTCAAGGGCCAAAGGTGGATTAATTGAACCATCTATACTTAAACAAGTATCAACGTCTTTAAAAGTAATATTTCGTATAGGTGTTGTCCATTGAGTAGTAAGCAAAGCTACCCCAGCACTAAGGCCAGTTGAAGTAATTGAGCAATTTTCCGAAGAACCACCAATAATCGTAGTATCTGAACCACCAACAAGCCTATTCCCTAAAATATCAACATCAGAAGTAATGAAGTATGTATAATTGTCAAGTAAAGTTATAACGCCGTTTGAAGGTGTTGGAAAATCAGTCCAACTACCAACAAAAACAATATCCTTTTTACTTCGTGCATCAAATACTGGCATTTGCTATTTTTTTTAAGGTGTTTGACTTGTTTTGTCAGCCAATTCCATATTAACAGACGTTCCGTTATTTCCTGCTATTTCATCAGTTATAGTCCAATTAGTTGAAAAAGAATCATTCGGTCCTACCATAGGGCAATAAAAAGTAGGAGACAAACCAACGTTTCGTGGGTCTATTGGGACACCGTTACCCGTTCCAGTTTCATTGAATAATAAAGCAACATCAGACGCAGAAAGTTCAGAAGTATATTGTGAAACTTCCATCAAGTTGATATTTGACCTTGTTAAAAAAGAGTAAGTAGTTGAACGGTTAAACTCTAAAGGATTTGAATTTAATATTGTAGCGCTTAAAGTACCCGTAACAATACCATATGTTTCCTCTGTTCCATTTATATATATTTTAGCCCCAGAATTAGAACCCGAACCATCATAAGTGCAAACAACGTGAAACCATTGACCTATTGTTAAATCAGTGTTCCCTCTTTTTCTGATCCAGTTAGAACTTACTGTGTTAATCAATCTAAACTGTGGTTTTGAACCATCCATTGTAATATTGAAACCTCTATAAGAATCAGCGTTCGACATTTTTTGTATAATATCACCACCACTTGCAATAGGTCTAAACCAAAACGCCCAAGAAACTGACTCATTATATTCAGTTTCAAGGATATCGCCAAAGCTTACTGCCTCATTAACACCATCAAATTCAAGTGAATAAGCAACACCCAATTTTCTATCCACTTCTTCCATATTCACAGACGTACCATCTAAAGAACCAACAGAGTCTTTAACAGTCCAATTAGTTGAAAATGTATCTTCCTCTCCAAGTTTCCAATGGTGTATTGGTGCGGCAGTTGGTGCAGTTACATATCCAATATTGTAAATGTCTGTAACATTAGAACCGCTTAAAACAAAATCATAATATTGAACGTCATCTAATCTACCTAACAAATATAAAGATGCCCAATTAACACTACCTATAAGAAAACCACCTGAATTAGCACTTGAACCAGAAAAAGTATCTCTAACAGTTATCAAAGTTTCTTCAACTCCATTTAAATACATTTTAACTCCTGCAACTGTTTTTGAGCCAGTGTAAGTTATAGTGCAAAGAGTCCATTCATTAAGTGGAATTGCATTTGTAGATCTACAAGCTATTCTATCAGTTGACGTTCTACCTAAAGTTAATTCTAATTGTCTTGAACCACCTGAAAATATTTCCATTCCTTCATATCTTTTGGTTTGTTTTGAAAATATCCAATCACTATTAACTATTCCGTTAACCCAAAAACTAATAGAAAAAGCTTGTGTACCGTCATTATCTAAAATGTTGCCAAAGTTTAAATTCTCATCAACACCATCAAATTCATAACCATAACGATAACCGAAGCCAGAAGGCCCAACACCACCACTAAAGCCAAAAAATCGACCATCTAAAAAAAGTCGATTATCTAAATTCTGAAAAGATAGTAAAGGCATAAAGTTAATTTAAAATATTACTCAATAGGTGTATACCAAACATTTGTTGCCATAAGTGCTAAACAATCTGAATGGTTTAAAATAGCATCTGGAATAACCGAACCATCCGAAATAAAAGAAGGTGTAGAATTGTATTTAATTACAAATTGTGTACCTGCTAAATTATAGCGAACGGTTGTAGGCTCTTGCACTACTTCGACAAAATCAACTTTATCGAAATCAATTGTTTTGATTATTGCGTATGTAAGTACGTTTGTTTCTGACATATCATTAATAGATAAAAGTTGAAATAATCATATTTCCTGTACCTCCAGCAGATTCAGCAAGTATATTTACTGGACCAGAATAACCGAACGGCGTTTCCCATATCAAAGTACCACCCGAACCGCTATAAGCTGGCAAAACAACTGTTACATTGTTTAAAGAAGGTGTTCCATCACCAGCAAGTACAAATAAATCTTTATCCGAAGTATTACAAATACTAAGCCCTGAACGACCAGAATCAGTCGCTATACTATGCGGCGTAACATCTATACCAGAAACCGCAACAACCTCTTGCGAAGTCGTGCTACTTGTAAGGCCTGCTGGTTTGCTCTCGAAATTCATTATAAATATCTTTCGATTAATTTATTCAAAATCAAAATAATAACCACTAAGGCTCCTATTTTGTAAATACTTTCATTTTCAACCGAGTGTTTGAACTCGATTCCTTCTGTCACTAATGGTCCTAAATCTAACATACTATTGTTCTTTTGTTTTTTTTCTAATGTCTTTAAACACTAATCTAATTACTTTCTTTACCTTGTCTAAAACTGAATTGTCTTTTTCAGAAGGTGTAAGATTTACGATAATTTCAGCACCTAAAAGTGCAAGTAAAATAATATCTGAAAATCCTAAATTCTGGAAATCTAAACCTTGTATTGTTTCTAACATAACTATTTGTTTTTGCGATTAAACCAATATAACAAACCTAAGACACAAAACAAAGCTAAAACCCATTTCCACCAGTTCGATTTGTATTCAATTTCAGTAATTATTGTACCGTTCATATTCGGTGCTGACTGTGAAGTAAATTCATTAAAAACTAACCTGTCTTGAATTTCTTCTGTTGTAATGTTTACGGGAGTTGTTTTTATGTTTAAATCTTCTTTTTCGTCTTGGTTGTTTGTACCTGACCATCCTACAACCTCGCTTTCTCTACTTGGTGCATCTAATGTTCCAAACGCCGTAGGTCCATACCTAAAATCTCTTTGCTTTAGTTCCATAATTTTTTGATTAGTTTAATTTTTTGTATAAAAGGTAAATTAATATAATTGTTAGGACAATCGCCGCAACAATCACAATTTTTTTTTTAGTTGAAATAGTTTCAAAATATAAATTTTGTTCATCCATCCTGCGGCGTGTAAGGCCTGCAAGTTCGACAAGTTCACCGTTTACCCTGCCTTTATTCCATCTGGAGAACTGATAACGAATTTCATTTTCGCCTGAACCATCATTGATTCGCTTTAATAGTGTTGAATTTCTAAAGTTACCAGCACCAACATTATAAATAAAGCTTGCAAGTGCATCGAATTGGTTTTGATTCAACTCTACTTTTACCAGATCATTTATATAAGGCTCAACATTATTGTTTAAATGAAGTTCTAAAAGGCCTTGAGCTTCTTGTTCTGTAATTGATCTATTTGCATATCTTAAAACGGCTTCTGGAGAAAATAAAGCCGTACCATAACCAATAGTAGATACACCGACTGCATCAACATAAACATTAGGCTCGAAAGATTCAAATTCTTTTATTAAATCAATTCCTTTTTGTGAAGTTTTCATAATTACTTAATGTAGTATTTTTTTGGATCTGACAATATTAATTCATTCAAAACCTTCTTTGTTTTTGCTACTGAAGATCTACCCAACCAATTAATTATAACACAAGCTACCCACAAATAAAAACTTATGTTTTCTTTTTTTATTTCAAATTTAGAAGATATAGTACCATCATCAAATTTTATTGATTTTCTGGATAAACTATCTGCAATGCCTTTTCTATTATCAAAATAACTACCGTTTCTTAACTTACCTTTCAAAGGCAAAAACATAATTTTGTTTTTATCAAATATAGGTTTCAGTTCTTTGTGGACTTCTTCTATATATTTAATCCTTGATTTATTCATCTTAAAACAACTTAATTTGTTTTGCTTTCTTTGCTACTGGTTTTCTCTTTGCTGGTGTAGCTTTTTTCTTTGCTGGTGTAGCTTTTTTCTTTGCCCCAGCTTTAACCGTTCTTGTGTGTGCTTTTACACTTGATTTTCTTTTGTACGCTTTTACTTTTACTTTCTTAGTTGCCATATCTTATAAATTAACTCATTAATACTGCTAAATTATCGTTTATATCCCTTACCGTTATATTATCAACTCCAAACGTACTGATTAACGCTTGTTGTGTTTTAGGTCCAAAATAAGCATCTAAAACAAGTGGTTGTAATGATGAATCCTGACTATTTAAAACATTATTAATTTGATTCTGTAAATAAAGAACTTCTAAATTCTCTTGACCTTCGGAAAGGTTTTCATTTGCTCGCATATCAATATAAGCCCCAGTAGAATAAAGTTCACCATTATTAGTATATCCAGAATTACTTCCTGAACCTGTCCAAACTTCAACTGTGTCCGTTATTTCTTTCACTTCTTCGGTTTGCTCAATAGCATCTCTTAAATCATTACCTGAATCATTTGTTGAATTTCCAGCATTTGCAGGCTCATTGTCCTTATCCGAACCTTTTAAAAATGCTTTAACTTCTTCTTTATAAACGATAATAAAAACCGTTAAAAGCGATAAAATCACGCCTATTGTTATAATTGTTTTTTGCTTCATACTAAATTAAATTACAATCTCTAATTGATCTATTGAGCGAGGTCCTGTAAGATCCTCTGCTTGTTCTATTAATTCTTTTTTTCTTTCTTCTAACAAACTTGTTACTGTATCATTTGCAAAACTTTGTTCCCTTATATCTTCAAAAGTACTCGAAATACCCATACTTCTACGAATAACATAAACCAATAAACAATAAGCTACAAAAGCACCTACCACCTTTAAAATATATTCTTGTTTCTTGCTCATTATGAACGTATTTTTTTGATTATTAAATATATACAAATGATTGCAGGTATACCATAAAGTAAACCTTCAATAGTTCCTTTTATTATTCTGTCTCTTTCAATATCTGCTATATTAGAGCCGTTTTCAGCTTCTAAATCTGTTAAAAGATCATCATAAGCCTTTTTTGTCTGATCATCTTTTGCTTTTTCTTTTCCAGCTTCTAATTCTGCATTGTAATTATTTACAATTTCAGTATAAATAGGTGCTAAGGCTTTTTTGAAATTCAGGTAAAAAGAATCGGTGTACCTTGTTTTCTTGTCTCTTGGCTTAAGATACTGAACGCTATTGTATTTAGAACTTATAATGTCGTAAATTTCTTTAATATTGTACGGCCCGAAATCTTCTAACTTCCCTACTGCTGAATAACCCCCAGTTAGTTTATTTAGTTTTTCTAAAACCTCTTGATTTATGTTCTTTGAAGTCAAAACACCATTAGAAAAATTAATTGCGTGAGAATAACCATTTGAACTAAATTTAAGATCAAACGTAGGTTTATCATATATCTCCTTTGCACTTAAAACGCTATCTGAAATCATCTTAATACAAATTTAAGTTTCTAAGTCTATCCAGCATAACACCGAAATAGTTTACATCATTACCAAAGGTAATAGCTGGCCCAAAGTCATCATCTATTAAAGAGTAAATGGATCCATATTCAAAACCCCAACTTGTGCGATTGAAATAATTTTCATTCCAGTAATTATGCAAAGTAATTAAGCTATTATCGTTCAGTTCGTTTATATCTCTTAGAATATTGTTTCTACCTTCTAAGCTTAACTGAATACCAACAAATTCTTCTTCTAATCTTCGTGCATAAGCATCTGGATTAAAATCGCTCGGCACAGTTCCACCAGTTAAAGGATTTGTTAAATTCGTTGGTGCTGGCTTATCTTTCGTGAAATACTTATATATTTTATAAATACCCCAAATCGCCAAAATACCCAAAAGAGTATAAAGGATAGTTTTTTTATTGTTCTTTAAAAAAGAACCTATTAAAAGTGCTTTTGTCATAATAGTTTTTTAAGTAAAAAAGGCTGGACCATAAGCCCAGCCCTTTTAAAATTCAAAGTGAAGTAAAATTACTCGCTTTCTGCTGGTGCAGATAACGCCTTTTTAGCCTCCCACTTCTTGTACATTTCGTATCCTAAGATCACCGCCAAAGATACTAACGCCATCGGTAAATATTTTTTGAACATTTCCATTTTTGTGTAGTTTATAGATTAAAAATTAAATTAAATTCTTGCTGATTTTCTTCTACTGATTAGAATAATTCCTGCGATAACAACGATAAGACCAAAAAGAAGTAACCAAAATTTTTCTGGCTCTAAACCAAGAATTGTAGTTTCTTCTTGCGGTGGTGCTGGTGCTGGTTGGCTTGAACCACCAATTCCAGAACCTCCTAAAAGCCCACCAATAAGACCAGAACCAAGATTTCCTAAAACATTTCCAATTTGACCCCAAATGTTTGACCCTGAATTATCACCAGCACTTGCGTCTGGTGCAGTACCAAAATTTGTTCCAGTTGCTACATTTGCTGGACCTCCGTAATTAGCGATATAATCCCTAACGCCTAAAGTCCAAGCTTCCCCAGAATCCATATAAGGTACAGATAAAATCTTTCCTGTTTCAAAGTCTCCGTTGTCTGCTTGATAAGCTTTTACGGTTTGGTATACATCTAATGTAGAAGGGTTTGAAGGTATCAAAACCCCTTCTTCAATTAGATTAGACTTTACATCCTCAACATTGTTACCAACGATAAATCTGATAAAAAAATCAACATCATTATTTTGCACTGCTTCCTGAATCTCTTGTTCAGTTATTTCGTTTCTTTCAATTGCCATATTAAATGAGTTGATTAATTTTATTTATTATCCTAAAAATCCTTGAACAAGAAAAGTTAAATCTACTGTTTCACCAGCCGCAACTGTTACCTCACAAGCCGTTGCATAATCGATAACGATATTTTCATCAATAGTCAATAACTTTGAATCAAACTGCGTGTTTCTTTTTGCTTTTGCGATTACGTTTGGTAAAGTGATTACACGACCATCAATGTTACCTTTTTTGAAGTTGAAAGGTTGAGAAAATTGCGAAGCCGCAACAGTCACTTGATAGTTAAACCCTTTTAAAACGATTGCTTTTGACTTTGTAGTTTCAGCAATAACAGAAGGTGTAATTGTTCCTGACGTTGGAGCAGTAGCAGCACCATCAATAGCATTAACGATTCCAGCACCATCAAAAATTCTGTAAGTAGCCGCAGAACCTCCAGCACTATTATCTAATTTAATAGAAAATGCAGTAACTCCGTTTTGGTTTTCAGTCATAACAGTTTTTTTAACCGCTTGACCAGATCCAGCTACATCATTGATGCTAACTGGTTGTTTTCTTAAATCTGACATAATTATTATTTATTAAAAAAATTCATTTTTACACTATCAAAAATAGCCGTATAAAAACAAAAAGCAAATTTATTTAGAATTATTTTAAATAATAGATTCCACAAAAAATGTTAAAGTGATCGTTTCACCTGAATTAACATAAATCAAAATACCTGTATTTGCATCTATTTCAATTTGTGTATTAACAGTAATTAGCGTTGAATCAAATTGCGTATTTCTTCTATCTTTCGATATAACATCTGGAAGGAAAACTATTCTACCATCTATATTCGCTTTGAAAAATTGAAAAGCATTGTTAAACTGAACAGAAGTTTCAGTTTGATAGTTTATAGCTTTTATTTTTATTGGTGCTGACTTCGTAGTTTCAAAAATTGTGGCTGGATCAATTGACCCAGAATTTGAAGCATTGAAATTTGCATAACCTTCATTTATTTTTACTGTAGTATCTCTACCAATTCCATTTGCATCAAACATAGTAATTGGAAGTGTAGAACCACCAGTATTTGTAGTTGTAATACTAAACGCTTGTACTAAGTTTTTCATAATATTTTATTTTTAAGCATGAAAAAGGGCCATTTAAGACCCTTTCATTTATTGAAGTTTAACCCCTAAACTTTAAGCTTCAAATTATTTTACATTTTCGCTCTACGCTTATACATAGAAATACCACTTCTTAAAGCTTGCATGTATTCGTACATTTCTCTTGAAGTCATTCTGTCTGAAACTTCCCTCTGGGAAGATGAAGGTGCTTTCTTAAAAACTAACTTAGTACCTCCATAAGCTTGATAAAAAGCGAATCCCTTTCCAGTAGCTTTAAACTTACCGCTTTTTAATTTAGTGTATCCAAAACCTTTAAATCCAAAAGTATCATTTAACCTTTTTAATTCTCTTTCTAAGTCTTTTTGTGTAATTCTTGACATAATATATATTTTTTACTTTACTAATTTACCTAAAAATTCTTTATCCTTTACGTTTGTAATTTCAACGCCTACAAAACCTTGTCCGTTTTCGTTGATTACATTCCACATTAACTTACCGTTATCGTCTAAAGCAATATAACCTTTAACCGTTGAACCTTGTAAAGCCGTTAATAAAACTGTGTCACCGTATTTAGAATAAACTAAATTGTAGTCCTGTTTGTTATTGTCTGACTTGTATTTAACTGGTAAACCCAATTTCAATTTTAACTTTTTGTTAGTTAAAACATAAGCCCCAGCCCCAGCAAGTGCAATAGTTGATACGATCAATATTCTTTTTGTTCCTTTTTTCATTTTGTATTAAATTTCTTTTTCCTAAAATATATACTATAAAAATCAATTCAAAGAAAAAGCGGGGCTAATCTTTACGATTACAGAAACCCCGCCTTTAGATAGCATAACAAACGATACCCAAATATATCAAACTAAAACATAATAACACAAAATAAACTACCTTAATTTGATAACCTTGTGATGGTGTCTGTTCGGGTGTTTGTTCACCTCGTCAATATGTCCTTCTTCTTTTATGAACATCGGTATATTCGCACTCTTTCTTAGTGGACCAGTTTTGAACAAAATTAAATGAGTAGCAAAGGACCAAAATTTTACAGGTACTTCTGTTAAACTATGAGCAACCGCAATAATATCTACATTCATTTGCCTACGTCTAACCAATATTTGTTTCATACCGAACTGTAAATTCGGCCTAAAATAATGGTTACAATCATCCAGAACCATAAGACCATTCCTAAAGTTTTTAAAATATTCTATATCTTCTTTTTCTGGTGCAATGAATCTGCATTTGTGATTAGTCATGTATTCAATCTGTTCGGCTTCAATTTCTGGGTAGCGATACCAAGCTTTTTCCCCTCCATCTGGGTCAACTATCAAAACATTTCTTTTTTCAGCTTTCACCAGATTTTCAACTAAAGTCGTTTTACCAACTCCATTTGTTCCAATTACGATCCAGAAAATTGCCTGTCTTTTATTTGCCATAATATAAAACTAAATAAATTATAAATCCTGAAATAAAGCAAAGACCTATTATCGAAAATAGGTCCTCAAAATTACTTTTATTATCCATTCTTCAACCTCTCTTTCATATATGCTGAAAGTTTTGGACCTTCTGGGCATATACATTTAGAAATCTTGTTTTTACACCTCTGGCATTTTGGCTCTCGTCCTGTATTTTGTTTTTCGCTTACATCAATTGCATTTTTCTGGGCCGTAGTCATTACACTATTTTTTCTTTCCAGTTTCTTTTTGTCTTGACGTTCTCCAAATGCTTTAATTAAAGTTGGTGCATAAAAAGAAAGTAACAAACCAATAAAAGCATATTCAGGTTTCATTTTTACTTCCTTATTTCTAAGCAATTTCATTAATGGTTTTTGTAGCTTCTTTTTTCTCTTATCGCTCAAAGCCCATTTATCTGTATTCCCTACATCTTTTGCAATTGCCGAAGCCCCAAAACTTACACCAGTATCAAGTAATTCAATCAAAAATTCAGATACCAATTCTTCATCTTCAAACAATTCCGAACCGTTTAAATCCATTTCAAATTCTTCGCCTTCTTCTGATTCACTTATGGACCAGTCCTCACCGCCAAAAGTTTCTTCTTCTTCGATTTCTTCGTCTTCTTTTTCATCACCTCCCACGTTTGGTAATGGTGGGTTTTTGTGCATACTTTCCACCTCTACTTTTTCGTCGTTCTCTGTTGGTTTAGATAAAAAATCAGCTAAATCATTAACTCCTTGACTATCAGTATTTTGACTTTTTTCTTTAGAGTTATTTGTAAGGTTTTCTTCTGCTTTTTCAAATTCATTTCCAGCCCCTTTTTCAGTTTCTTTTGAAACTGTTTTTGGTTTTGGTTTCCTACCTCTTTTAGTTTCCTTTTTTACAGTAGTTTCCTTATCCTGCTTAGTTTCCGAAATTGATTTTAAATCTACTTCTGGAATTACTTCCCCTTCTTTTCTTAGTGCCATAATTTTAAATATTTTCCTTTGCCGTTTCCAGCATTAAATTAATTGTTTTTAGTTGTATCAAAGTCTTTGTATCAACATTTTTAAAGTTTCTTGTATCAAGTTCTTTTGATAGAATAGTAACATACCTTAAAAGCCTTAAATGACGTTCAAGTAAGAACCTTTCAGCCGTTGAACATTCCCTGTACTCTATTATGTCTTTTTTCCAAATAAAACCCTCTCGGCCTGTGTTTAAATGCTGGTGATTAGCTGACAACATTAAACCGTTTACAGTCTTATAATCTGAACTTTTAACCTTTATTAAAATAACGTCATCGTGTGTTATTAAACAGAAAAATTCTCCCTTTTCAAAAGGTGTTATTTTGCTTGCTTTTAATCCTTCGTTGTATAGTACCATTTCTTATCCTGAACAAGTTTCGCAACCCTCTGGACTTTCTAAATCACAAACTGCATGCTTAACATTATTTAATTCGTCTATCTGATCTTTGATTTCCATCTTTTTAAAAATATCAGTTTCTTTTTCAAAGGCTTCGTTAAAACCCCTTAATTTTTCTGCTTTAGTTTGCATTCTTTCTTTCATAAATTTCAATATATGTATGTAATAATTCGTAAAATTTTATCCTTGTTTTTAAAAGGTTTTCTGTTTTATTAGTTTTTAGTCTTTCCAGTTCCTTTAAAACTCGCTTTGTTTCAGACTTCATAAGGTGTAGAACCGTTCTTTCATCTAAAAAACAAGGCCTGTAAAAGGAGTACAATTCATTAAATTTCTCGTCTATCTTTGGTGCATTCATTTCGTTTGTTTTGATTTATTTTAAAAATAGTAAAATACTTTTGATTAGAAGTTATACTTTTTGATATTATTTTTTGGTATTGCAAAAGGTTTAACCTTTCCACCTTCTTTTGTTACCGCTAAATGTAAAACGCCTTCTATATTTACTGCTTCAATTTTTTGTAATTTTTCATAAGTTACCGCAAAATCATTGTCCTGAAAAATCTTTTTTGCTATCTGGGCATTATACCCTCGATCTTTGAAATAAATACCATCCACCCAATAAAAAATAAAATCATCATCCAACGCATTTTTTACCTTTTTCATTACGTTATCGGTGTGCCTTATAATATTGAACCAGCATTGACGTAATTTTTCATCCGTTTTTGTGAAGTACTCCGTTAATACTCCATCTTCCCAGACTTCTATTTTCTTTTTTGTGGCTATTGATCCAATTAATCTAAGCCTTTTTGGTTTTGGTAGTTCTAAGCACTTTTTGAAAAATTCTTCTGAAATATACCCCAGCTTTCGGGCCGTATAGTAATAGGCTTTTGTTATATCTACCTCACAAACGTTATCCAGATTGTAAATCGTTCCAGAATCTATATCAACGTCTTTTACTGTTTTATGAAACTCAAAATAAGTTACATCTTCATCCAATTCACCAACATTAACGCCCTGCGTTTGCTTTTTAACTTCGTTTTTTACTTCTCTTAAAAGGTGCATATCATTATAAGACACTAATTCTTCTGCGAAAATGTAAATGTGCTTGTATAAATGAGTTTCAAATTTAACCATCGTTGTACGTAAGGTCCTTTCGATTTGAAAATCAATTTTTCTCTTTTTTAATCTATCTGTAATAAAAGAATGATGATCCCGTAAATTAACAGTTACAGTTTCTTTTCCTTTTTTCTTTTTATGAGTTTTTTTACTATCTTGCATATGTACTTTTTGGTAAGGCCGTTGAATATCCTACTACTCATAAACGGCCTTAATTAAGGATTAACAAAATACGACATTCAAAGCCCTTTATCAATTAAAGGGCTTTTTTTATATCCTTCTTCTTATTCCCTTTCTTGCTTCTGTTAATTCTTCTGCTGAAATTGGGCTTGAATCAATTGCACTTAAATCCCTGTAATCAATTACTTGTAAGGCCAAATTCATATCTTCATCGTAATAATCCTTTACAGACATTTGAAACTGGAAAACCTTGTATTCTTCGGTATCTTTTACCCTTCTTTGACTTGGGTCCAATCCTCGATCCCTTAAAGTCTTTTCAGCTCCAGCAAAAACCCTTTGTTGTTCTTCATCAAGCTTATCTTTGAAATCTGGATTTTCTAAAAGTTCATTATAAGAACCATAATAGGTGTGCTTTGTTCCGTTTCGATCTATTATTGTGATCGCTCTTTGGCCTTCTAAGCCGTCATCTGATTTCAATAACTGTCTGGTATTATAACCGTAAACCCTATCATATTTAGTTTCATAAACGTCTGATATTTTTGATAGTGCTAATTCTTTTCTTGATATACTTTGCCCCGTTTCTTGCTTGATCTTTCTTTGAATCTTGTATATGCTTTTTGCTTCAATCTTTTGTATAAAATTCCCTTCACGATCAATTAAATTAGATTCGTTTTTACGGGGCTTTGATCGTTTAGGTATGACAAGTTCAATTTCTTTTCTTGTTCCAGATTCAATTTCTTTTTTTGTCTTGTTCTGAATCTTTTTTAAACTGGACCTTTCAAATTCACCCTTGTTAATATTCAAATACTTCCTTGAAAGTTCTAAGGCTGTTTGCTTTCTGATTTTACCGCCTTTTTCCCTGTACTGGTTGTATAGTTTTGTACGGCTATATCCTTTGTTTATGTTCTTTTCTAAGAAGTCTATATAATCTTTGGTGCTACTCATTGCAAATAGGTTTAAATTCAACTTTGAACTGGCTAAGATAAGGCAAAACCTTTTCAAGTTTTACAAACTTTATATATTTTCCATCCTTATCAAGTGCTTTTATCATTGAAATATTGATATTCCCGTTTAATACTTCGTACTTGACAACCTCAAAACTGTGAACTTCTTTTCCGTTTATTACTATTCCTGCTATCATTTTTTTGTTTGTTTTGTTATTAGTTCGCATTAGCTTCGCAACGCTCTTTAACGGTCAGCAAAGAGCCATTAAAACGGCTTTTCGCTTTGGCGTTAATTAAAAAGGCCCCGTAGGGCCTTAGTTAATTACTGATATAATTTTTCAAATTCTGATCGGCTTAACATCTCCACGTTTTCGCCTTTCTGAATTAAAACGTCTCCTTTTGATCCAAATACTACTTCACCATCTGGATTCTGTAAACTAAATTCAGCACCTACAATAACTGCTTTGATTTTTACTTCTTTTCCGTTCGCTCGTACGATCTTTTTTGCGTAATCCTGTGTCAATTCTTTTACTTCCATTGTTTCTATTTATTAATTATTATTTTACTAATTGTTCACCAGTCATTGAGTCAATAACTCTACTTATTCTTATTCCTTTTTCATCCTTTGCAAGTGCAACTATTCTAATATCCACAACACCATCTTTAATATTGATTAGAGCAGAGGACGAAATTTCGTCCCCTTCTAACTCCTGACTATTAAAAAATTCCTCCAGCTTTGGTAACAAAGGTTTAAGAACCATTTTCAACATTCCTGCTTTCATTATTCTGTAATAATTAAATGATTAACTCCGTTTCTTAAAGCTTCTAAATAATCTGTTTTGTCCCAAACAGTCTTTCGATTTACTTTTGTTTCTTTCCATGCTGGCAATGGATTAGCTTCATTGTAAACAGACTTCACACTTTCGCTTGTCTCCATATCCTTTAAAGAAAAGTATTTGTTAATGTACGGCTTACCGTCTTTATCTTTCTTTTCAGATACTTGATCCACTGGCCTAAATGTTAAAACTTGACCTTTAACAACATTTGGTAACCTTCGCATTAAATCACAAGCATAGTTATTGTCTGAATCTAAAGAAACAATATATTTTTCTTCTGTTTCTGTATCCTTTATAAATACTCTGATTTGCTCGCCAAATTTACTTGATGAATCAAATTTAATACCTTCAATCGAACCTTCTAAAGCTGAAAATAAATGGTAGTAACTTACCTTTTTTTCGTTTGTTTCAGTATCTACATACTCAAACTTTTTTCCTTCTTCGTTTTCTGATTTCTGCCCTAACTTACCACCTTTGATAGTTAAAAAAATTGTCTGTGCTTGTTCGCTTACTAAAGCCATAATCTAAAATTTAATTGTTTGTTACTTAATTGTTTTGGTTGCTAATTTGTGCAACTTTTCTATAATTTGAAAATAAAATACTTCTTCATCTACTGGAATTTTAAACTTTGAATCATCTTCCAGCAAATTGATTAAAGCAAAGGATAAAACGGGAATAATTTCTTTAACATCGGTTTTTTTAAATTTCATCTCACCGTTTAAAAAAATCCTGTCCTGATCTTCTTTTACTTCTAAATTGTAATTAATTTGATTCGTTAAAAATTTCTTTGTAGTCATCGTTTATTACTTTTTCTAAGACACTTGATAAATATTGAATCCTCGATTGTCTTTTTGCTTCTGCTATCTTCTTTGACTTATCGTTTAAATCTGGTGCAAGATAGACATTTGTTTTTGATTTGTTTGTGATTTCCATTAGATATTATTTAGTTATTAAAAAAATTATTGTTAGCTGGACCAGTAAAAAGGTAATTAATATAGATTGATACATAAATAGTTTTTTCAATCTTCTTTGTTCCTTTCGTAAAACCTTATCTTTAGTCCTTTGTTCGTTTGCTTGTTGAAATGCTATACTTTTTAGTCGCTCTATTTCTTCTGGTATGTTATAAGACATATTCTTTGCTTGTTTCTTCGTAAATAAATTGTATTAATTGATCTTCATTAAAATTATCGTATGCACTTATACAAACCTTTCTTTGTTCGTTGTAAAGGTTAGATTGATAAATACACTCTACTGTCTGGCTGGTGTGTTTATTTACCTTTTTAACCCTGAATACACTTATTAACATTCTTTCCCTTTGCTTGCTGGAAAATGAGACTTTTGCATGTTCTGTGATCTCCAAAAAATCTTCGTCAATTTGTCTACTTAAAAATGAATTGAATTTTAATTTGTTTTGCATTGGCTCTGGTTTTAATTGATTCCAAATATGATTAACCGTTTTGTTGAAACTTGATCTTTCTGGTGTGTAAGTACTTTTAATTGCTGGTTGCATAGTTTACAGGTTTACTTTTGTTACATTAAATATTGAAGCCTTTGAAAAACCGATAAACTTTTTCGGTAGTTCGGATAAATCTGATATGGTTAAAGGCATATTTGTACTAATATTAAATGAATCTAAATCCATTTTGAAGGCTTTTTGCGTACCATCTAATAAGGTTTGAATACCTTCCACCGTTACTTGTTCTTTTTTCTTGTCCATGCTTTAAATACTATTAAAATAATTACTGGTAAAAATGTCAATGCTATTACTTGTGCTAATCCTATCATATTTTTTTAAGTTTCTGTTTCAGTTTCTTGTTCTTTGCTTTTTCTTTTGAAAGTTTCAATTCAAGCTCGTCTAACATTAAGAACAATTTAAGCTTATCATCAAAAGTTTGTTCAAATTTTGACTTCCATTCGTTTAACTCGTTTTGAAGTTCTTCGTTTGTTTTTTGTTGTATCATATTGTATTTGTTTGTTATTAAATCGTTTCAACAAATATATAAACGATATTCTTTGTGTGCAAGTTTAATATCAAATTTATTTCAAAATAATTACACGATTTCGGTTAAAGCCCTGACACGCAGTAAGATAAATTTTCGAGAAAAAATTGATACTGGCCCAGAGTATGGGGAAAAAGTCGCTTAGATCGTAAGAAATGAACGTAGAATAGTACACGAATTGTAACCAGTTGGTGGAGGTGAAGTGTATGATTCAAAGGTAAGAGTATAGAAATTGAGGAAGGAAGGAAGACGTGGAGG
>Ga0208899_1001244_pt1 | contig 18100 bp, 20 predicted proteins | sample VirMetDEL_Nov_24_FD_184518 | JGI IMG/M metagenome (GOLD analysis project Ga0208899, IMG submission 184518) | Aqueous microbial communities from the Delaware River and Bay under freshwater to marine salinity gradient to study organic matter... | ecosystem: Environmental > Aquatic > Marine >... | reverse complement strand
TCTCAAGGAGTGCATCGCGTTTTACGACGGCAACACAACTCTCCATGCAATTGCAGGCGTGTATTTTCGCCGCGTGCGGTTTTGGGGTGTGCAGTTTTTCAATTATCAGCCGCCTCGGACTCGGTCGAAGAAACTGTGCTATATGGCGCTATCTTTGTTTAGGAGATGGTTTGAATAAATACGGAGATGGCGACATGAAACACTGGGAAGACTGTGAATGCCGAAAGTGCGAGAGAACACGAATTGATAAATTGCAGAAACAGAACGACAAACTGCGAGCTGCGTTGGAAACTATTGCAGACCCTGATTGCTGGATGATGAAAGCGTGGAAAACAGCACGCGAAGCATTGCTTCTGATCACTTTCATGCTGGCATCAACAGCTCAAGCAGAAGTGGTTCGGCATCGCGGTCAATCGCAGGAGTGCGTGAACGGACGCTGCACGCTCGTCAATGGGTACGCGACTGCGTTTAGCGTGGCAAACTCAAGAGGATGCTCGTACTGGCTGACCGTGGCTCACGGCGTCCCAACTATGCAGCAACAATGGATAGAAATTGACGGGCAGCGATACGAGTGCTCGACAATCACACGACGCAAAAATCAGCTTTACGACTACGCTCTGATTCGATGTGACGGATACACAGCACGCGAAGTGTACTGTCTTCCGACGAAACAGGTAGTCGGTCCAGTTTCTGTCACAGGCTTCCCTGAGACCCGTACAGACCCGGTAACACTCCAGACGACGTTCGGGCAGTCCAATGACCGGATAGGCCCACAGAGGCTGTACAAGGCTTATGGAACCTACGTGCAAGGCTGGTCTGGATCACCCGCACTGGTACGGACTCCGACTGGCCAGAAAATGGCTGTCGGTGTCGTTGCGTACTCAGACGGCACATGCACTCCAACGGCATACATCCGGCGAGAGATTGCCCAGTACGTGCCGGGAGGTTTCCAGTGTGAGGTGGCACCACCCCCGCCAGAGTTACCAGACGCACCTCTACCGAAAGTTTCATGCTGCCCACCAGCGGATAACTCAGAGTTGACTGAGCGAGTCAATGACTTGGAGCAGAAGCTGGCAGAATTGGAGAGCAACACCAACAGAAATCTGCTTACACTAACGGATGCGGTCGAGGCAAACAGTAAGTGGATTTCGTCACACGGTTCAGAACTACAACAACGACTCGATCGGCTTGAGAAATACAAGAGACGAGTCGAAATGATAGATCCGAATGGCAAAGTATATTCGTCTCGTGAGTATTCTCGCGACGAGGCCATTCGGCTTTACGGTGTCACGAGGAGTGTTACCCGTGACAAATGATTGTTCTTGTGAGGAGGATGGCGTAGTGGCTAATCCAGATACATGTTCGCAGTGTCCTATCGACTTGCCCAGTAATGTCGCTGCTTCGTTGCAGCAGCAACTCGTTGCTTCGCATCAGCAGGCAATGGAAACCATCGGTCAGGTCCGAAACCTGTCTGCTCAGAACGCTGAGTTTGCAGCCAACGCTGCTCGGTTGTCAGCAGTCCGCAAGATGGACGAGCTTGACGCTGTCGAGTCTCGTGCTACGAGCGGGGTTCTCGCGACTCCAATCGCCGGACCAACCACAGCTCAGCCCGCAGGATAACAGATGGACTGGGACGCACATCTAGCGATGATGCAAGAGTCTCGTAAGCTCCGGTACGAGTTGGCGCAAGAAGCTGCCAGCCGTGCCGGGCGCTTGCGGGCTGCTTTTGCAAATAAGAACTGGGACTCATTCAAAAAGATCAAAGCAGAGGTGGCGACCGATGCAGGAACTGAAGAAACACTGGCATCAAGCATTTTGGAAGATCAAGGCACTGGAGGCGTTGGGTCCGATACAGTCGATCCGCCGATGTCTGGCGATGAGTGATGAAACAGCAAGGCGAGCAATGCTGTGCGATGATGGCAAAGCGGTGGCCGGTATGAAAGGGATGACTGACTGCGGAGCTGACGAGGAGATGGGAGATCAGATCATCTTTGGTGACGTGACACACCAGCAGCAATCGAAGCCTTCGATCGCACCTGCTCTAGCAAAACTGGGCATGGCTGCAATACTGGGGATCACTGGTCTCGGGGCAGCGTATCTGGCTTTTGATTACCTAAAGTCACTACCGCAAGTAGTCGAAACCCCCGACACCAATGACGTAATCTTTTTCACGCTCGATGACCCGGGTACACAATGAGAAACGCCATGTGTTGCCTTGTCTGGAAGACGACGAACCTAGTAAGTGATTTTTGACTGGAGACGGCCATGGGAATGGTGAGAGGCTTTTTCAAGCAGGCTGACGTCGCTGTTGCAGCCGCGGACGCAGCGGACGCTGACCCCGTCGACATTCCTGACTATTCTGCCGGCTTTGTCGTGTCGACGTCTGGCACGGGTACGATCAGCTGGTGGGCTGAGGACCCGAGCACGGGCACGTTCCATGCCGCGCTTGACCAGGATGGAACGGCCATCGAGACGACTGTCGGAGCCATCAACACCGCTATCGCGACCCCTGATCCACTGCATTCTTTTGGGACTGTCAAGGCGGTCGGATTTGCGGGGGTCATCAACATTTTTTTCAAAGGTTAAATCGTGAGCCACAGCATCCGCCAGCAACTGGCCGACAAACTGACCGAAACATTCGGGAAACCCCCGCAACGCTCGCTGTATTCCGCAATGAAGGCCGCAAAGGAGCGAGGACGCGCGAAGACCGCCGAGCACTACAAAGCCCAGTGGGATGAAACCAAGCATCCCCGCGATGCCGATGGAAAGTTTGGTTCCGGCGGCGGGAGTGCGGGCGGTGGTGACGAGCAGGCCCAGTGGGACGAAACGAATCACCCCCGCGATGCTGGCGGAAAGCTGGGGCCAGGCGACACGGGCGAGAGCGTAGGAGCTCGCGACGACGACGCGGACAACATCCCCGACAGCCTCGAGGGCCCCGCATGCCAGAATTGCGACACGCTGGCGCCGCCGCCAGGTGGATACGCTCCAGACCCGGCAAAGGGCGAGGCGGCCCGCGTGGGCGTCCCTGGTGACGCTGTGCCACCACCCCCGGGGAAAGAATCGCTGAGGCTGCCGAACCTGACGCCAGACGAGCGAGAAGCGGAAACCAAGGCGCTGGAGTGGGCGTTTGATCGCGAGGGCGGAATCGATAAGGCCGCGGCCGATTACGATTACGCTATTGCGCTGGGTCTGGGCGACGGTCGCAAGACGTTTGGAACCGACGACGTCAAGGCCATGATGCCAATGTGGAACAAGGACAACGACACAAAGGCCAAGTACAACACGGCGGTTCACCAGGCGGCGAATGCAGTGGCCAAGAGGGCATTCCTGCAAAAGCTGGACAAACTCAAGCCTGGTCAGTCGGTGATGATCACCGCCGGTGGGGTGGCAGCTGGAAAAGGCTACGCGATTGATAACGCGCCGGGGATCGTGGCATCGCTCCAGGAGAATGCTGGCGCTGTCTGGGACACTGCCGGCGAACAGAACTCAACGGAGCTGCCATGGGTGATGGATGAATGCCGCAAGCGAGGACTGAAAGCGGACGCTGTGTTTGTCCATGCCGATCCTACCGCGACGTTCGATCGAGTGATCAGCCGGACCAAGAAAAAGGGCCGCATGGTAGACGCGCGGGCGTATGCGGACAGCTACGCATTCGGCGGCAAGAATTTCGCGAAGTTCGTCCAGGACAATCAGGGGCAGGGAGACCTGAACGTCCACTATTTCGACAACAGCCAGGGAGCACCGCGACAGGTCGACAGCTTGCCGGCCGACGCTTCAGGATACGACGCGGACACAATCTATGACATTGCAATGAAAAAGCTGGCTGAAGCCCCACCGGAGGAGGCTTCGCCAGCTGTAAAGGCGGGTGGAGCTGCTGGCGCCCGAATCTGGGGCCATCCACCGGCACAGAGCGGAAAGGCGGCATATTCCCGCGGCCGATCCTTTAACTCTGCCCGCCAGCCTCTCCGGCTTGTTCGTCGCCGGTAGGTTCGTCGCCACCGCCGGCACTGTCGCCAACTGAGAAACGCCGCTCCTCTTCGATTTCCGTGGGGGTCGGCGTACCTCCGTGTTCCCGGACCATGCTGGCCGGCAATACCAGCCCATTTTTATGGCGGTTCGCAACCAGGTACGCCATTCGTCCCGCTTTCTCCTGGTCCTTGCGATCTTCGTATTCTTCGATGGATTCGACCACGGTCATCCCCTTTCAATGTGCTTCCCGACTGGCTGCACGTCAGCCAGCTTGGGGTCGCCGAGTTTCTCGGCCACAGCATGCCGGACGAAGTCTGACAGGCCGCGACGGCCGACACGATTGTAAATTGCTGTCTTCATTCTGGGGGGCAGTCCGACTTTCGTCTGCTCCACCGCTTCCAGCTTCTTCCGCATCGATACGTCCCAGAAGCTCAGACAACATCCTTGACGCCTGCTGAGCCTCAATCTTAGCAAACTCGAGATCTGATGCGCCCACTTCGCCACTTGCGAAGCAGGCCAGCGCGTCAACCGCGCTTTCTAGGCGTCTCGTGATTTGCCGACCGCGAAACCTGATTCGCTCAGAGGTGTTCATCAGGTTCATCCCCGCAGTCAGGGCACCCGACTTCACCGGCGCCGAAGCACCGTTGACAGCACTCGCCGTCTGGGTGACCACCAGCACCGTTACAGGCGGGGCAGGTGACAACCTTCTGATCTTCGCAGGTGTCGCACTCAAGCTCGACCAGGCTCAGATCGTCTAGCTCATCATTATTCAGCTCATCGTGATTAAAAACCATCGCAGTCTCCTTTCAGTGTTCATCATAGGACCTGATGACAGGCATAGCAAGCGATGAATCTCGACGCTACGATAATGAGCAGAATGGAGGCTGCGATGAGCAATGATGAATGGATGGCTCGACGTGGGGCGTTAGAGGCGTCTCTGCGTGAGGATCAGCGGCAGATTGAGGACTTGGTATCTGTTCTGGCGGAGCGTCTACAGGTGCGGTTCTTGACAGCTGCCAAACCATTTGGGAAGGTGACGGTGTCGACTGTTGTTCGGACGGCCTGATCGTCGGACTTGAGTATCAGATCGAGGGAACAATTAGAGCCTGACCGGCAAGGGAAAAACCCAACACGGCCAGTGCGGAAGCGAATCAATCGCTCCTGTGCTGGCCGTTTTTTTTTTGTGTACGCAGTCTCCCTAATCGGGAGCGGCCATCGGGCCTCATCACCCCGGTGGCCACCTACAAAGGGCGGTATGGACGCGATTGTTCCATTCCAAGGCGAAACGCAACCACAGTTTGCTGTTCGGTTCCACCAGCTGATGGCAAAGGCCATCCCGGAGACCGACAAGCGAACCAAAGAGTCGTTCCGCATTTGGGACAAGTATCACGCGCACGACGATCCGCTGTTACAGCGAGCGGCCCGCACGTTTCGACCCGAGGACTTTAAGCGGGTGGATTCGGTTCCGTTGTTTACCGAGCACACGACGCGAGACCGGTCCGGAAACACGATGGTGTATGACCGCAACGCGCTCGCGGCCATTCTTGAGCGATGCAATCACCGAATTGCCGACACTGGCAACTTCGCGCCTTTGACAGAGGGTCACACTCCCGACCGTGACTCTCTGTCAAAGGGCGCCAAGATGCCGGACGTTCTAGGCTACGCGGGGCCGTACCGCCTGGGCATGGTGGGCAACGAAAACCCCCGCTGGGCGATTTTCGGAACCGAATGGCATCACGTTGAAGACGCGAGCCGTATGAAGAAGCTCCGCAGGCGTTCGCCAGAGGTGTGGCTCGAGGAGCGAATGGAAGATCGGTTCTTTGATCCGATTGCCGCACTGGGGGCCGAAACTCCACGTCTCGATATGGGCATGATCCAATTCCACAAGACTTCCGAAGGGCGGAACGTCGCTAAATACAGCGTGGCGGCAATGCCGTCCGCTACTTCTGTTTTCGTGCCGTCCACTGACGTCGGCCGGGACAAAAAGAACTATGAAGGGAGTCAATCGATGGCACTCACACCGGAAGACGTCACGCAGGTAGTCGATGCGATCATGGACACAGAGCCCATGCAGTGGGTGGTGTCCCAAATGGGCGGAGGCTCCATGGGAGCCCCAGAGTCGGTCACTGGCACGATGGCCGGCGGCGGAGACATGGCCGGCGGCGAAAATCTGACGCCCGAACCGATTGAGTCGCCAACCCCACCAGAAGTTTCCCCAATGCCAGAAGCAACGGCACCGGCTGCACCGGAGGCTCCACAGCCGGACCAGTTGCAAGCCGACCCAATGGGCGGGGGGGTCAATCCGGAAAACGTGGCTATGCCTGGTGCGGCTGAAATGCCACCAGTCGGACCCGATGACGATTCCGTCCAACCGTACGGGTGCGGACAGAAAAAACCCTACCAAGCGGACGGCGAAACGGAATTTGTCGAGGAGGAAGACGATTTCGACGATGCGGCGATGATGCAGAGCTACATGGCTGGCGACATCGACGAGGAGGAGATGCAAGAGTACCGCGCCAGACGCTATCAGGCTGGCGGAGATATCAACGGCGGTGACGGTGTCCAAGGTGGTCAAGGCGACATCGACAGCAACGTAGACGGCCGGCATGCCCCAACGGGCGACGTTGAGGCTTCAATGTACTCGCGATCCCGCCGGCGAGAGCAGGCTCGTTACAGCCGCATCGCTGCCGAGAACCGTGTCGTTAAGAGCCAAATGAAGTCAATGAAAAAGCGACTGGCTGCTGTCGAGCTCGAGCGTGCCCGCGCGAGCCGCGAGGCAGAGCTCGTTGAACTAAGCCGTTATCACGCTATGGACCTGGAGCGAGAGATACAACGCTGCGACCCAGTTCGCATGAGCGACGGTCTGTTCGGTGATCACAAATGCGTCATACGCGAAAACTACGAACGCATTCCTGTTGACGTCCCGCAGCTGTACGCCCCCCCTCTGGAGCGGACCACGGGAGTGGACAGCTACTCAAAAGAAGAAGCCGACAAGGCTGTTCGGTACACACTTGCCGAGCGTAAAGCTGGGCGGCAAGTTTCGTTCCCGGAAGCTCTAAACGCCGTTCGGGGTTAAATCAGGAGGGTTCACGCACGGCGTGCGGCCCGTTTATCAGGTAAAGCTGGAGGAAATCACATGGCTGATGCCAAAGCATTCCGGGCGACTGGCAGTATCACGGTGTCGTCTTTCGTCAAGATCGACACAACCGCAAATAATTCCGTAGCCCAGTGCGGCGCCGGAGACCCTGTTTTCGGTGTTTCGCAAGTTGGTGGACGCACGGCGCCGATTCCAAGCGAAACCGCCGATCCACCACTGGCAGCAGCTGCTGGTGAAGATCTTCAGGTGTTTCTCAACACACACTACACGATTCTCCGAATCGGTGCCGGTGGCTGCACTGCCGGCGACCATTTGAAGAGTGACGCCGCCGGTGACGGGATCGCTGTCTCTGCTGGCGCTGGAACGTCCGAAAACGTGGGAGCCATTGCACTCCAGACCGCCTCTGCTGGCGAGCTCTGTCCTGTGCAGGTCCACATCGAGACTCTCACGACGCCCGTTTAAGCTGACGGGGTCATTTGTTTTCGAGGCTGTCGGCCCGACACACTGGGTTCAGAGCCGTTGTAAGGAGTGGCAACCGTGGTTGCTCAGTTTCCCTCAAGTACAAACGTGTTTGTCAGAGACCATGCTGCCTCTGGCAATCTGATCGTTGATTTCTCACGAGATCCGAAAAAGTTTGCAGTGGCCAGCTACGCTCAAATCGTCCCTGTGACGAAGACAGCCGGCTACTACATGGAAATGTCGGTCGAGGAGGCTGGACGTCTCCTAAACGCGAATCTCGAGGATTTCGCTTGGCCTGACGGTCAGTCTGCGCCTGAAGACTTCGATGGGACTGAATCGTTTCAGTTCAAAGAGTTTTTGACACAGCGCCGTAAATTCGGTGCGACACTCGGCGACAAGACAATTGACCAATCGTCTTGGGACATCACCGCGTCACACGCTGGGATCAAAGCGCAGCAGGCGATGACAGCCCGAACTCAGTTGGTTGTGTCTATTGCTACAAACGCCAACAACTACCCAGCCGCTCACACTGCTGACGTGGCTGCGGGCATCCCCGGCAATACTGGCAAGTGGTCCGCTTCTACGACTGCCCGCCAAGACATCCGCCGGTCTATCACGCACGCATGCGAGCAGATCCTCGACAGCACACTGGCCGCTGTTGATCTGGACGCGATGCAGCTGGTCGTCTCGTCAAACTGTGCCCGTGAAATGGCACTTTCTCAGGAGATCGTCGACTACATCAAGGGTTCTCCGGAAGCGCTGGCCCAGGTGCGTGGCGAATTGCCGAACGAGAATGTGATGTACGGTTTGCCTTCGCAGCTGTACGGTGTTCCTGTCGTGGTGGAGAAAACCCGCAAGACCACCAGCCGTAAAGGTGCCACTCGTGCGACTTCCGCAGTGATGCCTGACGCCAGTCCGTTTATCTGCTCCCGTCCGGGCGATCTTGAAGGTCTGTACGGAGCTCCTTCATTCAGCACGATCACGTTGTTCATGCTGGAGGAAATGACGACCGAGACCAAGCATGACGACGACAACCGTTTGACCAGGCTGCGAGTTGTCGAAGACTACGTTCCAGTTATGACGGCGCCCGTCTCTGGTTTTCTTTTCACGAACGCAATTTAAGCGGGGATCTGATGGCTGCATACTGCACCATCGATGAGCTGCTTGAGCGCAAGGATGAGCGGGACATCCGGGATTTAGTGTCTGACACTGGTGTTCCGGATACCGCTCACCCCCTTGTGAACGAGCGTATCGAGCGAGCACTTGAGGACGCCGCCGGCGACATCGAGACGAGCATTCTCGTAGGTGGCAAGTACACCGTCGAAGACCTCGAGAACCTGCAAGGCAACGCCAAAGCGTTTTTAGTGCGAATGAACGCCGAGATAGCAATGTGCTACCTCATCATGCGACGTCCCGAGACAGATCACGATCTGCTCGACTACTACACAAAGCTCAAGGACAGTTACCTCGAGCCTCTCCGCAAGGGTGCCAGCGTGTTCCCGCTTCCCGGTAACATCGCAGCAGGCAAGGCCCAGGTGGACGGCCCCACGACGGCGGACTTCAACCGACTTAACCTCATGCGGGATAGAGTCCACAATTATTACCCCGGCCGCCGGCTGCCCAATAATCGATAGGTGAATCATGGCACCAGTTTTGACAGTACCAGGACCGTGTCTCATCGCTGTGCAGCCGGGTGCGGTTCTGTTTCCGTTGGGTTACACGATCGACGGCGTAAACATTGACGACGAGCCATTTTTTACGGACATACAAGGCGACGAAAACGGTGGCACTGATGGTCCGCCGATTGAAGTCCAGCACTTTGGGTCAATTAGTCGCATTCGGCTTGAGCTTAACAAGTTCGACCAGACTGTATTTCAAAGCCTTGAAGCACGAGTCAACAATGGCACGTCTGGCCTGATTCCAGTCGTTGGTTCGCTCATGTTTCAAGGGGATTTGTCGTGGCAATTGCATTTGTTGCCGCTTCACGACGTCACGAAGGGCCGAAACTATCCGGTCGCATTCCCTCGCACGGCGATCAGCAAAAACGTGTCTGCAAAGGTTCAAAGAGCGAGTTGTGATTTCGAGGCGCACATGGATCCGTACGATCGAACGCTATACGTTTACCCAGCCGTGGCGTGGCAGGCTGTAACAAATCAGATGGCAAGCGACATTCTCAACGGCACAGTTGATCCGGCCGGATACGCAACGCCGTAAGGAATCGCTGAGGAGACTGCATACGATGTTTAGGGACTGGATTATCCGATGGGTGTTCAACCGCAACCGGCGGATTTACCGCTTTTGGGACGGTCGAAACAGAAGAGCGGCGGACCCGATGGTCGTTTATCAACGTCTGCTCAGCTGCGACGATTTCGACCTGGAGACAACGCCGCAACTGGCCGAAGCGGGAGACTTGAAGTCAGCAGAGATCACGGCCGAGGCAGTGCGTTTTGCGTTCGATCTGCCCACGTTTGACGGCTGGCAAGGATTAACCATTCTTGAGTGCATGGATCTGTTAGGTGTGTATTTAGCGTATCTGCTGGCGCTAAAAAAAAACATCAGACGCTCGCCGACTACGTCGCACTCTACGGACAGCCTCGCCGACTTACCACCGAGCAACAGTTCGGACTCTGGCTCAACATCCACCGACAGCGAGAACGCGATGCCATCAGCGTGAGTCGCGGAATAGAGCTGACATTTGGCGGCGCGGACCTATCAGCGTTTGAGGCGATGGCTGAAGGCAGTGTCAGTGACAGCCGCAAAGCTGCTGAGTTTGAGTATATAAAAAAGGTGGGGGTTCCGCATGGCGAGTAAAGGTGTGCAGGAACGCATGGCGAGCCAGATGAAGGCCCAAAAGGGCCGCTTCGACAAGTTTATGCAGTCGCTGGTGGCCGTCACAGGGACCGAGGATGACAATCCTGAATGGTTGACTCAAATCATGAGCCAAACAGCTAGGGAGACGTCGGCCCAAGTCGGGAAAGGGCTGCATTCAGCGATCCAGCCGCTGATGCACCAGTTAAGCGCCCAGGGTGCAGCACTCAAGACGTTGACACTTGATTTTGTCGATATTCTTCGCTCGTTCGCTCCTGGAGCGGCTGCAAAATCTGAGACGGGCGGTCAGAGTGCAGATGCTCAGCGGAAGCAGGATGCGCAGCGACAAGCGACACAGACTGCGGAACGAGACAAAAATGCACAGCCGCAGCGACAACTGGGGCACGACAGGCTGTCGAAAACGGATGCCGAATCTGACCGACAACGTGCAAGCGCTGGTGTGCGCAAAGGGGCAGACGGTGGAAAAAGTGCGGTGAATCAGGCTGGCGATGCTGTCAAGACGGGCAGCATGTTGTCGAGACTGCTAAAGAATCCAAAAACCAAGTTGGCAGCTAAGGGTGCCGGCATTGTCGGTGCCGTCGCTATTGTTGCAATGTCGCTCTACAAACGAATGATGCGGATGAGCATGCAGTACGTGCGAGACCGCAGTTTTATGGGCAATTTTAGCGCAGAGGTTATGTCGGCACAGATTGGCGCTCAGTGGGGCCAAATGCGTCGAGAGCTGGCACAATCTCAGGCCGGAGGCGGTGATACCGCGGAGGTCATTAAATTGCTTAACGGAATACAAAACGAATTGCTGCCCGTTAAGGTCGCTGTGAGCAGGATGGGCGCGTCAGTGATCATCCCATTCCTCAAAGTCGTGCAATCTTCAGCTGACAAAGTGGGAGAACTTGTCGAGGAATTGCAATTGAACAATCCGTTCGTTTCCGATCAGGTCAAGGACGACATCCGAAGGCAGCGGCAACTGATGGAAGACGCAGCCGCTGCAAACGAGACGCAAATGGTGCTGCACGAGGCGATCTTGAACCACAATCAGCGGCAGGTGCGTCAGCCAGTCCAACCAGTGAGGTAGCGAGATGGGCACGACGGTTAAATACAACGGTGTGACGCTGCTGAACTGTCAGACAATGGATTTTAGAGAGGTTGTCACATACGACGACAGTATGACCGACCCGCTCTATCGAACGATCACCTTCCGCGTCATGGGGTACGTGCATGGTCACGACATTGTGGCGACAGCAGGCCCATTCAGCCGGATAGGCGTACAGCCTCACAGCATACGCGGCGGTGCATCGGCGACGTACGAGGGCATCCGCGGCATTCTGAATCAGCCTCGACATCGTTTACAATATATTTGCGGCGACAATCAACCAGATTCCACACCGGGTCATCTTTTGGACGTTACGCCAGGAGACGATCTTAACAACGGTCCGAAACCGCTTTCTGTCGACGTAAGTCACATTGTCGCGAATAATACGTTCCGCATCGAGTGGTCCTGCGAGGTGCGTATCAACCCATGCGCCACGGGCCGAAATGTTCTGAGCAATAGGTGGAGCTCTGTCGATTCTATCGACGCCAACAATTTTACGGTACGAACATTTAACGGGACGCTGAAACTCGCAAACAATCAGAACGGCATAGGTGTGGCAGACCAAAATCCGCACGATTTTCGAGGCATCGTAATTCCACCGCTTCAAGACGGGATGAAACGTGAGACTATGCGGTTCAGCGCATCGCCCGATCAAAAAACGCTGGATTGGAACATCGTTGACCGCGAAATGTTTTACGCGCCACCGAAACCCGCGACACAGATGAACATTCGCCACAGAAACACTTCCGGCGAGCACGGCGTGACATTAACAACGTCTGTAGAGGTTTCACTTGAGGGTGATCGGAATGCAGACCAAAAAGAGTTGCAAAGGCTGTGTGCGGCAATCATTGACCAAAAGATTTTTGACGGGGCACAGGGTAACGCGCAGAAGTTCGTGAAGCTGATCAGCTATGACGTCATCAGTACGCAGGGCAGCCAGTCGGCCAATCAGGTGAGTGTCGCAGCGCGTTTTATGATTCCGCCAGACAAGAACGCTAACAATTTGAGAGCAGCGGCAGCGCTCGCCCAGCGATCGATGGGCAAAAATTTGACCGCGCAGTTTTTACAGGGCTATGAACCAGACAAGGGCCCCGGCGCACGTCGCGGAGAATCGCTCACCTATGAAGGTGCCATTCCACTCGTTGGAGCATTTGTCGCGGCATTGCAGGATGTGTGTCAAACAGACGAATCGAAGGCCAAGTTCGATGAGGCTATTGCCGCAGCTCAGACCAGTTTTGCGGGCGGCAATCATTCACCGGTCCAGGTGCAGGTCAGGGCTAACAATGAAACCACTGTAACTCCAGACCGACGATTTAATATCGAGCACACCAGCAAGGGTGTGTATACGGCCTACAAAGTTACAACGGAAATCGAGGAGGACGAGACGACAATACCACTTCCAGTGGCTGGATATACTGGTATGAGTCCATACGATAATTCGAGTTATTACGACCACGACCGCGGAGTCTACGTCGGACCGTCATTGAATTCACAGCCACCACTGTCAGACACGGTGCGGTTAGCACCGAGACAGACAAGAAAGGTCGTTAGAGTGGAGGCTGAGCGGAATGGCGAATGGCCAGAAATGATCGAGCCGCAAGGAGTGATGCAAAACGCGATCGAGGGCGTGCAAATGTTTCTGCAAAAGAAAAGAGTCTGGTTGAATGACCCTACACCCAACCCTGATGGCACGGAGTGGACGTTTTCGTCCGGTGCTGAATTCATCATGCACTCGCACACGACGCTCGCCAATGACTGGCTCGCACCCGGCGGTGCTTACATTGACCCACTGACCGAGATCAGCCGTAAGCTGGCTACAAAACGCAACGTATTGCTGAAGCCCGCGAACCTTCTCAAGTTCCCAGCGTGGTGGTGATATGACGATCAATTTCCATGACCCGATCAACAATGACGGGTTGTTCGATGTCCAGGGGCCTCAGTTCACGGCGCAGAAGGCCATTAAGGCCCAATGCGGGCAGGTGCTTTATCAGCTGATGCTGGACGGCATCACTCGGCACCAGTTGCAGACGGTGACTGAGCCGATCGAGTTGGCCGGTCAAGTGCTCCCAGACGGACCGCCGGCGATTGTGGCCGCGGCAGACGGGCCTACGGGCATTCTGCAAAACTACTTGGTCGACATACTGATTCAGATCGTCGCAGCTGACAGAGCATTGCCATCAGAGACACTGGAAGAGGCATTGGTCGAGCTGATCAAACAGATGACCGAGAACAGCGAGACAGTGAAGGGTTCGACCTCGACCGTGACCGTCTCATCCAACCCGAACAACCGCGGCAGCGGTGATGCTATCCTGGCGGCTGCTGACACGAATCGATCCGGCCAGAATCTTCAGTACGCCATCCCAGAGCGCATCATTGCTACATGCACGCTCGAGGGCGCACCGGGCTCGTGGAGCGTGTCGAGCAGTCCCTCAGTGCCTCTGCTCAACTCGCAGTACCCACAAGGGTCAGACGCGGCACTAAGTGTGTCACCTGCAACGTCTACCGATGGGTTGCTGCTGAATGGCGGTCTCGAGACATGGGATGCGGACGACGTCCCGAGCAACTGGTCAATCTTAGCTGGTGCAATCGGGACCGATTTCCAACAGACGACGCCGGAGGTGCAGACGGTCCAGGTTTCCGGCACTCCTACAGGTGGTTTTTACCAGCTCAACTACACAGACCGGCACGGGAAGACGTACACGACCGCCAACATAGCTTTCGACGCAGATTCCGGGGCCGTCAGCGGAGCGCTCAATAACCTGACGGGCCTGGGGGCTGTGACTGTCGAGGAGCACGCGGGGAGCCCACCGGACGTGACTCACAAAGTCACATTTACCGGGGCAGGTGGAGAGCAGGTGCAGCTTACGTCACAGTCGTATCTGACCGGCGGCACGCCCTTGATTACGCACGCGACGACAGTTCCCGCGGCTGGTCCCGTGTTCCGCGGAACGTATGCGATCCACGTTTACGGCAGCACGATGAGACTGAGCCAGCCGGTCAACTTACTGGCGGGGAGCCAGTACGCTCTTGGCGCGTGGCTGATAGACGACGCCGTCGCCTCGACGGGTGGAGAACTTACCATCAGTCTCACAGACGGCTCAGGCGGCTCTGTTATCAATGACGATGCGGGAGTCGCCCAGTCGACGGTTATTCAGTTGTCCTCCGTCAGCAGTGCGTCATGGGCGCACCTATGGGGCCTATCGCCGTCTCGACAGCCGACATTCCGGCTCCCGACCACCCCGCTGGGGCAGATCTACCTGGACATAGAGTTGACATCGCCAGTTGTTGGCGGAGGCGTATATCTGGACGAACTGTGCCTGGTGCAGATGCAAGAGCCGTATGCGGGCGGCCCCCCGCTGGCGATGTTTGCTGGCCGAGAAGACAATGCCGTACTAAATGAGCTGTGGCTCGACGTGACGAATGACTACGCTGGCGAGATTCAAACGTGGTATGGCCAAAACTACGACATGGCCAGCCTTGATCTGACGCTCCCGTTTGTGACAAACGGCAGCGAGACCATTCCTGACACTTTGATTTAGGAGCCAACCATGGCCGCCGAGACTGTAGCAGACGCATTTGAGATCTGCCCAAACTCAACAGAAAAGACCAACCTGATCGCCGCGTATGAAGCCGTCCAGACCAACATCACGGCCGCGAGGGTGGCTGGTGCGTTCTCGACCAACGTCGAAGACCAACTGAACAGCGAGGTTGTTGACCAGGCCGAGACCACAGCGGCCTGCATGCGCGATCACACATAACGCGGAGGCCGTCACAGGATGTCTCGCTCAGACGTAAAAGACACGACGAAAGTCGAGGTGCTCGAGGCCGTTGTGGACAAGCTGCGCGCCGATATTGCGTACTTCAACGAGTCAACGTGTTTTCTGAGCGTGCATCCTGAGCCGCCGAAAAACGCGCAACACAACATATACGCCACCGTCGCGCCTGTTTCGGGGCGGTATGTTGGTCCGGCACTCGACGGTGGCGGAGCAGCTACGGTGATGTACGAAGGCGCGTGCGTGGTAACTCTGTATAGCCACATGAAACTCGATCGAGTCTCGCACGGTGTTAGCATGCTGACAGATGCTGACCGCGGATTGCTGGTGCTACAGCAAGCCGTTTTGGCCAGTCTGGCCGCGTCTCAGCTGTACGATAACAGCGGGCAACCGCTGCTAACCCAAGAATTGTATCCAATCAATGACAGCGATCCGCGGTACGAGAGCGTCACCAGCAAGGGAGACGTGCAGGTAATGTTCGGTATCGATTTCAACTGGAATGTATCTTTAGAGCCGGTTGTCGATCCGTTTTAGGAACTCAGGATGATCGCGTTCGACGGCGTGGCGCTGTTGCTGGAACCGGCTGGGCCAGAGTTGCAGCACTGGCTCGAAATGTACCGGCCTAAGCGAGATTGGTGCGCATTCCTGCCACCCCCAGACACGCAGCACGACCGCTACGACCGCATGGAGTTTAACAAGCTCGTCGTACCGACAGGGGCGAGACGGTGGTCGTTTATGGTCGGCCTTGCGAGCAATGGCCGACTGCGCGACATCACCGATCGACTCGGCCTGACGACAGGTAACAGCCCGGCACGCGACTATTTGCCAAAAATTTTAGAGTTCGGGCAATATGACGCAGGTACGCCGCCGTTCAACTACAGCCGCATTCCAGCATACATGCTACAGCCGCGGCCAATCACCTTCAGCTGGCGTCAATACGGTCGACACAATCATCTCAACAAAGATCCGTATCGCGATCTGTACGCACTCCCAATCGTTGATGAGCGATGGGCGTGGCAGCACATCTATGTAGACGAGACCGACTACAACAACGCTTTGACCATCGATCCCATCGAAAACTTAGATGATCAAATACGATACGTTTGGAGCGTTCTGGCGAAGACCGATGAGCAGCTAAAAATACTCGTTAGCACGCCTGCAACACATGGGACGTGGGAGGATCTGACAACGCTGCCGGTTTGCGATCTTACAGGGTTCGCACGGCGGTCGGCGGCGCAGTTATTGGACGAACTGACAGAGCCGTTAGGGATGCGACTGGTGCCGTCAGTCAGCGATCCTGGTGCTTATTATCTTCTGTCTGGTACTGCGTCTGCCGAAATCCATCGCCGGTCCATGGATCTAAATCAACGATTCCGAGTCGACCCAAACGACGCGACACAATATCAGTTTATGGCGGACGATCCGATACCGATTGTGTGCGGCGGCAACTTTGTCGACATGCCAACGGCATCGCGAAATTTGTCCGGACAGGCGTGGCTTGCAGCCGCACCGGCTAGGGCCAGCGTAGCCTATAGTGACGGCACGATTGAAGTCGGTGCAGAGGATCTAGGATATGTCGGCCTAGAATATCGCGTCCATGCTCCACTGTCGTCACCAGATGCAGCGTACAGTCAGTTTGCTCACGATGGTGTCGCAGAGCATGTGAAACACATGTATGACTGGACATTCAGCGGTCACAGGCCGCAACAGCTAACAAGTTTGGACAGTGTCGCGACTTACAGCTACGAACGCTGCAACAATCAATATACAGGTGTAAGTCGGCTCGTCAGTCGACTTCCAAACGATCACGACATACCGCTTGTCTCGGGCGATCGTGCCAATACTCAGCTCGTGCCGTTTATGGTCTCTTGCTATCTCGGTAACGGCTGGTACGAGGTGTACAAACTGGACATGGACCCGCCAGACCTGCCGGCCAATCAGGTAATAGACGAGACGACCGGACAAACTCGCATCGTACAACCGTGGGCAGGTCATACGACTTGGCAACTACTGGATCTGATTGCGCCGTCTGGAAACTGGCAAAACATCGATGCAGACGGTGAAGGAACTTCGCAAACTCCCGATGCTCAAAACTATCCCGGCATCCAAATTGGCGACACAGTAGTAACTGAAAATGAGTTGACTGCTGGTCAAAACTATGGACTGTGCATCCCTGAATGCTACGCATCTCAATGCACATGGGAATGGCAGACAGATAACTGGATAAAGGTTGCGCAAGCAGATTGCGAGACAGAGCAGGGCGGTGACGATCCAAACAGTCCGGGGTCTTATGTGCATGGCGGCTGCTCGTGTCAAATGCCAGCAATACCAGACCCGGTGCCTGACAACGGAACTCAGGTCGTGACAGCATGCGCAGCGAGCGATTGTTCTGCTGAAACGCCGCCTGACGCAACATGGGAATGGCAGGGAGTCGCGCCAACAACTCATTTTGGCGCGTTCACACCCTATTGGAAATTGGTTGACGATTGCGGTAATCCAGATCCGGCACCCGATGGTCGTTGCCGTGCAGTTCCGCCGAACACCGACGGAACTTTCGATGGTGAAACGATAACCGTGCAGTGTTATCCGAGCGGATTGTGCTCTTACGTCACAGAAATGAACGACCCAATAGATTTGTGCTGTGATGAATTGATTGCGGATCCCGATGATGTACCGCGTCAAGAAGGCCACAAAACTGACGCACAGCAGGTTAGTCCTGACACATATGGAGATCCAGTTAAAGCATTTTCGATCGACAAAATGACGCAACCGGGGTCGTTCGATTTAACTGCCGCGCCCGGAACCTACGGTTTTATGTTGCCTCTTAGGAGCGGTCAGTTTGATCCAGACATCAACGAGGAAACGAATTGGGGGATCGTGCAA
>Ga0208899_1001242_pt1 | contig 18123 bp, 23 predicted proteins | sample VirMetDEL_Nov_24_FD_184518 | JGI IMG/M metagenome (GOLD analysis project Ga0208899, IMG submission 184518) | Aqueous microbial communities from the Delaware River and Bay under freshwater to marine salinity gradient to study organic matter... | ecosystem: Environmental > Aquatic > Marine >... | reverse complement strand
TTCCAGCGTTTGAAGTCTGGAAAGTCATTGTTGAATCTTCACTTCCTGCTGTTTCTGTGGTTAGTTGGTGCGTAACTCTGTTACCTTCATAATAAGAACCAGCGGTGTTTTTAAATCCATATTTAAAATAAGTAACAGTATTACCTACATTAGAATCTATTTGGAAAATATTCTTATCCGCAGAACTTCCACCATGATACAGTTTGAACGACTTTGATTTATCATTCATTAGCATAGTAAGGTGCAGACCAGTATTAGCCTGCATATAGGCTGCATTTTCTATTGCAACGCCCGCGCTGGTCATGCTACTTCCTCCACATCCAAAAGTTGCGACGTTAGTATTTTGAGGACTTTGAAACCTAATACCAGATGATGAGTTAACGCCTGTTGAAGAATTTCTAACGAAAATTACGTTAGCGTCATTTAATCTACTTCCGAAGAAATCAAAGGCAGTAGAAGCTGTTGTTTTCCCAAAAGCTATTTTTCCATCATCAAAAACTTTTAAATGTTCTGTTCCTAAACTATTCTCGACTAGAAAAGATGTTGTTGCGCTTGTTGTTCCTGCGCCTTGTACTGTTGTTTGACCATTATCTAAAGTTAATGTATTTCCACTTAGGTTATGTGTTCTATTACCAGTAAAAGTTAAATCACTAATAGCAAAGTTAGAAGCACTACCATTAACATTAACCCAAGCAGAACCATTCCAAAGCTTATAATCACCACTAGCTATATTTAAAGTAGTTGTTCCGCTTGTAGGTGTTATAGCTTTCCATGTTCCAGCCGTACCATCAAATCTAACCCAGTCATTTTCAGAAGCACCATCCCAATCTCCATGAGGTGTACCTCCTACTAATACATAAATATCCCCATCTACTTCCGTAGGAGGAGCGCTCGTGGCCGTTGCAAAAGATAAAGCTGCTGGTAAACTTAAATCAGTCTGCCAATTAAGTTCTGATTTTTCATCTCTAGTTACTTTAGTACCAGCAGAAGCAAAAGAAAACCCTTTAGGATTATGTAATGTAGCGTCTGGTAATTGACTATGTAAATTAATTGCCATAATTTATTTTAAAAAATCCAACCTCTCTTGTTCATTTGTTGCTTTCCTGCCTTGGTAAACAATGGATATTTATCGGAATCGGTTTCTCTCTCGTCTTTTATATATTGTATCATTTGCTCCCTTAATTCTTCACCTTGGGAAATATAAAAGTTTTTACTTTGAGAATACTCAAAAGAACCTCCCTGTCTACTAAACTCGGTATCGTTATTCATAACGCCTTGATTAGTTAGTTGATTATGTATTTTATCATATACCTCATAAACTACAAAATGAGCTAACATAGGCTTTACGTAATTCTCTACTAAACTAGAATTATCTACGCTGTAACCGCTAGTGCTATCAAACTCCGTTTGAAGTTCGTCATAGTATTCCTTACCAATAGCATTTCTTAAATACTTAGTCTGGGTGCTAATTATATATTTATTAAAATAACTAGAATCAAAGCTATTAAATAACCCCGCTAAAGACTTAACCTCTGTACTCGTTATTAACTCTGTATTAAACGCCATTATTACTCAGTTTCTTCGTTAGTATCTTCTTCCATAGAATCAACATCTTCATCTATGTTTTCAACACTATTATTATTAATAATCTCATCCCCACCTACTTCTAAAGGATCATAACCTAATAAATTTCTACCCTCATTAATAGTTAAAACAGCATTTAAATCTACCTTTTCACTATTATTAACAGGTGGTAAGTTTAATATTCCTATTTCTAAATTCTCAAAACCTACTATTTTATTAATAGTCTTGTTTAATAATCTTAATAAAGGCTCTTGAAAGTCTGGAATACAAACTTCATTCATAAACTTGTCATACTCCTCTTTAACCTTGTTATCTTGGCCTAATCTTCCAGCAGTTTCTAAACCAGCTAAAGTAGGGCTTATTCTATGTGCTGCTGTAATTGCTTTCTTAGCTAATTCGTTTAAATCTCCGAACTCTCCATCCCTTTCCTGTGAAAACTCATAAATATCAGCTTTTTGCTCTGGACTATCTAACAACTGAACACTAACCTTTGAGTTATTACCTTCGCCTGTTAAATTCTCTTTAATCTTGTCTACGTATTGCTGAGGTGTTAAACCGTCTGGCGGTTCTCCGTATTGACTAACTAATGCGCTAGGCATAAAAGCATTATCGAATTTGTCAATATTAAATTTAGGTATTCTATACTCAATATCTATCCAATCCAAAGCAGAAACATAATCAGGTAAACCGTAATAGTCAAATCCTAAATATTTCCTTTTAAGATGGATAATGTAATTTTTAGCAGCAGTTTCATAGTCACCTTGGAAAAGTGGAACAGAAACAATATTATACTTACTATCAGGATGGGAACTATTTTTAATATCTGTCCAATAACTAGATATGTAGGCATTTTCTTTATTCTTTCCGATTCTAACTTTTGTTGCATCTTCTGAAAACAAACCTGTTTCATCTCCGCTTTTAGCTATCTGTAAATAAGTGTTACCAATGTAAATGTAATTAGTAGCAAGCATTTTAAACAAATCTCTAAGACTATCTCCTTCATTATTTACCTCTTTAATAAAGTCTTGTAGGTTTTGATCTAAATCCTCGAAAGCTGTTACCTCGCCATCTACTTTATAAATAAAATCTTTACCACAAGTAAAAGTTACTTTCTTTTGTAATATAGCCGAGTGCATAGAAGCCCTACGCGCTCTTTTGGCTAAGTCGTTAGGGTAAATATTATTGCTATTCTCAAAATAAGGAACCCAATCTTGGATAATATCTTTATTAACATCTTTTTCCCTTCTTACTATTGGGCTAGATATTGGATCGGATTTAGTTTTCTCTGAGCTTAATGCTTTTATAGCGCCTTTTTTTACAACTTTCTTAGCCATTAATTTTCTCTATTGTGTCTGTATGACCTAAATTGTATAACATTCTTAATTTAGCTTGAGAAAGTTTACTATTTAAAACAAACCTTCCCTCTAGTCTATTGATTGCTTTTCCTTCACAACCTTGTTTAACAATGTACTTTATTTTAGCCATACGAAAAAAATATCAATTATAAAACAAATATATAAAAATTATTGGTTATTTAGAATGATTATAAATAAATATTTCACTTATAATAAATAGTTTTTATTTGTTAGCTTTGTTATAACGCTCGATGTAAAAAGCGTTGAGGTACGAAATGATTATTTACATAATGTTATAAGTATTTTAAAATGAAAATAGACACACAGAAAAAACTAGAAAAACTAGCAAAGTATTTAGGTGATAACGATATAATTATAGTTAAATCTGCTCCAATGGAAAGAGGAGGGCATAGTAATAAATTAGCTGTTTCCATTCATAATGGATTAGATAAATATATTGATTATGAGTTTGAAGAAGATGTTACAACTGATAAGATTTTAGAGAAAGATTATAAGCAGATTTAATTACTTATAACGCTATATATAAAAAATCGTTTTAATGTTTTTTATATAATGTTATATGCTTTTTTTTAAACTTTCTTTTAATATTGTTTGTATATATAAAATATATATCTATATTTGTAGAGAACATTAAAACAAAGAGATATGAAAACTTTAATTAGAAATAACGAAACAATAAAAGTACAAGATTCAAAAATTGAACTTTATAAAAACTGCGGATGGAAAGTAGTTGAAGAATTATTTACATTTAAAAATAAAGAAGAAGAAGATAATGAATGGATGGAAAGATTTGGAGACTAAACCAAAAGCAAAAATTTTACCAAACGGATTAATAAAATATTTTGATTCGTTTGGTAATTATATTAGAACTGGATTTTATTTTAAAAATGCAGAAAATATATTAATAAACGATGGATACGATATAATAAGGTTATGACACCAAAAGAGAAAGCAGAAGCACTTTACAAAAAGTTTTTTAGAATAGTTGATAAAAGCAATCCATTAGAAGATATGGATAAAACTACTAAACAGTTATGTAATTTATTTGTAACAGAAATTTTAACAAGTTTTGTAATAAACTTAACTGATTATCAAACAGAGTTTTGGATAGAAGTTCAAAAAGAATTAAAAAAACTAAAAAATGCCACTAAACGCTAATTAGTGGCTAAATATTATAACTATGAAAAAGAAACTAATTGAGATACCAGAAGAACTATTTGAAAAAATAGAAGCATCCGCAAAAAAGAATGTAAGAAGTGTAAACAAGGAGATACAGTTTCTTCTTGCGAGTGCGGTGGGTAAAAAATAATTGCATATAACATTGAAATAACTGTCTGCGATAGCTTGCAGTTATGGAATGTTATGTGCCGTTTTAATGGCATACTTTTAAAATAAAAAAGGGGAAGCCGAAGCCTCCCCAAAGCACAAAAAGTATATAAAACACTAAGAACCTAGCGTAACTGTACCACTTGCGTTAGTTTCGATTGTACCTACGTACTCTCTAGCTACTTCTGCAAACATTCCAGTAAATGTAAGAGTATAGCCGTTTTGGCCTTGAATCTCTGCCTCTAAAGTAGAAGTAACAGACATTCTCATTGCTCCCTTTTCTTTCAATACTTCATCATATCCATATACAAAAGAAAGATTAGAAGTTGTTGCCACATTGTAAGTTTCTACAATAACTACCACTTTACAAGACTCGAATAACTCTTGGATAGCTTTAGCTTTAGTTTTATCCATTTTAGGAACAAAAGCTTCTATTGTATTCTCACCAGCGTTAGACCCGTTTTCAGTAGAACCTTCTTGATTAGCACTTACAGTTTCAAACTCTGCCTCAATTTCATACCATACGTCAGACGTAGTATCCATTGTTACAGCAGTATAATCGTGTAAAGCACCAGCAGTAAAAGAAGTAATATTGTCGATATTTGCAACAAATATTCTTTTTCCACCTCCTCTTCGGTTTTCCGAATTACAGTCTATTAAAATATCCGATGTAATTTCTGCCATTTTAATTAATTTTATTAGTTATAAAAACCCTCCCCGAAGGGAGGAATTATTTTTTAGTACGCCATTGATACTAATACTGGGTGAACATATTGAACTCCCATTCTAAACTTAGAAATAATCTTCAATAACTCATCGTCATCGTCGTTAAATCTAAACTTCAACTCATTCTCAGGAGCAGATACATCAGTACCAATTACCAAGTTAGATGGAGAAGTATAGATAACTAAGTTATCACCAATTAAAGAAGCCTGTGGATTATTCACATCGTCTAATTGTGTATCCCAACCAGTAACCTCTACAACTTCAATACCTCTAAAAGCCATGTTACCACCATCAATCAATCTTAATAAACCTGTACCAGATTGAGTATCTTCGTAAGTAGTCATTAAGTTGTCAATTACAGTAGCAGTAACGTAGAACTTCTTATCTCTAGCTGGAATCTGTCTTAACTCTTTAGATTGGTTTTCGTACATATTTCTCAACAATGCTAAAGCTCCATCAGTATCTAAAACACCAGTAGTTTCAACACCAGCGATAGTATCCATATCAACATATTGACCTAAAGAAGATGAATCGTCAACAAATAACTGAATCCATCCGTCAAACATATTGTAAGAAGCAGAAGCAGCACCATCTTGAGCAAACCAAGCAATCTTACCTAAGTCATCTCTAATACCATCTACAACTTTAGTTCTAGCGATTTCTTCAATAATAGTACCTTGAGCATTGTCAATATCAATACCAGCTCCCATAGTTTCCTCGAAAATAGTATCAAAGAAAGTATCTACACATTGCTCTAAGTTTACTTTTAGCTTCTCAACGTCTAGCACTTTATCAGTTACATTGATTGCGCTACCAGTTGCAGAAAATCCACAAGTAGTGTACTCTCTAACAATGTCATTAAGAGTACCCGGAAGATACATATTAATTTTAGTCTTAACGTTTGGTAAAACTCGGTAGTTTGCGAAAACGTTTTGTGATCCTTCTTGTGGAGTATAGAATAACTCTTGGATCAATTCTTTACCCGCGTAAGTGTGAGTAAATGATTTTGTTATAAAATTTGCCATTTTTTATCTGTTTAATTTATTATTATAATCCGTTAGTTTTAAACACATTTTTAATGTAGTCACCTAAAGGAGAATCAGACGCTGCTTTAACTTCGCTTTCTACTTCATCAGCAGATGGCTGAGCTTCTACACGCTTAGCAGTCGCTTTTTCAACTTTAGCTACAACTTCTTTAAAAGATGCTTCAAATTTGTTAGTTACTTCAGAAAGTTTGTTTTCAAACTCTACCGTTTTTTGTACAATCTCATTTTCTTTAGATTGTAATGCTTCCTTGGCTGCTTCCAACTCTTGTTTAAGAGCGTCAACCTCAGAAGTTTCCTCAACAGTTTCTTCAACTGCTTCAACAGCCTCTGGAGCTGCTTCCTCTGTTTTGTTAGAAAAAGTATCCTTAACGAACGCTTTTAATTCTTCTAACAAATTTTTGTTGTTATCAGACATATTTAAATTTAATTTGTTTACATAGTTCTCTGGGATGTTCTTGTATCCCGATTTAGCTAAATCCTTAATACTTGCATAAGCAGCAACCTTAGCAGCGCCTTTAACATCACTTAAAAATCCTAACTCTAAAGCTTGTTGAGCGTCTAGCCATGTTTCATCATCCATCATCTGCTTAATATCTGCCTTATTAAGACCTGTTGCTTGTGCGTAAATATTAATTAGCTTATCCGTAATTCTATCTAGTAAATCAGCGGTACTTTCTAAACTCTTAGCTTTTTCTCTTAGTTCCTCTGCTTCAAAAGCATCCATATCCATCATAGTTACAAATGGATTATGTATCATAAAGAAACTGTTTTGCGTCATTACTGGTCTAGCATCACCAGCTAAAGCAATAACAGTAGCAGCACTAGCAGCAATTCCTTGAATCTCTACGCTAACATGAAATCGAGAAGTCGTTAAGAAGTCGTAAATAGCGAAAGCATCAAAAACACTTCCACCTCCTGAATTTATTACTAAATGAATGGCAGCAGGGTTCATAGACTTTACTTCATCTATAAAACCCTTTGCACTAATTCCAAAACTACCTATTTCTTCATCAATAGAAATTACAGTAGAATCGTCCTCAATGCGGTTTTTTATATTATACCAATTCATAAATACGTATTTATCTACGCTAAGTAAATAAACAGTATTTATAAAATATGCCTAACGGATAAACAAAAATTAGTATCCTTTACAAATTGTCCTTATGTGATTTTGTGATAGATCGTATCTAGCAGCTAAATGAGTGTACAAGTCCATTGTTTTAATATTATTCAATGGATTTTTCATATAGGCTATATATTCATTTCGAATTGAATTGTTTCTTATCACATCTGTTTTAACTAATCCTTTTTGAATTAGAATTAGCATTGCGTGTTGTAAACTTAAAGCGTCTTTAGTTTCTTCAACTAAAGTTTCCATCAAAGCATCTTCCAATTCTTTAACCTCTGATGCCAGAAGCCTACTATCCTTTTTCTGCATTTGCTACAATCTTGTTCTATATTTTCTACATACTCAGAAAACATACTTTTTAAATAATCGTATTGCTTTCTGTCTGCAAACATTTTATTATATACTTTTAGAAAAGCTGATTTAATCTTTTCCTTTTCTTCTTGTGGTAAATTATTTAAAGTTTCCTCTATTCCCATTTGTCAAAATACGGATGCGAACATTTAATATCTTCAAATATAACTAAATTATTAATAAGGCATTTACAAGCTTTGCATTGTGGTTTCCCTTTTAATTTAATTAGTCCAAAAAGAAACTTAGCGTTTGGCCTGTATTTATCACACCCATTACATATATCTAGCCTTCTTTTCCTTTCAGATTTTGAAGTTATGCCTAAACTCATACTCAAATATAATAAAATTTAATTAATGTTATTTAGAATGATTATAAATAGATATGATAGTTTTTTAAAACGGATTAATTGATCTATATTTGAAATAGTCAAAATAATTTTAAGCAGAAGTTCTTTTTAAACGCTTAAATAATAGTTTAGGTTTTATATTAAGGAGGGAGTAATTAACCCTCCTTTTTTATTATCCGAAATTAGCTTGTCGCTGTATATTACTTACCTTTACCGCTTGATCTGCTGTATTTACAGCATTATTAACTACTGGTATAGATTTCAATGTCCTTGTAACTCCTTTAATTATCTTTTCTTCTAAATCTCTTGTACTCATCATAGAACTTTGAACACTAGCAACACCACCTCTTTGGAATTTAGAAACAGGTTTAGCTAATCCACCTTTAGCAAAAGCAACACCACCTCCAGCTTCATTAATAGCACTTAACAAAGGCGCGTACATTGCCGTAGATTTTTTATTTATAATAGCTTCACCTCCTTCTGCTTCAAATCCTGCTTGGCCTCCAACGGTAAAAGGTATTCCACCTTGTGCGTGACTTGGCCCAGATAATAAACCACCATCAGCATACTTTTGAGCTAATATAGCTGCGGTTTGAATACCTGCATTAGCAATAGCAATACCCGTTAAAACTGCTGCTTGTGATACACCAGCTCCTCCAAATGTTACAGCATTAGCAGGGTTAGCCGCTGCCGCTGTTTGAATACTAACGATTTGTTTTGCTAACTCTACTGCTACAAAAGCTAAATCTAAACGCTTCTTCTTTTCAAAAGCTTCTCGCTCTATTTGTTCACGTTTCTTTTGCCCTTCTTCTTGTGTTATTATCCCAGCATCTATTTGATCTTGAAGCCCAGCTAAAGCAATATCCTTCTGTCTATCTGCTCTTGTTTTTGCTCCGTTAATTAATGTTGTAGTAGCATTACTAGCAAGTTCTAAAAGTTGATTATTAACTTCTCTCCTGTTTGCTAATATCTGATCGTTAGCTGCTTTATCGGCTTTTACTTTTTCATCATTAAACTTTTTCTCTACGGCAGATTTGTCTAATAAATATTTATCATCTAAAGCTTTTAAAGCAGCGTTTTTTATTTCTTGATTAGCTTTAGACATTTTTATAGAAAGTCTATCAGACTCTAGTTGAACTTGTAATTTTTTCAACTGTTTTTCTTTTTCATCATTTATTTCTAATACAGAAATATCACCTCTTATCTTTCTTATTTTTTCTAAAATACTTTTATTAGCGTCTGCTATTTCCTTCTCTCTTTTCTTTTGAAGCTTTTTCCTTTTATCTAGTTCTTCTTGTGTTACAGATGTTATTTCTCTTTGGGTTTTCTTTTGTTCTTCACCAGATTTTTTAGCTCCCTCTACATTTTTCTTTTGTATATCTTGTACTTTAGCACCTATCGAATCATAAACTTTAACATAAGCATCACCTACACCAGTTAAAATATCTGCGGTATCATTACCAAACTCTATTGCTTCTTTAGCTATTACTTGAAATCCTTTTTGTTGAGCAGCTACATAATTATTAACATTTTTAGCACTTTCCTTAAAAGAATTACTTATAATGTCACCAATACTAGAAAAGTCACCCGATTTAATAGCATTAAATAATAAACCTAAAGTCTTACCAGTTGTGTTGAATTGATCCCTAATAGCTTTAAAAGTTCCAGTAACAGATTCGCCTAGATTAGAAACAATAGAAACAATAGCGTCTATTAACTGGAATAAAACACGTAAAGGAGTTGATCCAGCTTTTATAGAAGCAACCATTAAATTAAGCGCTACATTTAAACCGTTTGTTTCCTTTAAAAAGTCAGTTACTTTATTTATAGCCTCTGCTATATCATTATTTAAACCTTTTAAACCTCCATCTTCACTTTGAACATCTTGAAAAGAAAGAAATAACCCTTCAACAGCAGAATCAAGTCTTTTGAATGAACCGTCTAAAGTATCTCCAACTGTTTCAGCCATTTTAGCTGCTTCTCCCTCGAATGTTCCAAACTGAACACCTAATTCTCTAGCTTGTTCTATATTGTCAGATAAAACAGTAGCAACAGTAGCTCCCCTTTTACCAAACAAATCCATAGCCGTAGCATTTTTATTTGTTGAAGTTTGTATCTTTGTTAAAGCTTGATCTAATGTTAATCCGCTTTTAGCTAAGTCTAAGTAAATGTTTCTTAATCCAGTTCCTGCTGTACTAGCATCAATACCAGCATTAGCCAAAACTCCTAATTGACCAGTTGTTTCAGCTATACTAACACCCGCAGTATTTGCTACTGGGCCAACAATAGCCATAGCTGTTTCAAACTTTGATATATCTAAAGCCGTTGAAGTAAACGCATCGGCCATTATATCCGTTAGATTAGTAGCTTGACTAGCATCTTCTCCATATGCTCTTAATGTACTAGCTACAATAGTGGCAGCATTTCCTAAATCTGTTTGAGCAGCTATCGCTAAGTTTAGTGTAGCCTCTTGAGCAGCTATTATTTCATCAGTTGTAAAACCTAATTTAGCAAATTCTTCTTGTAGAGTTCCTACTTGTGTTGCTGTAAACTGGGTAGACCTACCTAAATCTAAAGCACTTTTAGAAAGTCTTTCAAAATCCTCTGGCGCAGCTCCAGTTATGGCTCTAACCTTAGACATTTGAAGCTCAAAATCCCTATTAACTTCTATTACTTTACGAGTTAATTCTATTAACTGCTGTATAGCAAATAGTCCAATAAAAGCACTACTAATAGACTGACCAACTTTTTTAAACCCAGTGCTTAATATATTTGTTAGCCCTCCTGTTTTTCTTAAAGCGCCATTGTTTTTAAGTATCTGTTGCTCGGTATCTCTTAAAGCGTTTCTAGTTGCTTTAATTTGAATATTAAGCTTAGCCCTTTTAGCAGATGCCTGCTCTAAAGAAATTACATTTTTCTTTTGAGCTTTGTTTAACTCATTTCTTTCTTTAGTTAATTTATCAAGTTGTAAATTAAGAGTTTTAAGGTTTTTCTCTTGCTCTCCAGTTCCTTGAATCTTTATCCGTATTGCTATATCCTTGTCTGCCATAATTATGCGTCTGCTACATCTTTAAATACTAATTCTAAATTACCATTAACATAAGAGAAAACTGGCTGTATCTCTCCTGCTACATCTATATAAATAGGGTTAGGTTCTTGATTGCTTTTCTTTAGATTATCTTGTGGATTATTAACACCTCCTATTCCTAAAGTTGCTTTTCCAAAGTTTTTATTTTCTAATAAATGAACTAAAGTTAAACCCTCCTCTATATAATTAAAATCTTCTATCTTTTCAACAAGATAAACACCACTTACATCTCCAATAGCAGATAATAAAATAGGTTTTCTAAAGTCAAAATACTGTACATCTAAAGCCGTTAATTTAAACCAAGCTTTTAACTTAGTGGCTTTTTCTACTGTGTTTAGAGTTTTTAAATAATATTCATCAGCCAAACCACCAACGCCAGCAAAGTTTAAGTTTATAGGAGCAACAGCACCCTTATAAGTTTCCGTTATCGCTATTGGTAAAACAGTAGTGCTAGTTACAAGGCCATTTATATCTAAATCCATAGACCTATTACCGCCATTTTCATTTAACTGTCCACCATAAACATAATTATATATCCTAGGTAAATAGTCCTCTACTTCATTAGGTGGATTAGTTTCTATATCGTATTCCTCCCATATCCTAGCAACTACTGGTTGATCCTCTAAATTAACACTAGATGGATTGCCTTGAATATCTTCTATACTATAAGTAGGAGCAAAAACACTTAACTCAATAGCACCAGAACCTTTCGGAAATCTATTACTAAATGTATGATTATACTCACCGTAAGTAAGCTTATTAACTCTGTTCCATCTTTCTAACCATCCGTCATTAGAATCATCTTTATATCTTAAATCGTAAGACCTAGAATAATCCGTTGCAAAAGTTATCTCATAAGGAGGGTTCATTGAAACTTTATCAGTCCAATCAATAGCCTCAGAATTGTCTTTGTAGAAATCATCCCTAGGCTCGACATAAATGGTTTTAGTTCTTGTATCAGTCCAATAATACAAATTAAACATTCTTGAAACATCATTTATAACATCAAGTAGGCTTATATCCGTAGGTATAATATTATTAATCTGGTAAGTACCTCCACTTGTTACCGTAGCAGCTAAAGATATATCACTATATGAAGCAGTAGTTGCAATACTTAAATTTGGCCCGATATTTTTTAAATAAACCGTCGTTATAGTATCACCAGCGTTTAAGTTTACAGTTAAATTAAACTTATGATCGAAAGCGGATGTATATTGCCTAGTAACAGATGTTAAAATATTACCAGTTAAATTAACTAAATCATAATTTTGTACTATTTGATAGGTAATATCTTGAGTAGGCGCTGTACTAGGGGCATTAGTTTTTATATAAACCTCTATCTTATAAGTACCCGTAAAAGGTGCTGTATATTGACCTGTAAATGTGCTATTATTGTTATTTGTATCTTCAAAAGTTGGCTGCCCAGACTCATCATCCCATGTTATAACACCTCTAGCTGCCGCTGAGTTTAAATTACTTAGCAATCCTACCTTTGTCTTAGATTGTTGTAAAGTTGTATCGTTGTACTCAAAAGCTCCAGAAATATCACATACTAAGTTTTTAAAGTTAGTAGTGTTCATGAAATCACTAGATAATTTCCAGCCTATTTCATTTAAACCTCTTTCTATAATACTTTTTAAATACAATGTAGGTCTAAAATCATTATCCGATATAGTACCTCCAGCGTTTGTTATAACACCCCTATTAACATAAGGATATTGTATATCTGTGGTTGCTATTGTTTGCGCTTGTATTGACCTTATATTAGTCATATCAAACGTTTGAGTATTATTTCTAAAAGTAATAGAGTCTATGGTTAAAGCATCCGCATCAGATGCCCAATCAGTAGCATCACCAAAAAATACTAATTCATATTCAACTGGTTGATAAGAACCTAAAACAGAAGTAACTTTAATATACCCAGTTTCTACCTCTACCTCGTTTACTACTACCTTACAAGTTTTCTTATCTAATAAGTTTCCGTTGTCTTTATTTATGTTTACTATAAATAAATCCCCTAGAATATTGTTGTTATTTTTAGTCGCTGGTATAGTAAATGTTTTACTATAAGTTCCCAACCTTTCTCTTATATTGTCAATATTAGAAACTCCTTTAGTAATAGACAAAGGAAAGTTGCCATCATCGTATAAATCTAAAGCGCCTTCTAAATTATTGTTAGCGTCAAATATTTTTATAGATACTCTTTTCATATTAAAAAAGGAAGCTAGGTTGCTGACTAGAAACTATATACTCAATACTAAATTGAACTATTGGTGAATCGTCATTTGTTACGCTAAAATCACTACCAGTTATTATAATAGGCAAGTATATTCCATTCTGCTCTATACAAACTTTCTTATTCAAAAGCATTTCACTAAGCCACTCTATCGTATCTGGGTTTTCTGTTTTAGTATAGGTAGTTAAAACCTCTTGCTTATTATTACCATATACTTGATTCCCTATTTCATCTAAGTTATAAGACGCTCTTTTGTAAATCCTTTGATCTGTTGTTACCGATTTTGTTTTATTGCCTTTGAAAGTGTAGCTATCTTGTTTTCCGTACTCATTACACCAATGCACTCTAACATCACTAGAACAGGAAGGAACTATATTATACCTTCTTTCTTCACTAGTAGCATTAAATGTATTTGTATGGTAATTCCTAACCGTATAATATGACGCGCCTGTTAAACTAACACCAGCAGCAACCAAGTTAGCTGTACCTATTGCTATATCGTGATAGTCAACAGTACCAGCTCCAAAGTTAAATTGGTTATCACTTAAAGCGACACCATTAGCATCGTAAACAATAACTCTATAAAAAGCTGGTGAAGTATTAGACAAAACCCCTAAAAACTCATTTTGTCCTAACTCTATATCTTTAATTAAAGGTGCATTTGTTAAATACCTCTCTGCACCAGTAGTCATCTGCCAATCAGATAAATTATAATTACCAGCGGTACTAGATAAAACACCACTAGGATACTCATCAACAGGTAAAGACCAATTAACTACTGTAAAAGGATTGCTAGTAGCATCTGGAGTTAAACTTGTAGCGTCTGGATCGTAAGCCGTAACTGGAAGCCCAGAACTATCTATTGTTACCTCGTAATAATCTAAAGAGAAATCTGCTTTCCCATTAGTATCAGCTATCCAACCAGAACTATCTAAAGTTTTATGTTCAAAACTTAGGTTTTGCTGACAAACAGAAGATATTTCTAAAAGCCAGTTAGTATAAATTGTATTATCTAATACAGCTACGCTAGTCCCGTTCTTCTTAACGTCTGTTATTACCCTTTCTGGGCTACCAGTTGTAAGAACTAATATAGCTATTGGTCTATAAGCTACAAATGGATCACCCGTTATATTTGAATCTAATACTCCCATTAGGATAACTTTTTATTTGCTTTATTAATTAAGTTTTCTAAATCTATTGAAAAACTTAAAAATATAGCTTCTTCTACCTCTTTAAATATGTTCACTAACTCATTATTGATAACGAAATCAACAAAGCCAGCACGCCTACCGTTATTAGTAAATTTAAAACTATTTTTCGTAGGAATCCCCTCTTGTTCAATTTTTCTTTGTATAGCAAAAGCAGCGTTTTTTATTTCTTTTTGTCCAGTAGCTATACCTTTTCGCTCTATCCATTCCATTAATACAGAAATGGGAACTTTTTTACCTCCGTCCCTTCTTCCTTCGTTTACAAATTTACCATAATCATTAAAGGTTACAACTATCTCAAACCCGTCTGGATTTGTTTTTAATTCATTTTCAATAGAAGTTAATAAGCTGCCAGAAGCATCATGCCCCTGCTCTTTAAGTTCTGTTTGTAGTGATCTAACAACAAACAAACCTACCATACCTAGTTTATCTTCTATTAATCCCATTAATAATTAAAAGTTCCTGTATTACACTCGCTATCTAAATAAACATTTATAGTGTATGTGCTTTGAACAAATCTACCGTTATGAACATCATGGGCTACAAATCCATTTATATTAGATTGGTCGGATAAATAAAAGCCATTAGAACCGCTAACGTTTCTACGCATAACCTCTGCGATATATTGATCTAGCAACTCATCTACATTAGCCTGTTTTGTTTGTAGTGTAGTAGTGCTTTTCTCATCCTCATTATACGTGTCGTAGCAAAAAACATTTAATGTAAATCTCTTTTTTCTAGGTAGAAAACTATTATTAACATCTCCTCTAGTGTGATTAGGTGAAGAATTAACAAGTATTAAAGGGTATTGTTCATTTAGCCTACCGTTTATGTGGCTAGGTCTATCATACATAAACTCCTCAACACCTGTGAAAGCATTAGCAATAGTTTGAAATTCGTCTATAACTGTTTTTATTGTTGCCATAATTATATCCTTGTTCCTGTTGCAATAGCGTTAAAGGTTGTCAAGCCTGTTAAATCATCTTGAACCCTAAATATTATTTTATCTAAAGTTCCCTTTCTTAGTCTTAAACCCCATGGAAGGCCGTATATTTCTTTCATGTCAATATTAGGTAGATAACTCTTTTCAGTACCTCCACCAGATACATCAGCTAGATAGGCATCTGTTCCCGTACCAATAGCACCAGTATCACTAGCAATACGAATAAACTCTTTATTGGTTTTTATTCCTTCATGCAACTCGTATAAAGGCTCTATTTGAGTGTCCCAATAAAAAGCAACTCCATTACTTAATGCATTTAAAGCTCCAAACTTATTTAACGCAGGCGCTCCACCATCACCAATCTCAACAGTAATATATTTAATATAGATGTCAAAATCAGGAGAAGCTGTAATGTAAAAATCAACAGAATTAGTAGCACCATTAACAGTCATATCATTACTACCTGACTTTAAACCATCAGTAGTAAAGTATTGCCTAAACGGTAAGCCTGCCACATCTTCCTCAATAGGAGGGTGCTGGTGTATCACTACTGATAATTCACCCTCTCCATTAATTTTAAGCTGCTTGCCGTCCTCGCCTACTATTCTAGCTGTAATCATTATTCTGCGTCTAAATCATCTTTAAAGTACCCAATCAAAGCACAGTAGTAGTTTGCCGTACCTGATGAAGCGTTAGCCGTTAATTTAACAGCAACTGCACCACCTTTAGGTAAAAGGAAATCAATTCCAAAGAAACTTCTACCTGTTTTGTTAGTTTGTAATATTGCTATATCACTACCACCAGTAATAGTACCACCTACTTTACCTTTGTAAGCATCAACGTTAGCAGTTTTAGAACTACCAAAGTTTCTATTTTCATTCATATCTACCGCAGTAGCATCTGAAATTAAATCTCCTCCAGTTGGGTTTCTTACTAAAGTGATATAAGGGAAATCCGTATGAGTTAAACCATCAAAAGCACCGATAGCAATATCCGTTAAAATATAGTTATCATCAGAGTTATTCTTTAAGTAAACTAATGTGGAATCTCCTGTTACAGATATTAACCCTGTATTAATGTTATAAGCATTACCTAACTCAGCATTATGAATAACCTCGTCCTCTGTAATTGCTCTTACTTGTAATCTTTTATCAGCACCTACTTTAGCTTTACTACCTGAGCCTGTACCATCTAATAATTGTTCTGCCATTTTTTATTTATTTATCTTCTATCCAACATTGAACCTCTATACATAATTCCGTAGCATAACTAGGCTTAACCTCAATAGCAAAGGAAGTACCACCAGTTAATATTAATGCACCATCATACTCTTGTATAGTGTGTCCGGGCAAATGAACGGTAAATTGTGAAAACTGAGTCCCGTCTGTTACTGTTTTAGCATCAGCACCTTTGTAAACTGTACCTACAAAATCAGTATTAGCTCCTAAATTAGCGGGTACTACTATTGCATCAGTTTGGTCACTTATTAATGTTCCTGTTGTAGGGTTTTTAATCAACTTACATTGAACGTAACCCATGCTTGTACCAGTACCACATATTCTAATCTTATCAACATAGATAACCTTTGTAGCATCTGTATTTTTTAAATAAAACACACCACTAAAAGAACCCGTAGTTGTTAAGTTTATAAAGTCAGAAGTCAATATAAAAGACTTTCCATCTCTTACAGATATATCTGCCATTCTTGACTCTGATACTGCAAAAGTTTCTAATCTATTGTTACTATCTACCTTCGCCCTTTTACCAGTACCAGTACCGTCTATTAATTCTACTCTACTCATTTTTAAATATTAACTGTTTCAACATATACCGTACCTGCTACTACTACACTTTGAGAAGTATTACCACTAGGAGGAGTATATTTAACTCCAATACTATTTCCTTTTCTTAACACAATAGGCGCAGCATCAAAAGGAACTACTTGAGCAGTATTATCTCTTGAAGTTACAGCAAATGTTTCTCCATCTGTAAACGTGTGACCCTCAGCACCTTTATAAGCTACGGCTTCTAAGTTTGTACTACTTCCAAAATCTCTATTACTTGCAGAGGCAACTGGTAAAGCATTATCTATAATTGTTCCGCTTGTAGGGTTTTTAACTAATGTAATAGTACCATTACCAGTACCATTAGAAGCACCTAGGATAACAAGTATTTCCTTAATTATTAGTGTTGCATCTCCTGTATATTTAAAATAACCTACTGCGCTATTACCATCACTTGTAAGAGGTATTGAACCCGTAGAAACATTGTAACCATTACCAGTTAATATAGCATATTCTAATTGACTACGTGAGATTGAATCAGAAAAAAGTCTATTCCTAGAGTCTACTTTGGCTCTGTATTCATTTCCACTACCATCTATGATCTCTATAAAACTCATTATTCTGGATTATATATTTTTTTTAACAACTTATTAGTTAGCTTGATTTCTTCTAAAATATCATTTAAAGTCACCTCTGCTCTACTGGAATCAATAGCCACAGAACTCAACTCATCAATTAAATCTTCACTAGAAGAACTATTTATGTAACTTGTTAAAGTTTCTCTAAGATTAGAAGAACTTGTTGCGACAGGACTAGAAACATCATTAAAATCTATTTCTAGCTTTTTAAACCCTCTTAATTGTTGATTGTCTACAAATACAAAGACTGTTTTACCATCTTCTTTCAGACTTATATCGGTTTTTTGTATATCATACGATATACTACCGTCGTCGAAAGTTATACTGTTGTTATTATTGGTA
>Ga0208899_1001240_pt1 | contig 18133 bp, 27 predicted proteins | sample VirMetDEL_Nov_24_FD_184518 | JGI IMG/M metagenome (GOLD analysis project Ga0208899, IMG submission 184518) | Aqueous microbial communities from the Delaware River and Bay under freshwater to marine salinity gradient to study organic matter... | ecosystem: Environmental > Aquatic > Marine >... | reverse complement strand
GACGTTATAGACGAAGTATATAATAGAGCATTAAAAACCATAGACGATGGTCTCTATGAGCTTCTAAACGACAAAGATGATGACGAATTCTACATGGATTACAAAGAAGCTTTCGGTCATATTGTAGAAGAATTACAAAAGTTTCACAATGTCGAAGATTAATACAAACTAAATACGAACACCAACGGATAATAATATAAACCAATTAAATATATACTAATGACTAAAAATGAATTAGAGATTAAAATCTCAACGCTACAAAGCCTTGTAACACAAAAAAATGAAGAGCTAATAGATTATGCTGCTCAAATCGAAAGACTTAACGACGAGCTAAAAGACTTAAACAAACCAAAGCTTACACCATTACAGTTTGATGAGTTACATACAGCTATTGAAGAAGCTGTAGGTCAGTTTGACTTTGATGACAGTGATAACTATAGTTTTGACTTTCACATTGACTATGACAACAGAATAGCTATTGAAAGCTTAACGTTTGATAATGCTGACGAAATAGTACGTGAAGTGTACGATCAAGTATGCGAGCTGTTTGCTGAACAAACTGCACCTGAAGATGAAATATCAACACAAGAACATTTAAACCAAGACTAATATGAAGACATTGTATCAAAAACTAAAACCAGAGATTAAGCAAACACTAATAGATCAAGAAGAAAAATATCCTTCGATAGTTAAAGGTGTTAAAATATCATTACAAGAAAATTATTTATGGTCGCACTTGTCGATTGGACAAGCAAGAGATCTTATATACTTTACAGACTTATCTTTATCTGCAATGTCTAGTGATGATTGGTCATACGGTGATAAATTCTTTGTATGCGAAGATTAATATACGACATGTACTACGCCGATGAGATTACTCAAGACATAGCAATTAAACTATTAGATAAATTAACAGAACTTTCAAATAAAAAACGAAGATGACAAAAGTAGAATTACCAAAATGGTTCAAAGGTGAAGTATACACTGAAGGAGCTGAAGTAACAAACAGATTTGGTGGTGACAGTTGCCACTTAACTGCAGAAGAATTAAGCATGTATGACTTTATTATAGGCGCTAGTAATCTGTACGAAATGGGTTTCTATGCACCAAAAACTATAGATGATATGAGAAGAGGCCTTGACTGGTTTAGAAAAAATAACGCGGAAGCATATATGAAATTATTAGATTAATATGGATGTAACAGGAGAACAAATAGAAAATTATATTATCAATGAGCTTGATAGTAAGCCAAGACATAACTGCATGGCGTTAGCAGAAGCTATCAACCACATAGCAGCTGAAGTTGAATACGACTCATTTGCACTTATGCAATTGTTGCTGGAAAATAAACCAATAGATGCTTTGCATACACATAGTTATGGCTTTCACACCGCTAATGGTAGATCGTTAATTGAAGGTATGCAGAACACATACTACGAGGAGGTACAGTTTTATGTCGACTAGAGCACAAGTTAGATTTGCTACACGTGAAAAAGGAGTATCGTTTAGCGAGCATCCAAATGCTATACACGCGCAATTTTACGTACACCACGATGGCTATCCGTCAGGGCTTGGCTTAGAAATAGCTGAATCATTGTTAAACTATCAGAAGATAAAGAACTGGGAGTTAGAAAGTCTAAATACTAGACATGGAGACTTAGAGTATATATATTATATCTGGCAACATCCGATGAAAGATACGTGGATAAGTATATTCGCGGTTGGTTGGCAAGACGAAGACGAATGTATATTTGTAGGTCGACCAAGTAATCTTATAAGTAAATACAAACTAAATACGAACGCTTATGGATAATATAAATATGACAGATGAACAAATGCAAAAGTTAATCGATGGATTAGCAGAAGGATTAGTTAAACGTATATATGGTATACAAAATCCAGCTCAAGAAGATAACGATATGATGTGGTATGCAGATAGAGATGATGACCACTGTGTTGGTGAGTTAGCTAGGCTAATGACACTATTAAATCTTTATCAAGACAGAGAAGAGTACGAAAAATGCCATTTAATAAACAAACATATCAAGCGATTAGAAAAAATAATAGAAAATTTATGATGAGAAAAAAACCAATGCTAGCATATCCTGTTAGCGACAAACCAATTGATTACACCAAACTTGTATTTATGCAGCCAAAGCTTGACGGCGTGCGTTGTCTAATACAAGCAGAAAAACTACCATTTGACATGGGTTATGAGCCAATAGCTTATTCACGTACAGGTAAACAGTGGAAAAATATTGACCACATATTACAAAGTCTTAAACCTTTCTTTCAAGATAATCCTAATGTTATACTCGATGGCGAGTTATACAACCATGCGTTACGTGATGACTTTGAAAAGATTATATCTTGCGTACGTAAAACAAAGCCAACTGATGCTGACAGAGCTGAATCACGTAAGCTTGTACAGTTTCACTGCTACGATATTGTAGATGAATCTATGACGTTCGACAAGCGTTACAAGTTTGTATTTGACAACTTGCGAGATGCTTATGGTATTAGAACTGTACAGACTCACGAAGTTTACGCAGAAAAATACGCTTATCAATTGCACGACACGTTCTTAGACAATGGCTACGAAGGCTCTATACTGCGTCTAAACACTGAATATCAGTGCAAACGTTCACATAGCTTACGTAAGTTCAAAGACTTTCACGATGCTGAAGCTGTACTAACCGACTGGGTTGAAGGCAAAGGCAAACGTAAAGGTACGATTGGCAAGTTCATGGCTATCGACAGTGAAGGTAATACTTTCGGCATGCCAGTTATGGACAATTTCAAAAAGTTACAAACAATGTTCAAAGAAATGCAGTCATGGGTCGGCAAAGAAGCTACGTTCACATACTTTGAGCGTACTAAAGCCGGTTCATACAGACATCCTTTGTTCAAAGCAATACGAGATTATGAATAAAAATAAACTAACTAGCAGTGAAGTATATTTAATAGTAGTTATGTTTTGGCTAACTATATTTTATTTATCTACACTAATAAAGCCGTATTTATGAATATATTTTATTTACACAAAGACCCAGAAAAAGCAGCTAGGTATCAATACAACAAGCACGTTGTTAAAATGATACTTGAGTCTGCTCAAATGTTATGCACAGCACACCACTGTATTATGGGTTCCGATGCTGATGTACCATACAAACCAGCACACAGAAACCACCCATCAACTAAATGGGCTAGGCAATCAGGCGAAAATTATGCATGGCTATACTATCACATGATGGAGTTAGGCCGAGAGTATGAAAAACGTTATGGCAAAAAGCATTTGACTATAGTTAAATGTGAAGACCCACTGTCTATATTACCAGGTGGTATATTAGAAACAGGTTTGACTGAGATGCCACAGTGTATGCCTGATGAATACAAAGATGAATGTAGTATACAAGCTTATTGGAATTATTACATTAACGATAAAAAGAATATTGCAAACCTAAAAACCGAAAAATTATATGAGCAACGACCTAAAGAAACTTATTAAAAAGTTTAACAAAATTAAGTATAATGATGATAATTCAAAAAGAATTATCGTAGCATCGTTAAAGCCAACTGTGACACAAGGCTGTAAAGATAAGGAATAACAGGCTTATGTCACACATTGAAAGAAATATGAAATGGCTCAATGAGCATCGACTAATATATAGAAGGCTACCGACTACGGACGTACCTACTATTGAAACAAAACAGTATATGTTCTTTGAAGACGGTACATATCAATGTTATGAGTTGTTTAGATCTAAAGCAAAGATAACCACGTTTAAATCACTTAAATGGCACTTATTAGTGCTTTGGTATCTAAACCCTCAGCTATCGCCTGATATGTTTGACGATCTTGTAGAAATAATATGTTACAAGCCTAACGGCTTTGTAAGTTTTAATATTAGCACTGCATCGATAGAACGTATTATGCATGAAGTATATATGTCTGACCTTGATAAACCACCTACAAACAAGTTGCGTAAAGTTGTATTTAAACCTTTTACAGGTTTAACTAAAGAACAGAAATTATCTATTGTAGGCTCATTGATAGGTGTAACAAATAAAATACACGCAGACGATATTTATGCATGCATGATAGATATTAATGACACAGGACAAAAGATTACAATACGACGCATCTCTGAGCTTCTGGGCGTATCTAATCGTACAGTACACAGACACATGTGTCAAGATTTAAAAAGAGAAAAAGAACTACTCAATCAACAAATATGAAAAACTATAATAGCTATAATTACTCTAGATATAAAGCAGACGTTAAGTCTAGCATGCCTAAAAACAAGCAGTGGCAAGACTATACTAGAGATGAATTAATAATAAAATTTCTACCGCTTGTTGAAAATATAGCTCGTAAATTTTCTACGTCAGACTCTGCTATAGGAATAATGAATGTTCAAGATTTAATGAGCATGGGTAAAATAGGATTAATACAAGCTGTTGACAAACTAACTTGGCAAACAATATTAGAATCTAAAGATCCTGAGCGAACATTAAAATCTTATTTGGCTAAAAGAATTAGAGGTGCAATGAGACGAGGTGCCGATACAAATAGATCTCCTATGCGTATACCTGAACACAAACTAAACGAAATACGAGGAGACTTTGACAATAATACAGAAAATCAACAAATGTTTTTTAACTCAATGTTTTCTAGCATAGATAAAGAAATAGAAGATAATATGCTACCTCAATTTATTGATGAAAATGAAAACCCTATGAAGAAAGAAATTTTACATCAAAAAATTATTAATATAATGTTAAAGTATTTATCTGAAAAAGAATTTAACGTGCTTAGACTAAGCTATGGTTTAGGCTGTGACAAACTATCAGCAAAACAAATAGCTGATAAATTAGAAATAAACGGAAGCAGCTCTTACGTTCGAGTTTCACAGCTAAAGAAGCAAGCAATAGACAAGCTAAAAAATAACGTTAGCTACTCGCAAGTGCTTGATTATCTGTAAGTTACTCGTTAAATTACAGTTTATTTATGTAATTATATATATAACCTAAACCAATATACCAATGAAAGATTTAACTAAAAAACTAGCTGATGTTCAGACTAAGTTAAAAGCAAAAAAGTCTTCATACAATAGCTTTGGTAAGTACTACTTCCGAAAAGCTGAAGACATCCTTGAAGGTGTAAAGCCTTTTTTATTACAACACAATATTTATGTTACAGTATCAGAAGAGCTAATCGCTACAGATCCAGTTCCAATGATTAAGTCCACCGCTACTATTAGCGACGGCGAAAATGCTATACACGCTACGGCTGTTGTTGGCGTTGATATGCAGCAAAAGGGTATGCAGACTGCTCAACAGTTTGGCGCAGCATCTACATACGCGAAAAAGTATGCACTTGGTAATTTATTTTTAATTGATGACACTGAAGACGCTGACGCTACAAACCAGCACGGTAAAGCAACTCAAGTTGCCGCTAAAGCAAAAACTAAAATAACTAAAGAGCAAATGACTAAAGCTATTGAGTTTGTTAAAGGCGGAGGATCAGTTGACGCTATTAAAAAGAAATATGAATTAAGTGCTGCACAATTAAAGCAGTTGGCATAATGAAAGAAATCCTAGAAAAACTAAGAGACGACGAGCATTACTATGGCGACTTTGGCAAACAGTTCCTTAGCAACTCTGACATATCGACTCTGTTAAAAAATCCTAAAGACCTGCACAAGCCTAAGCCTAGCAGCCCGGCGTTCTTAGTTGGAGGATATTTTCACACTGCAATACTAGAGCCTGACAAGCTAAAGAGTTTTAAAATAGTTGAAGCCTCAACACGTAACACAAAAGCATATAAAGAAATATCTAACGGCGAGTTGTGTTTGTTAAAACATGAGGTTGATCAAATAGAGCTAATGACTCAAGCTGTTATGGACAACGATGTTTGTAGAGACTTGATAAAACCTATATTAGGTCAAGTTGAATACGAAGAGCCACGGGTCGCAAAGATATGCGATCAAATGTGGAAAGGTAAAGCTGACATAATTAACCACGAAGACAAACTAGTAATTGACCTTAAAACTACTAGCGATATAGACAAGTTTCAATGGTCTGCTAGTAAATATAATTATGACAGTCAAGCTTATATCTACAGTACTTTATTTGGTTATGAGATGTTGTTTATGGTAATAGACAAAACAACTCACCAAATAGGTCTGTTTGATTGTTCGCCTGATTTTTATAAACGCGGCGAAGATAAAGTACGTAAAGCATGTGATGCGTACGAACTGTTTTACAAGACAGACAATTTTGATCACAAGCAACATTTATTAACTAAAACCTTATAAACCTATGCCTAGAGCAAAAATGAAAACCTGTTCAATATCAGGTAAGAAATTTAAAGCAAACAATGATAACTTTTATCACAGCAGCACATCTGCTGACAGTTTACACCCTTATCATAAATCTTTTGACAACTTCAGAAGAACAACTGGTGCTACTGTAGAACAATGTAGAAACTTAGTTAACTTAATAAATTCCTAAACTATGGCAAGTATTATTAAAACAAGTATTAACCTCAACGACATACCGAAAGACAAGATCTACGTCGGTAAAAAAGGTAAGTATTTACCAATAACTATTACGCTTAACGATGAGCCTGATCAGTTTGGTAATCAAGGCCCAGTTGTTGTTGAACAGACAAAAGAAGAGCGTGATGCTAAGGCGCCGAAGACATACCTTGGCAATGTTAAAGTTGTGTGGACAAACGGTACAAACGTTGATACTGCACCACGTAACGATCAACCAGCTGCACCAGCGCCTGCGCCTGTAGCTGATGAAGATTTACCGTTTTAATAAATGAACGTACAGGAAAGAGAGATCAATGGATTTTTGATTGATGAGTTCAATCAATACGGCCTAGAAGCTGGGAAGTCACAAGGGGTTTGCCCTTTGTGCTCCCACACTAGGAAACCTGAAAATAAGAAGGCTAAATGTGCTTCTTATGATTGGGAACGTGGTCTTGGTACCTGTCATAACTGTAACACTAGTTTTCAACTTCATACTTATCAACGTAAAGGCGCCAGCGAAAAGGTTTATGTTAGACCTACAGTTGAGCCTTTAAATGAAGTAAGTGCGAAAGTTGAAGGCTGGTTTAAAGAACGTGGCATATCACCAGCTTCCCTTCGTGACTTAAAAGTTACCACAGGTGAAGAGTATATGCCACAGACAGGTAAATCTGAGAATACTATTCAATTTAACTATTACATGGGCGATCAACTCATAAACGTTAAATACCGTGATGGCCGTAAGAATTTTAAACTGTACAAGGGTGCAGAGAAAATATTCTACAATATCAACAGTATTATCGGTTATGACGCTTGTGTCATAGTTGAAGGTGAGATGGACGTGCTTGCAATGCACGAAGCGGGAGTAACAAACGTTATATCAGTACCTAACGGTGCTACGTTGAACTCAAACAATCTCGATTATTTAGATAATTGCATAGACTATTTTGATGACAAAGAAAAGATTATATTAGCAGTTGATGCTGATGAACCTGGCCAAGCGCTAAAGCAAGAGTTTATACGACGTCTTGGCGCTGAGGTTTGTTATCTAGTCGACTTCGATGATTGTAAAGACGCAAACGATTATTTAGTTAAGTATGGAAAGTCTGCGCTCAGACACGTAATTGATAACGTTAGGCCTGTACCTCTTGAGGGCGTGTCTACATTAAAAGATATAGAAGATGAACTTAAAGATTTTGTCAAAAATGGCTTTAAGCCCGGCTTTCAAATCGGACTTAAAAACTTTGATAGTATTTTCTCTACTTACACCGGTCAGTTTATTACTGTTACTGGCGTACCCAGTAGCGGCAAGTCTGACTTTGTTGACCAAATGGTTGTGGGCTACAATCAACTTTACGGTTGGAAGACTGCGTATGCTAGTCCAGAAAACCAACCAGTCTATCTCCATGCGCACAAGCTAATGCGTAAACACTGGCAAGATATGCCAGCTGTTGGCGATATTGGCGGTAGCAAATGGGAACAAGTTACTGATCATGTTAATGATAACTACTTCTTTATTGATATGGATAAATACAATTTAGAAGCTGTATTACGCAAAGGCGCTGAGCTTGTTAAGCGTAAAGGTATTAAATGTTTAGTTCTTGATCCATTTAATAAGATCAGAGACGTTAATGCACACTCAGATGACGTTAATCGTTATACAATGGATTATCTGGCTAAGATCGAAGCTTTCTGCAAAAAGTATGATGTACTAACATTTATTGTTGCACACCCTACTAAAATGTACAAAGGCCAAGATGGTAAGATGGAAGAGCCAACAATGTATAACATTAAAGGCGGTGGTGAGTGGTACGATGCTAGTTATCATGGCTTACTAGTCCACAGAGACTACGATGCTAAAACAACTAAGGTTAAGGTACTTAAAGTTAAGTTCCAAAACCTTGGTGAAAACGGCGCTGAGTCCTTCTTTACATGGGAGCCACGCTCTGGTAGCTTTGTACCTCACGTTGGTACTGAAGCTGAAGCTGAGCCCATGCCCTGGGAATAATGGCTAAGAAAAAAGTTAGCCGTAGCCCAGGTCCTAGTAATATTCCAGAAGGTTATAGTAAAATGATACAATGGTGTTTAAACCACAACATTGCTGTCAGTGTTGTGCCTGATTGGAGTAAGTCTTACGAGTACTGGAAGATAGAAATTAAAATTAATAACAATGTACACGTTGATCCCACTGTTTATACGGTTGGAAATGTTCACGATAAAATGTACGAATATTATAAATACTATTATGACAAATATAATAAAAGTTCTTGATCACAAAACGATCGCAATGACCCAAGATGGTCAAACAAAAATAATTACTAAAAGACTAAGCACGCTAGGATTAGGCTCTTGGTATAACATTAAAGGCGAAATATATGCTTAGTTTTGATACAGCGTCTAATGCTTTTCATACGTTGTATTGGCGTATAGTTCGTGACGGTGTAGATTTTGCAGGCACTAAAGCTTTATTTAATGTAGGCTTTGAGATGCAGTTTCCAGCACACAATGCTATACACGACAGCCGTGTCAAGCGTAACTGGTCACAAGAATATGCTGAAGCTGAATGGCAGTGGTATTTATCGGGCAATCGTAACATAGCTAAGCTTGGTGAGTTATACGGTAAGGTCCCAGCTATATGGAAGCGTATGGCTGACGATGACGGTAACGTAAACTCTAACTATGGTTGGCAGTGGAAACGTAATCAACAACTTGAATATGTTATTAACTTGTTAAAAGATAATCCTGAAACAAGGCAGGCTGCAATATCTATTTATGATGCCAAAGAACATTATGATTATACTAACGATACACCGTGCACGTACGCTGTACAGTTTACAATACTGAATGGTAAGCTTAATATGTCTGTTGTAATGCGTTCTAATGATCTCTGGTATGGTTTCTGCAACGACCAGTATCAGTTTTCAAACTTACAAATGTATGTCGCCTATCAGCTTAATTTACCAGTTGGTACGTATTATCATTTTGCACATAACTTGCATTTGTATAACGACAAATTACCAGAAGACACAACTAGAAATTATCACTTATGATGTATTATGTATACCATATACCGGGTAAAAAAATAGGTGTAACAAACGATATTCAAAGCAGAGTTGTTGATCAACAAGGTTATGACTGGGGTGAGTTTGATATTTTAGCTATGGACGAAGATATATCTTATGTGTCTAATCTAGAGCTTGAACTTCAAAAAAAGTTTGGTTATAAAGTTGACAGACAACTTTACGAGGATTTATTTACTAACAATTTTACAGAATTAAATAATATGAAAATAAACATAACTGAAATGACTACGACATTTCCCTGTCCAGTCAATAAACTAAAAGGACAACTTATGGATAACCTAGGTATGTCATGGGAAACAGAATATGGCCATGTAATGTTAACAGAGTCATCAGTAAGGTGGATCTTGCAAAACGTTAAAGCTTCAATGTACGATAAAGAAAGATGCTACGTGTACAATAAGGCTTTTGCTAGATGGTTTGACAACAACGATCCGCATAGACAAACAACACAAATAGCTGGCGTTGACAAAGAACTAGATAGAATAAATGCTAAGCTATTTCCTAAGTCAAAAGACTGCGCTACAACTTGCGACGAGTGTGGTGATGAAATATTTGATTGTATTAGAGCTTGGGCCAATAAGCGAGGCTTATATGACAAAGGTGATCCTAAAACTCAATACATTAAACTAATGGAAGAAACTGGAGAAATTGGCAGGGCTATACTAAAAGAAGATCACGATGAGATTATTGACGGTATTGGTGACGCTGTAGTTGTGCTAACTAATTTAGCTGAGCTTGTTGGCGTACCAATTGAAGAGTGTATACAGTCAGCCTATAACGTTATTGCAAAGCGTAAAGGTAAAATGATCAACGGCACATTTGTAAAAGATGAACCAATGACAAGTTGGGGCAGAATGAAATCTAAAAAATAATATGAGTAGTAGAGAAATATATGACGGTATGGACGGCGTAACAACACGTACGTTCAAGTTTAGAGACCCTGTAGTCGATAATGTTTGTAGAGAGTTTGTAAAACGATCTGATGCTGGTTACAAGAAGTACGGCCAAACGTTAGACGACGAGCGTACGCTTGGTATGAAAAACCTGCAGGGTTATTTAAAAGATGTACAAGAAGAATTAATGGACGCAATATTGTACATTCAAGCTGCACGCGAAGAGCTTAGAGACTTATCTGAAGAAGCTTTAATACAAAAGTTTGACGATGAAGAAGAGATCTAAAAAACGTGGTCCTGTTAGAGCTAAAAAAGTTAGACAGGACGGTATTAACTTTGCTTCAGGGCTGGAACGATATATGTATCTGGCCCTGAAAAAAGCAAAGATCAAAGCCGCGTACGAGGGCGAAACCTACGTTGTGCAAGAAGGCTTTGAATTTACTCAAGCTGCTTATGAAAAACAGTCTAACGGTAAGGGTGAATATAAAAACAGAGGTAATAAAAAAATACTACCAGTTAAATATACTCCAGACTTTGTTGGCAAGGACTTTATTATAGAGTGTAAAGGCCGAGCAAACGAAAGTTTTCCAATGCGATGGAAAATGTTTAAAAAGTACGTAAAAGAGAATTTACCTCATGTAACTTTATATAAACCTCAGAACCAGAAGGACTGTGACGAAACTATTAAATTAATCCAAAATAAAAACAAATGAAAGATTGGGAATTAAGTTTCGGAACATTTCCGGGACTACTGTTTGGTATTAGAACATACCAAGAAGAATTTAGAACGAATCACGTATTGTACGTTGGATTCATAGACGCATGTTTAACCATTTATAAAAACTAATTAATGAACAATATCCTCTCAGATATTACTGTTCACATGAAGTACGCCAAGTATAACCCCGAGCTTAATCGCCGGGAAACTTGGCAAGAGCTTGTGGATCGTAATGTGGCAATGCACAAAAAGAAATATCCAGAATTAACTAAACAAATAGATGAAGTATATGATTACGTATATAAGAAAAAAATACTACCAAGTATGCGATCGTTACAATTTGCCGGCAAGCCAATTGAAATCTCTCCTAATCGCCTTTATAATTGTTCATACTTGCCTGCTGATAGCGTTGATTGTTTCAACGAAATAATGTTTTTGCTTTTGTCTGGTTGTGGCGTAGGCTACTCAGTACAAAAACATCACATTAAAAAGTTACCAGCTATTATAAAACCATTTGACAAACGTAGTAGACGTTTTGTTATTGGCGATAGTATTGAAGGCTGGTCTGACGCTGTTAAAGTTTTAGTCAAGTCTTATCTTGGCGAAAAGCGTACGTCTAGAATAGTTTTTGACTATACTGATATTAGGCCTAAAGGCGCTAGGCTTGTGACGTCTGGTGGTAAAGCACCCGGCCCACAGCCATTAAAAGAATGTTTAATAAAAATAGAAGGAATATTAAATGCGAAAGAAGACGGATCGACTCTCAGTAGTATTGAGACTCACGATATTATCTGCCATATTGCTGACGCTGTACTTGCTGGTGGAATTAGAAGAGCTGCTCTTATTAGCTTGTTCAGCGCTGGAGATGATGAGATGATAGCCTGTAAATCAGGTAATTGGTGGGAAACTGACCCACAAAGAGGTAGAGCTAACAACTCTGCTGTATTAATGAGACATAAAATTACTGAAGAGTTTTTTATGGACTTGTGGAAACGCGTAGAATTATCTGGCGCTGGTGAGCCTGGTATTTATCTTAACAATGATAAAGACTGGGGAACTAATCCATGTTGTGAGATAGCTCTTCGCCCGTTTCAATTTTGCAACTTATGTGAGGTTAACGTATCAGATGTAGCTGATCAAGATGATTTTAATGCTAGAGTTAAGGCCGCGGCATTTATCGGAACACTACAAGCTGGTTATACTGACTTTCACTACTTACGTGAAATATGGAAAGAGACAACAGAGAAAGACGCGCTTATAGGTGTGTCAATGACAGGAATCGGGAGTGCCGCTGTGCTCCAGCTGGATATGAAGGCGGCTGCAAATATCGTAAAGAAAGAAAACGCTCGAGTAGCAAAACTAATCGGGATAAATAAGTCTGCGCGATGTACAACCGTAAAGCCTGCAGGGACGACATCTCTGGTGCTTGGAACATCATCTGGTATTCACGCGTGGCATAATGATTATTATGTCCGTAGAATGCGCGTAGGAAAAAATGAGGCTATATATACATATTTATCTGTACACCACCCTGAGCTAGTTGAAGACGAGTTCTTCAGACCTCATGACACTGCAGTTATTTCTGTGCCTCAAAAAGCTCCTGAAGGATCAATACTAAGAACTGAATCACCATTCGATACGCTTGAGAGGGTAAAGCGCGTTGCTACTGAATGGGTTAAACCTGGTCACCGTGTTGGTTCTAATTCACATAATGTGTCAGCTACTATATCGTTAAAAGATGATGAGTGGGATGCGGCTGGTAAGTGGATGTGGGACAATAGAGATCATTACAACGGTCTATCAGTGCTACCATATAATGGTGGTACATACACTCAAGCTCCGTTTGAGGACATTGACGAAGCTAAGTTTAATGAAATGTCTAAAGTGTTATCTAATGTTGACTTAACCAAGGTGGTTGAGCTAGATGACAACACAGATCTATCAGGCGAGCTTGCCTGCGCTGGTGGTAACTGTGAAGTAGTTTAATTAACTTTAATTTTATTTATTATGACTGAATTAGAAAAATTGTATCAAAACATGGCAGATACCTTAGAACAAGGTATGACTGACTTAGAGAAGTTTGAAGCTGGTAATATGTCGGCTGGAACTAGAGTTCGTAAGAACATGCAAGTTATAAAAGACTTGGCTCAAAAAGTTAGAGTCACGGTTCAAGAGCAAAAAAATGCTGTCGTAGCTTAAATAGCTATAACGTAAACGATAATCATTATCGCTACGTAAAGCACTTTGCTTATATCAATTTTACGGTCCATAGGGTTATAATTACCTTATGGGCCGTTTTTTATGTTAAGCAATTGTCATTTTTTGTTTATGGTAAAGCTAATTAATGTCACGCCACCACCGGCTGTGTATATCATGTCTTGCCACTCAAACGTAGACTTAGGATTTGAGTCGTATTTATCTTTAAGCTCTTTAGCTACACCAATAGTTACAGCTGCAACCAATGGTCCAAACTTTATAAACTTTTCGTTGTCAGTATATTCTACTATAATGCTTCTTGTAGCGTGCGCTGCGACATAACCAGCGGCAAAATGGTACGCGTAGTCTTTTTTAAATACAGGCGTTTGCACCATCATTATTGATAGTAGCACTACAAGTAAGTATTTCATGGCTTTACATATTTATTATTACTGTTGCTTCGTGGCTGTTGTCATTTAGCTTGGCAACCAACACAAAGTCGCTTTTTAATGTTGGCGCAGCTCTTTTTGTTTTTGTATTAGATCTACTATAAACTGTAGTGGCATCTTCTTTGTCTGTTACAGTTACACTTCTTAAACCATCTTTTACCACGCTTCTTTTTAAACCTTTCATATACACACTGCTTACGTCTACTTTAAAGTTATTATCTGGCAACTCTAAACTAGCGCCAGCGGGTATTGCAATATCTTTGTATATATAAAAGCTATCTAAAGCATTAGACAAAATATCTGTTTGATCTATTATAGTGCTAGTTGTTGTATTTATACCAGCTGCCAAAGAAAAATATATAGTGGTGCTATGTGTATTTGTCACTAGTATCTTAGACAAAGAGCTGCAGTTTAAATAAACAAATTTATTTGTTGAAAGTTTTTTTACTATAGTAGCCATATTATTATTACTATTACACGTTTAAGGTGTTGTTGTATGTTCCGCGCTAGTTCCACCTAAGAAAGTTGACCAGTCATACTCTACTACCGCTGTCACCCAAAAAAATCTACTAGCGTTTTGCATAGCTGTAGACTGTTGTATTGATATTGCCATCTTATCTGTAGACTCAAAGTGTTTGGCGTTATCAAAAGCAAAGTGAAACACGTGGTGATCATCAGCTACAGAAGCTGCTATTGTTTCAGTTTCTTCTATATCCCAAGTGTTAGTATACGATTGACCACAAGGTGATGTTTCAATACCTACTGTTATATTACCATCTGAGCCGTGCATTTGAGCGTAGTGTACCGTTACAGATACAACTCTACCGTCTGCTGGCATTACCATACAAGCTTCTTCTTGATAATTAACTGTTTGCTCTGTGTTAGTTACAAACGGCATAAAGTGTTTGTCTGTACCTAAATCATCTGTAAAGTTCATTGGAAACACTTGTATTTGTTTTTGTACACTACCAGTTAAAGATATATTACCCGCGAACGTTGCATTTGCGCCATCTAACTCTAAAGTATTATTACCGCCAGCTTGCAACCTTATATTGTCGGTTGTAAACCTTATCATTGTGTCAGTATCTCCACTGTGTATTATATCAGTAGCAACGGTTAAATTTCCTGATGTTTTTATATTACCACTAACCTCTAATTTTTCACCAGGACTACTAGTGCCAATACCGACGTTGCCACTTGTATCTATTCTAAGCTTCTCACTGCCCTCACACTCAATAGTAAAGTCATTTGTATTTATAAGCTCCCAGTCTGCGCCGCCTCTTCTTAAATGTAGTTTTGCTTCGTGAGTACCAGCGTCTTCATGTATTCTTAAGGCAACATCTGCACCATTAGCATAAATTTCAACCTTATCTGACGGGCTTGTCGTTCCAACACCAATTTTACCGTCACCTCTAATGCGAAAAAACTCGCTACTATCTTTATCCATAACTCTAAATGAAACATCACTAGAGTTAGTTCCTGCCTGAACGCTAAGTCCAAAGTTATCACCTGCAGTTGCTTCTTCATTTTGAATAAGAGCCGTGTACGTGTCAACCATTACGCCATCAGCAGCTTTAACATGTAGCAAGTTACTCGGAGCACTAGCTCCAATACCTACGCGGTTTGAAAAGTAGTTTCTATCTTCACCGTCTACGTAAACGCCATAAGTAGTTCCAACAGTCCCGGTAACACTACCTCTAAACATGTAGCCTGTAGTTAGCGTGCCACCGTTGTGGTCTAAAACAGCTCTAAAGCAGTTACCGTTAGTTATAGTTCCTGCGTCAACTTCTATTTCACCATATACTCCATTAGCGTTTGATATAGTTCCTGAACCTCTAGACTCTGCTTTACCATATAAACCGTGTACATTAGAAACATTATCTGTAGAGTTTGTGTTAGTGTATGCGTTAGATATGACGCCGTACATACTTGTTACGTCTGGGCCATCAGTGTTAATATAGCAAGAAAAATCACCACCTCTAATATCTGTACTTGTTGCCGCGGCTGAGTCAGTTACGTAAGCTATACCTTGAACAGCTCTTAGTAAACTTGAAGTTGCTGAACTTGATCTATTAGATTTTGCTAAGCCATAAACACCGGTTACTACGTCAGCGTCAGAAGAGCCATCAACAGAAGACTGGGCTTGAATAGCTATGAGTCTGTGTTCATCACTAGTATCACCACCGGTTGCTGTAGAGTTAAGGTTAACATTTATACCTTTTTGAGTAATATCACTACTTAATGCATCAGAGCCTGAAACATCCATGTCAATATCTAAAGCAACGTCTGCTACGCTTGCATCAGAAACATCATGGTCAATACGTACTTTTTTTGAAAACAAAGTTCTTTCATCACTACCATCAACTTTAAAGTATGTTGTTGTACCGCCTGAACCATCATCTGTTTGAAAAAGAATGTCTGAGTCGTCAGCATTATTACTTATGTATAAATGGCCTGTATCATTATCAATATAACTATTTGTTCCATTGTGATATATTTCTATGTCGTTACTATCACCAAACTGCGCTTTTACACTATCTAAAAACATCAAGTTTTTTGAAAAAACTGACTTTGTTAAATCACCATCAACCCTAAAGTATTCTGATAAACCACCACTACCGTTATCTGACTTGAACACTATGTCCTTATCATCACCATCATTACTTATAATTAAATGTCCTACAGCATTGTTTATGGTGCTATCAGTACCGTCATGAAATATGTCTAAGTCTTCACCTGTTCCAAAAACAGCTTTTACGTTATCGCCAAACTGCATTTTTTTAGAAACAATAATTTCTTCAGTACTTCCGTCTAACCTAAAATACTCAGCTGTACCACCACTACCATCGTCTGAATAAAAAGAAATATCAGCGTCGTCAGCGCTTTGTATAAATCTAAAGTTACCAGTGTAGTTAATAAACGTGCCTTCACTACCAGTGTGATATATTTGAGCATCAGTACCTGTTCCTAGTTGTACTCCAACAGAATCTAAAAGCGATATAGGTTTAGTGTATATTGTTTTTTCAGATCCACCATCAACTCTGAAGTATTCAGTAGTGCTGCCGCTACCGTCGTCAGACTTGAATATTATATCTCCGTCGTCTTGAAAGTTAGTAATTGTTAAATTACCTACAGCATTAGTTATAGTAGAATCACTACCATCATGAACTAAACTAATACCATGACTAGAAGTACCAATAGCAAGCTTAGAATTATCAGGAAATATAGTTACAGGGTTGCCAGAGCTAGCGCTGCCATCTAGCATAAAGTATGTTTCTGTTCCACCACTGCCATCGTCACATCTAAATAATATATCTTTATCAGCGGCGTTTTGATTTATGTAAAGATCGCCTACGTCGTTATCTATTATGTTACGAGCAAGTGATGAGTTATGATATATTTTTAAGTCATTGTTAGCGCCAAACTTAATTTGATCGCTATCTCCAATGCTTATGTTACCAGCAACTTCTAGCTTTTCACCAGGACTACTCGTACCAATACCGACGTTGCCAGTGTCAGTAATACGCATTTTTTCTCCTGTGTCAGAATGATTAAAACTAATATACCCATCTTTGTTGCCATCGTCGTCAGCCATCAACGTTAAGTTGCCATAACCAGTAGCATTTTCGTCTTGAATAGATTTTATGTAAGCAGTAGCATCGTCATCTGTTATATAAAGGCCAGCGTTAGCACCTCTACCAACGTGAAACTTTTGAGTAGTTGCGCTAGCAGTCACGTCTATTACCATTAACTTACCTGATGGATTAGATATTCCAATACCTACGTTGCCAGAAGGGTTTATACGTACTCTCTCTACGTTGTTAGTTGTACCGTCGCTAGTGCTAAATATCAAATTGCTATCATCACCTAGTGAAGCTTCTGTTTTAGCGACAATAGAAGATTTAACACCAGCCCCAGGAACAGACGCATCATTGCCAAAAAATTCAATACCTGCTATCGTGGCGTCGCCTCCAAGACCATCGCCAGTAGATGTTAATCTCAAAGTAGCTCCAGCAACAGCCGATATATCTAAGAGTTGTTGAGGACTAGTAGTTCCAATACCGACGTTACCGTTGCTTTTTAGAGATATTCTAGCGGTGTCATTAGTTTCGTCTCTTACATTTAAAACACCACCATTAACTTTGATACTATAATCAGAGTCAGAGTTTGTGTCTGTAAAAAATAAAGCTGGATTTGTTGATTCTATCAGTACATCGCCGTTGACATGAAGCTTTTTAGAAGGACTAGTTGTTCC
>Ga0208899_1001237_pt1 | contig 18160 bp, 24 predicted proteins | sample VirMetDEL_Nov_24_FD_184518 | JGI IMG/M metagenome (GOLD analysis project Ga0208899, IMG submission 184518) | Aqueous microbial communities from the Delaware River and Bay under freshwater to marine salinity gradient to study organic matter... | ecosystem: Environmental > Aquatic > Marine >... | reverse complement strand
GTGAGTAATCGCCACTCTCACAATTGTCACACCAATGGAAGTGTGTATCTTTGACTTGAACTTTCAAGCCATCGATATTAAACACACCACCTTTTGAAGCAACTCTGCTACTTCTAGCAGTTTTGCAAGTAGGACAAATTGAAGCCATATAGACTCCTTTCTGTTTTTAGTTTTTGGCAGTTTTGATTTGTCATTGATACATAAGTATCTATCTGCACACCCTAAGATGTGCAGTTAGATAATTACTCTCCAGCGTTAGCTTGTTCTTCAACATCTTGCATAGTTATTTTGTGCATTGATATTTCGTTGTTGAGATTTCTTAGAACACATGATTCTTGACAAAAGTATGTAGCACCTTGGAACAAACTCTCGTATACGAACTCGTTTTCGTTGAGGTGTTCTTCACAAGTTTCACATTTTTCTGCCCATCCGTCATTAGTATCTTCATCAAGAAATGGATTGTCTAGTTTTTCAACTGTGTCCATGTGTTCTTGATTCTGTACTATTACTTCTAGTTCCTCTAGTCTTGCTTTTTTGTCGGCTAGTATTTTTTTCCAATCGGTCATTTTTTCTCCTTTGTTTAAGTGGAACTGATTGTTCCATAAGGCACCATCCGTAAATGATGCCCTAGCAAAAATCAGAATTATAATTGTTTAGTTTTTTTCTCGTCCCAAACCCGTTGAGGTCAATCGTATTTGGTTGTTGTGTGTAAAGAGCACACAGCCACGTGGGCTACCTTGACTATCTCATAAATTTCTTATACTAACATTCGTGGACTATGTCAGCACCGTACTCACACAATTTCGTAGACACCTACATGAAACAGGGGTAAATGGTCGCGTGAGCTGGTTTGTCGGCTTTCACAGGGAAGCGTACTGGGTTTTTGACTGCTACCTAGGTCGTTAGGCACCAACAGTTTACGGCTATCCCCAGCGACCTCCAGAATTGTGTGTGTTTAACATAGTACTATTATTATAATCGCTAATTAAGAATTATGTATTAATAATTAAATAATATAAATAAATGACCTTACAAAAAACCCTAGTTACAATAGAGCAGATAAGGTACTCAAAAAAAACTTTGAAAACTGGAAAAAAATCTGCCATATTTTGAGTGAAAAAGTACTTTGAACTTTAATTTTAGGAGCTGTGAGAATGTCGGAACAAGAGATGAAATTACGTTATAAATTCTTAGATGAATCTGTATGGCAACGTCTTAATCAAGCTATATCGGTTGGTGCTTACATTGAAGATGCTTGTGTGTTTGCTGGTATAAGTTCTAGGCAGTTTCGCAGATGGAGAGAACTAGCTGAGCAAGGGATTGAGCCTTATGCAGAACGCTGGGAAGAAATAAACAAATCTGAATCACAATCTATTGTACGTAACTTGTTTAATATACAGAACGCTTCTAACAATGGAACTTGGCAGGCTTCTGCTTGGCTTCTTGAAAGAAAATATCCAGAGAAGTATGGTCGCAAAGAAACTGTAAACCTAGAGAGCAACAATAAACAGTTTGATGTGGAACTGTACTGGAGTGATGGTAATAAATTTGTTGAGGGCGAGGTCGTGTCCGATATGTCCGATAATAAAAAAGATGAAGAAGAATAATGGCTATCCCACAAGATTATGATGATACTAATGAGCAGTTCATTGACATCGTTCAAGCAAATGATTGGGGTTTTCCTGTAACAGTCTTTGAAGAAGTAGTTGATGAAAAAGAAGATTTTTTTCGTGGGGGATTCTACGTGCTACCTATACCCCAAGAAGTTTTAAAATTATGGTTGGATTTGTTAGACACACCTGATGAGGACAATGGAAACTTCTTTACCGACTGATAATAACGGTGGACTGAAACCATTCAAGGTTAAACTCCCTGAACTGCATTCAGGTCAGCTTGATGTTGCTTCTAGTAATGCAAGATTTAAAGTTCTCGTAGCTGGTCGTAGGTGGGGAAAAACTCGGCTTGGTGTGTGGCTCTGTATAGCTAAAGCTATGCAAGGCAAGAGAACATGGTGGGTTGCTCCAACTTATGCAATGGCTTTAGAGGGTTGGAAAGAAATTAGAAATCTAGGTATTGACTATGGCTGTATTGTAAAAGAGTATGAAAAAACTTTATACACTCCAACTGGTGGACAAGTAACTGTTCGTTCTGCTGATAACCCAGATAGATTACGTGGAGCTGGTCTTGACTATATCGTGCTTGATGAGTGTGCATATATCAAAGAAGATGTGTGGAAAGAAGTCCTACGTCCAACTCTAACTGAGCGTAGAGGTGGTGCTTTGTTTATCTCATCTCCTAAAGGGTACAACTGGTTTTCTAGATTGTTTGATGATGCAGTTAAATATGATGATTGGGCAAGATGGCAACTTCCTACCAGCACTAATCCTTATGTACCTGATGATGAGCTTGAAATTGCTAGGCGAGAGATTGGTAGCTTCTTATTCTCCCAAGAATATTTAGCTGAGTTCGTTGAGGCAAAGGGTGGTATATTTCATCCTGAATGGTTTAGGTATTATCAAGATGGAAGTAAGCAAGTTTATGATGAGAACGGCTATGAGAAAACTGTTACTACTATCACAACGGCTGATGTAGAGCATAATACAGAAGATTTAAGACGCATTACTACTGTTGACTTGGCAACTTCTACCAAAGAATCTGCTGACTACACAGTTGCAACAACTATTGCTATATCTCCACAACAAGACATCTTTGTACTTGAAGTTGTTAGGGCTAGGCTTGAAGCTCCACAAGTGTTGAAAATGTTGCAAGATGTTTATGATAAGTGGCAACCAGAAGTTATTGGTGTAGAAAGAGCTGGTTACCAACTTGCATTTGTACAGATAGCTAGACAACAAACAAATCTACCTATACGTGAACTTCGTGCCGATAAAGATAAAACCAGCAGAGCGTTGCCTTTATCTGCTAAGATGGAAGCTGGACAGGTCTATTTTCCTAAATATGCTGATTGGTATTTGGATTTAGAAAAAGAGCTACTACAATTTCCAGCAGGAGAACATGACGACCAAGTTGACAGCTTGGCGTATGCGATATTGCAAGTAGCAAGAAAAAGAGAGTTTAGAGCATATTGATAGAACACAATAGGTTGGCTTTGGGTGGGTTTTTCCTTTGGGTGTGTTCATTAATCCACTCTTAGCCATAGAGGAGAGAACGTGGCAGAACGTAGAAATTTAAGTGACATAATATTCGGTAGAGCGAAGTCTGTTGACGAACAAAAAAGAATTAACTTTTTTCGTGACCAAGATTCCTTGTATAACAATAATAACTTTATACAGGGCTGGAATACTAAAGCTGGTGGTTTTGATGTCAGTACTATGGGTAATGGTGCTTCTAACTCGGCAGTAGTTGCTTGTCTACAAACTCTAGGAATGTCATTCTCTGAAGCTACATTGATGGTCAAAGAATATGATAAAGACGGCTTACAACAAGAATTAATCAGTCATCCGTTCACTATGTTAATGAGGCGTCCCAATCCTTACATGAGTGGAGATATAGTTCAACAATATATTATTAATGCTATGCACGTATCTGGAGATGCATACCTAATCAAACAAAAAAATAATGCTGGTCAACTTGTAGCTCTTTATCCTCTCATGCCTGAAAATGTTACTCCTAAAGGTAATGATGATGAACTTATTACACATTATGAATATGACACTAATAACAAGAATGTAATGATTATGCCACAAGATATGGTACATATACGTCTAGGGCTTGACCAAACTAATCACAGACAGGGCTTTGCTCCACTTCGTTCTGTTCTTAGAGAAATATACGGGGATGAATCTGCTGGGCAAATGGCTACTGCACTTCTAAGCAATAGTGGTGTTCCTAATGTAGTAATATCTCCAAAACAAGATTTTGGTTTAACTGAAACTGAAGCCGAACAAGTGCAACGTGCATTTAAACAAAAAGTAGGTGGAAAGAATAGGGGTATGCCTTTAGTACTTAGTGGCTCAATGGATGTTAAGAAAATGGCTTTTAGCCCTACTGAATTAGACATTGGTACGCTTCGTAGGGTGCCAGAGGAAAGAATTTCAGCAGTACTTGGAGTTCCAGCAATCTTAGCTGGACTAGGTGCAGGTTTGGATAGGGCTACTTATTCAAATGCTAGTGAGCTTAGAGAGTTCTTTACTGAGAGCAAACTTATTCCTTTATGGAAGCAAGTTGGAGAAGAACTAACACAACAAGTCTTACTTCGTGATTATGAAATTACTGATGGTACTTCTGCTGAATATGATTTCTCTGATGTACGTGCATTACAAACTGACCAAGATGCTTTATTTACTCGCATGAATGTTGGTGTACAAGGTGGCTGGATAACTATTAAAGAAGCTCGTGAACAAGTTGGTTTACCTGTTGATGAATCGCAAGAAGTGTATTTACTTGATGCTAATAAAATTCTAACACCAGCTAACTCTATGGATGACTATACGGCATCTGAAACTCCAACTGAATCAATTGATAAGCCAGTAGTTGAAGAACAAGCACAGGTTGAAACCCTTGATGATGAAGAACAAAAGTTTCATGAATATAAAGTTGTTACAGAAATAGATGGAGAATACTGCGTAATCGCAGAAGTGTCAGGGCGTAATATGGGTTGCTACCCAACACGTGAACTTGCCGAAGCTAGATTGTCACAAGTCGAAAGATTTGGAGATGGTAGCAAAATTGCATTGAGTGGAGATAAGTTTACAACACAAGAAGAAGCTGAGAAACGTGCTTCGGAAATTGGTTGTGTAGGTTATCACACTATGGATGATGACGGAAATACAATCTATATGCCATGTGATACTCACGAAGAATATGATGAGTTGATTGATGGAACAGAAACAAGTTAGTCAAAGGGTACGTACAGCTCTTGAAAAAAAAGTTGAGGAACACAATGAGAAGCACGGCGATTCTGCTGGTAAGCGTGTCACTCTCCGTATGCTTATTGCTGTATTTAAACGTGGCGTAGGTGCATACAATACTAATCCAGCCTCTGTAAGACCATCTGTAACTTCTGCTGACCAATGGGCTTATGCCCGTGTTAACGCATTCCTGTACGCTGTAAGGACTGGCAAATATCGTGGTGGTAAGTTTGATACTGATTTGTTACCTGCTGGTCATCCTTTAAGTAGTAAGTCTATGTCTAAAGGTCTTTATGATGATTTAGATTTTACTATTCCTAAAGGTGCTAAAGAAGAAGCTAAACGTGGACTTGAATGGCGTAAGGAATTTGGTAGAGGTGGTACTTCTGTTGGTATGGGTAGTGCTAGATATATTCTTAACAATACAACTGCTGGTGCAGAAAAAACTAGGCACATAGCTAAATATTTTCCTAGGCATGAAGTTGATAAACGTGCAGAGGGATGGCGACAAGGAGAAAAAGGATATCCAAGTAATGGACGTATAGCATGGGCATTATGGGGTGGAGAAGCTGGTAAGAGCTGGTCACAAAAACTTGTAAGAGCTATGAATAAACGTGATGAGAAAGCAAATACAGCATTTGAACTTATAGAACGTAGAAATAAACTTCGTGAGGAAGATTGGGAATATAGATTAGGTAGATTTCGTGATAGTGAAGTAAAAGATATTCTTTATAAAGAACATGATAAGTTACTTACACAATGGGAAACTGTACTGAAAGATGTGTACTTTGATTTATTGCAATCCCAAGACTTAAAGATTTTTAATCAGCTTAATAGATATTTTCCTACTGAAGTTGGCTTAGAGAGTATTATTGATTTCAATATACAAGAAAATGTTAAGACATGGTCTGCTGATGTATTTGATTTATATTTATCATTAGCTAATGACTTTGCATTTTATCAAGTTGACTTATTACTTCCTAATGAAAAAGTTAGCCCACACGTAATCCCACATAGAGAAAAAAGAAGCCGTAATGATATTATTGAACAAGGATTCTTTTACAGACTTGTATCTGTTGAGAGGTTTCCATTATCTAAACTTACAAACAATCCAGAAGCTATTGCCTATATTAATTCTCGTATTGATGAGATGCTTCCTAATATGGCTACGACATCTAAAACAAGATTTAACAGAGAGTTTCGTAAAGCTCTTCAAGAGGGTATGGACTTGGGTTATTCAGGTCGTAGGTTGCAAACGTATGTAGCTAACGCTGTAAAAAAAGTTCTTAGTAAAAGAAATCTTACTAGAGCGTTAACTATTGCACGTACTGAAGCAAACTCCCTAGCTAACTTTGGTAGAGGAGTAGGTGCAAACTCAACTGGAGTTCTATATACTAAGGAATGGATTTCTCAAAGAGATGGGAAAGTGCGAGATGCACACGTTATACTAGATGGAACAGAAGTTAACGAAAAAGATAACTTTGAATATCAGGGTTATAGGTTAGAATATCCAGGAGATAGTTCCTTAGGAGCACCTGCTGGTTTAACAGTCAATTGTCGTTGCTTCCTAAGTTACCACGAAAAGAGGATATAAAGTTGAAAGAGCAAAAAGCTAAAGATTTACTAAGTTTCAATGAAGCTGAGGGTAAAGTAAGTGCAGTATTTTCTGTATTTAATGAAATAGATTCAGATGGAGATGTAGTTCTCCCAAAGTCAATTAGAAGTGGATATGGCGATAAAGGTGTCGTTATGTGCTGGGGGCATGATTGGAAACACATAATCGGTAAAGGTGTTATTCGTAATGAAGAAAATCAAGCTGTATTTCATGGAGAGTTCAACATGAACACTACTGCTGGTAAAGAAGCATACGAAACTGTTAAAGCTATGGGCGATATTCAACAATGGTCATTTGGTTTTGAAGTTAATGATTCAGAGCGTGGTATGTTTACTAAAGACGGGCAAGAAACTGAAGTACGCTTCCTTAAAGATGTTAAAGTTTGGGAAGTTAGTCCAGTTCTCGTGGGTGCGAATCAAAATACACACACACTTGCAGTTAAAGAAAAAGATTTAAAAGAAGAAGATATTGATGACGTGGACACAGAGTTTGAGGAAGTCAAAGATATTGGATTAAGATTTACCGATGAAGTAGATAACTTGCTTATCAAGATGACTGCTTTGTTGAAAAGGGCTAAGGAGCTTACTGCCTTACGCTTGGGTAAAGAGAAAACTCTATCACAAGATAGCACAGAAGCATTGGATTCATTGAAAGATGCATTAGAAGAAATGCACCAAGATATTGATACTCTGTTGAACGTTGCTTCTAGTGATAAAGTTGAAGTAATAAAAGATGAGATTGATGTTAACGATTTGTTTAGGACAACAACCGAATTGTTAGCTGATACTCTTGATTTATAGGAGAATATTATGGCTGATAAAACAGTTAAACTTCAAGAATTAAGAGAGAACTTAGCAAAATTTGCTGGGGAAAAAGACTTTTCTGAATTTACACCTGAGGATAAAACCACATGGGCGCAAATGAATGAAGAAGCTAAAACCTTAGCAGACGAAGTTCGTGAGCAACAAATATTTGAAAAAGATATGAAAGCTAACGAAGAAGCAATTGAAGCAGGTAAAACTGTTGCTTCTCTCCCAATTCATGAAGAACAAAAAGAAATGCCTAAAGGTTTAGGCGACCAAGTACGTGAATCAAGGGCTTACAAATCCTTTATGGAAGATGGACAACTAAACATCACATCAGAAGTAAAATACAATCCAATATTGGAGAGTAAAACACTTTTGACTGAAACTGGTTATCCACCAGCAGTAACAAGAAGCGATTTAATCGTTCCTACTGCTTTGAGAAACCCTAATTCAGTTATTGACTTGTTCTCAGTAATACCTACTGACACATATCAATACAAGTATTTAGAAGAAACTACATTCACTAACAACTCTGCTGAAGTATCAGAGGCTGGAGCGTTTGGAGAATCTGCAATCGCATTTACAGAGAATACAGAAAACATCAGAAAATTTGGTGTATCTATTCCTGTAACTGAAGAATTGCTCTCTGACGTTGCATCTGTTAATGGATATTTAGATTCAAGATTAAAGACCATGTTACAGTTAAGACTGGACAGCGAATTAATCAATGGCGACGGTTCAGCTCCAAACATCAGAGGTATCTTGAACAAGTCTGGAATTAATACATTTGATTTCAGTGCTTATGCAGGAAACTTAGGAAGAATTGGACAGCTGTATCAAGCTATCACAGAAATTAGAAAAGACGCATTCATGGAAGCTGATGCAATTCTTATGCATCCTAGCGACTGGAATGATGTTGTTACTACTGTAACTTCTGACTTTGCTGGAACATCTGGTGCAGGATATGCTGGTAAAGACCCATTATTCGTGGGTGCTGGAATGTTTGGTAACGGAGTTAACCCATCTATTTGGGGTGTTAAAGTCGTTCCTACAACTGCTATAACAGCAGGAACAGTTCTAGTTGGTACATTTGGTGGAGGACTAGCTTCACATATCATCACTCGTGAGGGTATGGAAGTTGCTATGTCTGATAGTCATGATGACTTCTTCACTAAAGACAAAGTAATGATGAAAGCAAGTATGCGATTAGGTTTTGCAATCTATCGTGCAACTGCATTCTGTTCTATTACAAACTTCTAAGGAAGTTATTTAATGGTTTTGTTATCCCATTCAACCTACGTAAGTAATTTGGGTGGGATGCAAACTGGAAAGAAAGAAACAATGATTTTAAAAAAAGATATATGGATTGACGAAGATGGTAAAGTCGGCGAGGGTAAAAATGGTTTACCTAAGGGATGGGCTAAAGGCAAATTAATTGCTAGAGCTGGAGAAGAAATCTCTGACTTACAAGCTAAAGAACTCGGTCTTAAAAAAGAAACTAAAGCGAAAAAACCAACAGAAAATAAAGCTAAGTAGGTCTTAAATGGCTCATACGCAGTATGTTGATAAAGAAGATTTAAAAGCATATATAGGTTTATCTGGAACTGGTCAAGATAACAATATAGACAATGCTATAAACGGTGCTAGCCGTCTTATAGATAAGATGTGTGGTCGTCATTTTTGGCAAGATGATGCTGTTACAGTTAAGTATTACACACCTATTAATTCTTATTACTTAGAAATAGATGACCTATCTACAACTACTGGTCTTATTGTCCAGTTAGATACAACAGATAATGGTACTTATGATAAGACTATGACGCTTGATACAGATTTTGTTTTAAAACCTTTTAATCCACAAGTACATAAAATATCTAATACTACGTATTACTATCCTCAAACTGAATTACACGTCCTTACTACTCGTAGTAACGAAACTTTTGACCCGTTGATAATTAAGAATGTTAAAATAACAGCCAAGTTTGGTTGGAGTGCTGTTCCTGAAGCGATTAGTCAAGCTACTCTCATACAAGCTACAAGACTTTGGAAGCGTAAAGATACACCTTTTAATGTTTTTGGTAATGAACAAACAGGGCAAAAAGAATTGTTTAATAAAATAGACCCTGATGCGTTACAACTTATAAAGGGTTACGTAAAGCACCAACTATGAGCTTCTCTGTAAGTGGTGGTAACGAGCTTAACAAACGCTTACGACTAAATGCACTTGGTGGAACTGCACTTAGGAATTTCTTTGGTGCTTATGGTCAAGTTGTTGTAACTAAATCTAAAAAAGAAGCACCACGTTATAAAGGTAACCTTAGAGGAAGTCTTACATTTAAAAGAGTTGACGGTGTTGGTGGTCTGCCTATTGGTATTGACGTTTTCTCCCGTAGTCCTTATGCTTTGTATGTTCATGGTTTTTATGATATGAAAGTTAATATGAGGAAACCATGGAGTAGAAGTAAACCACATTATCCACCGATTTCTGCATTGAGAGAATGGTCTGCCGATAAGGGTATAAGTCCGTATGCAGTTCAACACGCAATAGGTCAACGTGGTACGCCACTCATTCCGTTCTTTAAAATTGGTATTAAAAATTCTGAAAGTGAACGTAAAGTTTTATTAGCTAAAGCTGGTTTAAGCATTACTGCTACTTGGAATGCTGGTAGAATGATTCCGAAAAGATAATGGCAAGTTTAACAAACATTCGCACAGAAATAGCTTCTAACTTAGGGAACATTAGTTCTCTATCTGTTTATGGCTTCGTACCAGACTTTGTAGAGCCACCGACAGCAGTCGTTGGTGTTATGGATGCTATTGATTATGATGCAACTATTCAGCGTGGTGCTGATAAGTATGAGATACCAGTTTATCTTTATGTAAGTAGAGTTGATGCACAAGACGCACAAGATACTTTAGATGGTTACTTAGCTTCAAGTGGAGCTTCATCTGTAAAGGCACAAATAGAATCTGATACAACGTTGAATGGACAGGCACAATCTGTTAGAGTTACATCAGCAAGTAATTATGGAGTTTACAACATAAACAACATTGATTATCTTGGTGTAGAGTTTATCGTAGAGGTAATAGCATAATGTATGAAGTAAAACAAGATTTACATATTAAAGATAAAGTTATTAAAGCTGGAGAAATAGTTGATGCTAAAGCTATACCAAAAATTTCTGTTGACTGGTTGTTAGAACAAGAAATAATTATTAAAGTTGATAGACGTTATAAAGAAAATAAATTACAAGAATTAGCGAAACAAGAGGAAGAATAATGGGTTACGGAAGAAGTTCAAGTGGACGTGGAAGTCGTAGAAGCCGTAGGAGTGGTGCTTCAGGCAGACGTAGACGAGGTAATAGATAATGGCATTTAAACATGGTAAAGACAGTAAAGTCTATATAAATCAAACAAATTTTAGTTCATATTTTAATTCTGTTGATGTTGCAAGAACAGCAGATGTTGCAGAATCTACAACCTTTGGTAAAGATAGTAAGACTTACATAACTGGCAATAAAGATGGTACTTTTTCTGTTGCTGGATTCTTTGACGCTACTGCTGATGCTACCTTGCAACCATTACTTGGAGGTAGTGATATGGTTTTCGTATTAGGTGTTGATGGTGTTGATGCAACTGATGGTTGTTCTTTTGCTAAGGGAAACATAAATAATTATGGAGTATCTAGTGCAGTAGGCGATATCGTTGCAACTTCTTTAGACATACAAGCTGATAGTGGAGTATATAACGGAACTGTATTAGAAAATGCAACTGTTACTGCTACTGGTAGTGGTACTGCTAGAGATAACACACTCTCAACTGCTAATGGTGGTGGAGCGTTCTTAATAGTAGAAACTGCTAGTGGAACTACACCTACCATTGATGTTAAAATAACACATAGTGCTGACGATTCTACTTATGTAGATTTAGTAACTTTTACACAAGCTACTACAACTACTGCTGAAGTAAAAACTGTTAGCCCAAATACAACTGTCAACAGGTATTTAAAAGTTGAATATACTGTTGGTGGTACAACTCCATCCTTTGCTGTTATAGTAGGGTTTGGAAGAAATAATTAGAGGAGATATATATGGCATTTGTACATGGTAAAGATTCAGTTTTTAAACTTGATAATTCAGGTGGAGCGTTAACTGATATATCTACTTACGTTAACTCTGTTGACTTTCCAGAAACCGCAGACGTTGCTGAAACAACAACACTTGGAGATGGAAGTAAGTCATACATTGTAGGATTGAAAGATGCAACACTTTCTATTAGTGGTCTTTGGGATTCTACATTAGACGGAATACTTGGAGCTGTTGTAGGGCAATCTGCAACACTTAGTTTTGAATATTCTCCAGAGGGAACTGGTAGTGGAGCTGTTAAGTACACAGGCGAGTGCATTCTTACATCTTATTCACAATCTAGCCCAGTCGGAGATGTCGTAGGATTCTCTGCTGATATGCAAGTTAGTGGAGATGTAACAAGAGCAACTCACTAAATAATTAAATAAAGGACACAATGGAATTTTTAGATTTAAACAAAATTGATAAACTGCCTAACGTTCCTATACAAGAAGTTGTTATAGAGGAATGGAACGCAAAAGTAAAGATTAAAGGTTTAACGAAAAAAATGCAGGTTGAACTGGCTCGTATATCTACTGCTGATGATAAAGACGCATTTGATTACCAAAAAGCATTATTAAAAGCAAGTGTTATTGAGCCACAACTTGATGATGAAGCAATAGAAATGCTTTATGAAAAAGACGCATCAGTCATAGATAGTTTATTCTTAGCGATAGCTGACATGAATGGCGTTGGGGGTGATTCTCAGCAAGATATAGCTGAAGAATTTCCAGAATAACCCAGAACTCTCTTTTACCTTTAGACTTGCTCGTGATTTATCTATGACAGTTGGCGAACTTAACGCTACAATGTCATCATACGAGTTTACACAATGGGTTACTTTTTATTTGTGGGAACAAGAAGAACGTAACAAAGCACAAGCAATAGCAGAAGCTGAAGCAAAAAAGAGGAGATAAGTTTGGGTAAAGGTGCAGACTTAATAATTAGGATAGCCACGCAAGGTGCTAAACTTGCACAGGCTCAAATGACTTCGTTAGGTAAGTCCTCTAGTATTGCTTCCAATAAATTAAAAACTTTTGCTAAAGTCGGTGGAACAGTCGTTGCTGGTGCATTATTAGCTATTGGTAAAGGTGTTGTTGAATCTGTACAAGCATTCACTTCATTTGATGACAAGTTAACACAATCACTTGCAATCATGGAAACTACCACAGCCCAACAAGAACAGATGGCTAGGGTTGCTAGAGAAGTAGCTACTACAACTGCAATATCTGCAACTGATTCTGCTGAAGCATATTTCTTTTTAGCATCTGCTGGTTTGAATGCTGAACAATCTATATCTGCACTTCCACAGGTTGCTAAGTTTGCCCAAGCAGGTATGTTCGATATGGCAACTGCTACTGACCTCGCAACTGACGCACAATCTGCATTAGGTCTTACTGTTAATGACGCTACAGAAAACTTAATGAACTTAACTCGTGTTACTGACGTTCTTGTTAAAGCTAACACTTTAGCTAACGCAACAGTACAACAGTTCTCTGAAGCTCTAACTAATAAAGCAGGTTCAGCCCTTAAAGTTACCAACAAAGATATAGAAGAGGGAGTTGCCGTTCTCTCTGCATTTGCTGATAGAGGTGTTAAAGGTGCTGAAGCTGGAGAAAAACTTAACCAAATTTTAAGAGATGTATCTAGGGCTGTAAAGAAAAATAATGAAGAATGGGTAGCTAGTGGTATTGTCGTAACTGATGCTGAGGGTAACTTACTACACTTATCTGAAGTTGTTGCAAATCTTACAGCAGGTATGGATGGTCTTAGTGACGTTCAAAAAGCAGGATTGCTAGACCAGTTAGGGTTGAATCGTGGTGTAGCTGACGCAGTTAAGATTCTCGCTGGTGCAGAAGCTCAGATTAAAAACTATGACAACGAATTAAGAAATGCTGGTGGAACTACGGAAAGAGTTGCACAGAAACAGCTTGAATCATTTAAACAACAAACGATTATTTTACAGAATCAACTTGAAAATCTAGCTATAACGATAGGTCAAGATATAGTTCCAGCTTTATTAGAAATGACTAAAGGTTTACAAACGACTGTTGAAAGAATACAAAACTTTAGAAATAGATTAAATGCATCTGAATCTGATATGAAAAAATTTAAAGTAGGTTTATCTTTTATTGCTGGTGGACTTATAGCGTTGAATCCAGTTGTTGGAGGCGTAGCTTTGGCTATTGCAGGACTGGCTAAACTCATAGGGCGTGGTAATGATAAGTATGAAGAAGCTAAGGCAAAAGCAGACGCACTTACTGGTGCTTATCAAAGGCAGGCTTATTATTTAGGTTTTGTTGCTAGTGAAACAGAAGAAGTCGTTGACGCTTCCGTATCTCTTGAAGATATTTTAGATGGTACAAATTACACAGTTGATGAACTTACACAACAACTTAATGACAACGGTATAGCCCTTGATGAAAATGCAAAAGAAGCTCTAAAGACTGCTGAAGCGTATGAACAGGGATTGCTGGGTGGTTTGCAATCTGTTGTTGATGCTCTTGACCAGTTGGAAGCTCAACAAGATAGAGTTGCTAAAGCTGAATCTGATAGAAATAAAGCTCTTAATAAACAATTTAAAGCTGAAAAAGAAGTTCAACAAGCTACTGAGAATTTAGACAAAGCTAAAAAAGATTTAGCTGATGTTCAGGGCTTAGGTGCAAAAGTAACTGCACAGGAACAACTTGCTATTGAAAGACAAAAACTTGCTATTCAAGAACTCAAAGAAGCAGGAGAGCTAACTAAAATACAAAAACTTGAATTAGCCGTTGCTGAACAACAACTGTCACAACTTATAGAAGAATCTACTGCACTCTCTCGTGAAGAAGAACAAGCAATTAGAAACGTTGAACAAGCTGAAAAAGATTTAGTGAGAGCAGAAGAATTAAAAATTAAAGCACTTGAAGAAGTTGCTGAAGCACAAAAATCATTAAATAAAGTTACTGAACAATCCTTTAAAAATACATTACAACAAGCTATTGCACAAGAAGAACTTGCTAAAGCATTAGCAGGTTTTGGTCAAGGTACTAAAGGTTATGAAGATGCTTTGAAAAAGATGTCATCTATTACTGGTATTGAGATAGACAAGCTGATGGCTAAATATGATGAACTCTTTGCTAAATCACAGCGTATAGGTTTATCTCCATCTCCAGCTAGTGTGTCTACAACTACATCTAGCTCAACTGATGGTTCAACTGATGGAACGAAGTTTCCAGCTGTACCGTTTGTAGCTTCATCTACCGATATCGGTGGTGGTTTAGCACAACGTAATCTTGGTGGTGGGCAAACTCTCATAACAGTTAATACTGGCTCTATGCTGGGTACTCCTGCCGAAATAGAAGAAGCAGTCGCAAAGGCACTTCAAGAGGGTGCTAGACGTGGTATTAACGTAGCGTTCTAATGTCTGTTGCATTTGATTCCAATGTTGATTTAACAGTACAGGTTGCATTTGATAATAACCCATTTGATACTTCTTTAACTTTTACAGATATTAGCTCTTATGTGCGACAATTTAATACTAAGCGTGGTAGGGCTAATGAGCTAGGGCAATTCGTTGGTGGTACTGCTTCTTTACTTTTGTCTAATGCTGATAACAGATTTAATCCTAATAACGCTTCTAGTCCTTACTATGATACTGCTAACTCTATTACTAAAATACAACCATTAAAGCCAGTTAAAATTTCTGCAACGTATGATGGTACAACATACCCAGTTTTCTTTGGTTATCTTGACATGATACCAGTTTCATTTCCAGCTATTGGAGCAGATTCAGTAGTACAGTTTAACTGCGTTGATGCGTTTAAGATTTTTAATCAACAGAATATCTCATCTGCTGGTTGGCGTCTAGGCAGAGGTGGCTTCTCTGAAATAGGAATATCTGCTGTATTAGGGTATGAAGATGTACAGGAATTATCGAGTGCAAGGGTATCTAGGCTTCTTGATGTTATTCAATTTCCATCTACTGAGAGGTCTATTGACACAGGCACATTAGAGGTGCAATCCCAGTCTGGAACAACTGATATTTTATCTGCTATTAGGGAATGTGAAGTTTCAGAGAATGCACAATTTTTTATTGGTAAAGATGGTAAAGCTGTTTTCAGAAATAGGAACTATCGTTTATCTAATGCTAAAGCAACCGATGTACAAGCAACGTTTAGTAATGATGGAAGCAACTTGCCCTATGTTGATGTTGTAAACACTTTTGATACACACGAAGTTAGAAACGTTTATCAATGGACGCGTAAAAATGGTAATACACAGTTTGTGTCTGATGCTAACTCTGTTGCTAGGTATAGACCTATTGCTTCCGTACAAACAACAATAAATATTAGTGATGCTGATGTGTTGTCTTTGATTGACCAAAAGATTGCTGAAACTTCCTTACCTATTGTTCGTATTGATTCTTTAAAAGTTAATCCAAGACAAAATATTAATATTTGGGAAAAAGCATTAGGGCTTGAATTTGGAGATAGAATATCTGTAAAAATAGTAAATCCAGATAGTTCTAGCTATACTGATGAATTATGGATAGAATCCATACAGCATAGTGTTAATGCTAGTACGCAGACTTGGGCTTGGAATATAACCCTAAGTCCAGCTTCATCTTCAGGATGGGTGCTTGGACAGGCTCAACTAGGCGTAGGTACAAGGTTTGCATATACATAAGGAGATATAATGGCAGGTGCAGGATTTAAAGTTTGGTCAACAGGAGATTTGGTTAATGCTTCTGAGTTTAATACATACATCATGGAACAGACAGTTATGGTCTTTGCTGATTCCTCTGCAAGAGATTCAGCTATATCAAGTCCAAGCGAGGGAATGTTCGTATTTTTAAAAGACACTAATACCTTACAATTTTATAATGGTTCAGCATGGACTAACTTTATTGGCGACGGAGATATAACTGGTGTTACTGCTGGGGATGGTCTTGATGGTGGTGGTACTTCAGGTGCTGTCACACTCAACGTAGATATTAATTCAGCTTCTTCAGGAACAGTTGCAGGTGGCGATGAAATCCTTATTGCTGATGTTGATGACAGTAATAACATTAAAAAAACAACTGCACAGGATATAGCAAATTTAGCTTCAGCAGGTGTATCATTAGGTTTAGTATTGGCTTTATCATAGGAAAGGGATAAATTATGGCAGATACCTTACATTCAGTTTCTGGGCAACTTGGAACAAGCACAGCAGATATTATTGACGCTGTACCTAGTTCTACCACAGAAACAGCAATAGGAATTTTAATTTCTAATGTTAATGGAAGTAGTTCAGACGTTACTGTTGATTTAAGTGTTACAAAATCAGGTGGAACATTAAGGCACATTTTGAATGATGTTTCATTACCATTTGGAACAACTATTCAAATAGATAGCAAAATAGTTCTTGAAACTGGAGATATACTACAAGGTTTATGTTCAGACGCATCAAGTGCAGATTATAACGTAGCATTCTTACGACAAACCTAAGGGATTATTATGTCCTACTTAGGTACACAACCAAATGATGTAAAAAAGAATACAGGTTTATATACACCTAGTGAAATACTGCAATTAGAAAAAGATGGACATTGGGGTGGCTCATTAGAACTTATTGAAGAACAAACTGCTGATGGAACAACTGCAACTATTGATTTCTTAGACATAAAAGAAAATGTATATGATGTACACCTTTTAACTTATAACAATGTTGGAACAACAGGTACAGATTATGACCTTATCTTAATAAGACTTTATGAAAGTGGTGTTTTAGAAAGTGGCTCAGTTTACCAATGGGCTAATCAAAGAATAAGAGCTAATGGTGGAACTAATGAATATAAAAGTACAGTTAGTAGTAGTTTACCACCAGTTAATAATGGTATATCTAATCAATCAATAGAGGCAATAAACTCTTATATTTATTTATACAATTTAGGAAACTCAGCTAAGTATAGTTTTTTAACTTGGCAAACTGCACAAATACCTTCATATTCAGAAAGTCAAGTATTTTCAACTAATTTTGGTGGTGGTACTTTACCACAAGCTAGTGTTGTTGATGGCATAAGATTATATAACACACAAGCAACAGGGGCTTCATCCATATCTAATGGCTCTAACTTTAAACTTTATGGAGTAAAACAGATATGAGTAACCTAAGATTAATTAATGAAACTGTTTCTACTTCTGATGTAGCAAGTATAAGTGTTACAGATTTGTTTACTGATGATTTTGATATTTATAAAGTTGTATTAACTGAATTAGAAACTACTGGAAGTTCTGTTTATTCACAACAAAGATTTATTAATTCATCAGGTAGTGTTATAACTTCATCAAGTTATGATTTTGCTTTTTTACAACAACCATCTTATACAACTTTTAATGAGCAAAAAGGCACAAGTCAAACATATATGAGAGGTTTTACAATAGATAGTAGAACCATAGAAACAAGTGCAGGTGTAGTTGCTTATATCTTTAATCCAACTAATGCAAGTTCTTACACCTTTGTTTTATCACAATCAATTTTTTACAACACAGGTAATGGAACTGCTTCAAATAAAGGCATAGCAGTTTTAAAAACAACTGAAAAAATAACAGGTATGAACTTCTTTTTTTCTGGTGGAAATATTGATGGATTAGCTATAAGAACTTATGGATTGAGAGTTGATAGCTAATGGCAGGTAAATTAGTACAAGTAGCAACAGAAACAGTTACAAGTGCAGTAGCTAGTGTGACCTTAACAGGCATAGATAGTGATGATGTTTAT
>Ga0208899_1001236_pt1 | contig 18171 bp, 9 predicted proteins | sample VirMetDEL_Nov_24_FD_184518 | JGI IMG/M metagenome (GOLD analysis project Ga0208899, IMG submission 184518) | Aqueous microbial communities from the Delaware River and Bay under freshwater to marine salinity gradient to study organic matter... | ecosystem: Environmental > Aquatic > Marine >... | reverse complement strand
ACAGAAAAGAGTACGACAATTATCAAGGCACTGAAGAGCAGAAGAAAAAACGTGCCAAGCGCAACGCTGCTCGACGTAAGGCCGAGAAAGAAGGCCGAGTTAAGAAAGGTGACGGCAAGGATGTAGCCCACAAGAAAGCTATGGATAAGGGCGGTAAGAACTCTGACGGTACTAGAATAGAAAGCAAGTCACGGAACCGATCTTTCAAACGAGACTCTAAGGGTAACCTAGTATCGGAAACCAGTAAGCGCGAGCGCAAGAAAAAGAACACATGATAATAGTAGATAACAAAGCCCTAGTCTTAAAAACTAGGCGGCCCCACCTTGTCACTGAAAAAATACTAAAGTCTAAGGTGCTCAATGAAACTAACGGCATGTATGAGGTCGCCGTCAAATGGAACCTAGACGAAGCCCAACAGCTAACCGATATAGGTGCTAGGAATGTACCTTCTCCTATAACAAGAGACTATAAATGGTCTGGTAAGCTAGAGCCTTTTGCGCACCAAAAAGAAACTTCATCTTTCCTGACGCTACACAAAAAAGCTTTTTGCTTCAACGAGGCTGGCACCGGTAAGACCGCATCTGTTATATGGGCCGTGGATTATTTGATGAACCAAGGGCTTGTGAATAGGGTGCTAGTCATATGCCCACTGTCTATTATGAAATCCGCTTGGCAAGCTGACTTGTTTAAGTTTGCTATGCACCGAAGTTGCTCAGTCGCTTACGGCAACTCTGCTACACGTAAGAAGATAATTGAAGCTGGCTCAGAGTTTGTGATTATAAACTTTGACGGTGTGGCTGTAGTGAAAGACGAGATTATGAAAGGCGGCTTTGACATGATTGTTGTGGACGAAGCTTCTGCATACAAGAACCAACAAACCAACCGCTGGAAAATACTCAAACAACTGAGTGACCAGACTGAGTGGCTGTGGATGATGACAGGAACTCCCGCAGCGCAGTCACCCTTAGACGCGTACGGCTTAGCAAAGTTAGTCAGCCCACAAAAAATACCTAAATACTTTGGGCAGTTCAGGGACTTAGTGATGCGCAAGGTTACGCAGTTTACATGGAGGCCGAAGCCTAACGCAGACAAAATAGTGCATGCCGCCCTGCAACCTGCGATCCGGTTTGAGAAAGATCAGTGCCTTGATTTACCTGACGTTGTAAACGTAGAACGCGACGCCCCTTTGTCATCCCAGCAAGAGAAATACTACAAGCTTCTCAAGAAACAGATGATTATCCAGGCGGCGGGCGAGGACGTTACGTCTGTTAACGCAGCCACAAATCTAAATAAACTGTTGCAGATATCAGGTGGTGCGGTCTACTCGGACACTGGAGAGGTTATTCAGTTCGACGTGAGCAATAGGCTAAAAGTAGTCCTTGAGGTCATAGAAGAAGCAAGTAACAAGGTGCTAGTGTTCGTACCCTTCACGCACACGATAGAGTTGCTTAAGGAGTTTTTGGACAAGAACAAAATCAGTAGCCAGATAATCTCTGGCAAAGTAACCCTCAATAAGCGCAGTGAGATTTTTGACAACTTCCAAAAGACAGACGATCCACGGGTGCTTATCATACAGCCGCAAGCTGCTTCTCATGGCCTGACTTTAACCGCTGCCGATACTGTGATCTGGTACGCTCCGGTTACTAGCGTAGAGACTTATCTGCAAGCTAACGCTAGGATCAACCGCCCCGGACAGAAAAACAACATGACTATTGTCCACATACAAGGAAGTGAGGTTGAGCACAGGCTGTACACCATGCTGCAAAACAACATCCTAAACCACAATAAGATCGTTGACCTTTATCGTAGCGAAGTTGAAAAAAGTGTTTGACATTGTCAAGTAAAGGACTAAACTTATCCTCCCTTTAACCCAAATGCGGAGGACAAATGTCAGACAGTTACACAGCAGATAAGATGGCTAAAGACTATATTAAGTTACGTGAAGTCATCAAAGAAAAAGAAGAAGATATAAAAAAGCTCAAGGGCATCCAAGAAAAGATTACCGACAAGATGCTAGAGTTATGCGCTGAACAAAATCTAGACAGCGTAAAGACTCCGTTTGGGACTATATCTCGCCGTGTCCATTCAAGTTTTTGGACATCTGACTGGGAGCAAATGCACCAGTTCATCAAGGAAAACGATGCGTTTCATCTACTAGAAAGACGCATTCATAACAGCAACATGAAAGAATTTCTGGAAGATAATCCAGACAAGCTGCCTGTAGGTTTGCAGTCAGACCGCAAGTTCGTAATTTCAGTTAGAAAACCAACCTCTAAATAGGAGTGCATATGAGCAACGATGTTGAAATCTTTACTCAACAAACCGGCGTAGCCAAGTCTGGCGGACGGCGTATGACCGCGCTAGGTCAACAAATAGCGCAAACCGTAACTATATCTAGCCGACGTATTGTCGCTAAGAACGGTGCTTTTCGTAAGATTGTTAATGGTAAGCAAGTAGGTGATTCGATCCGTGGCGAGTTCAACGCCATCATTGTAGCTATGCTGCCTGAAGTCTCTCGAATCTATTACAAAGAGAAGTTCGACCCAGAAAAAGAAGCCACGCTTCCAAACTGCTGGTCTAATAAAGGCGATAAACCAGAGCCTGAAGCGAGTGATAGGCAGTCTGCTAACTGCGCTGATTGCCCAATGAATATAAAAGGTTCCGGTGAAGGCAATAGCCGCGCATGTCGTTTTCAACGCCGCATTGCAATTATGCTAGAAGGCGATACTTCCGGCGAGGTCTACCAATTCCAAATCCCCGCTAAGTCCTTGTTTGGTAAGGGCGAGCGCAACGTGCATCCGTTTGAGTCCTACATTAAGTTCATTGTAGCTAACGGCATGTCTCCTGATGGTGTTGTCACCACGGTAGCTTTTGATGACAACGCTGAAACCATGGAGTTACTCTTTTCACCTGTTCGAGAAATCGACGATGATGAATACGAGTTAGTGCTAGCTGCGCAGGGTAAACCTGATGCAGACCGGTACACCAGGATAACCGTAGCCCAGACCGATGGGGTTACTAAACAACCAGCTTTGGCTAAACCAGAACCTAAGCCTGCTCCCGTTGTCCAACGTTCTGAGGAACCTGAGGACGAAGAGGTCGAGGAGCCAGTCAAACGACCCAAGAAAAAAGAAGAAGCCCCCGTCGAAAAAGATGAGGACTTGGCTTCTATTATAAGTGAGTGGGGCGATGATGACTGATGAGCTACGGTTACAGTGTTAAGCTAATTGAGCTAAACAAATCCGCAGACCGTCGAAACCTAGGCGTAAGGCTGGGCCGCATTTGCATCAAGCATGATGTACCTGTAGTCCGTGTAGCTGCTCGCCTAGGGGTTAGCCGTCAGGCTGTATATAACTGGTTTGCGGGCGTTTCTAACCCGAAGCCACCAGTTGCTAAAAAAATAGAAAGGTACATCTCTAAACTGCAACGGTGATTTTATGAATGACATAGACCTGATAAGCCTAGTTCGTCCTGCGGGGGGATGGTATGGCTTTCTGGCGGTTAAGGACAAAACCAAAGTCCGGCAGCTTATGTTTGAAACTAGAGCAGAGCTGGACGAGGCCATAGAGAAGTATGTATCCGAACGCTGGTGTGTATTTTTTGGTCTTGGTAAATACAAAAATGGTGATAGTAGAACACAGAACAACGTAGAGTCTCTAAGGTCTTTTTGGGTTGACATAGATTGTGGCCCCAACAAGTCTCTGGTTGACGAGCGTACAGGCCAACCTCAGGGCTACGAAACCCAGGCGGAAGGTTTAATTGCGCTCAAGAAGTTCTGTAAAGATACTGGCCTACCTGCACCCCTGATAATTAATTCTGGTAATGGCGTCCATGCCTATTGGCCGTTGCAAGAAGACGTGCCGAAAGAAGAGTGGGACCCCGTTGCCAAGCGTTTACGCCAAGCGTGTATAAACAATAGTTTTTACGTGGACACTAAGGTATTTGAGGCTGCTAGAGTACTCAGACCACTCCACAGTAAAAATTTCAAGGGTGACGCTACCGGAATACCGCCAAAAGACGTTGTCGTAATCAAGAAAACAGCCCCAATCAGCTTTAATTCCATACGTTTGCTGTTTGGTGTTGAGCAAGGTGCTGTAGAAGCTAAAAAGCCAAGGCGTGGATTGAGCGCACTAGGTCAAGCGATTCTTGCTAACTCAGACAACAGTTTTAAACGCATCATGCAACGATCCGGCAAGGGTGATGGCTGCAAGCAACTAGCCAGCTGCTACGTGGACAGAGCCACCTTGTCAGAACCACGTTGGTTCGATGCACTTTCGGTGGCTAAGTTTTGTTCCGACAGTAAAGACGCCATACACAAAATATCTTCTGGTCATCCCGATTACGACCCGATTGAAGTAGAGCGGAAGATACTACACATAGCGGGGCCTCATACATGTGAGGAGTTTGAAATAAACAACCCAGGTGGGTGCGAAGAATGCCCCCACAGGAACAAGGTTAAAAGCCCGATTGTACTGGGTAAGACCGTAGCTAGATCAAAACCAGAACAGATTGAAGTTATTTTCGAGTCTTCTTCTGGTGAGCAGGAAGTACACCAAATACCTAAACTTCCGGAGCCATACTTTAGAGGTAGGAACGGAGGCATATACGTAGCTTTTGAGGAGGAAGGCGAAGAACTTCCGCCGAAGCTTATTTATCACAACGACATCTACGTAGAAAAAATAATGAAAGACCATAAAGGCTTTCATGCAGTCGTAAAGCATCACATGCCTATGGACGGGGTACAAGAATTTGTCATCCCTAACTCTGCAATAACCGACAGACGCGCACTTACTGAAGCACTTTCTGATAACGGCGTAGTCGCAAGTGAAAACCGGAGGAAGCTGATTCTTGAGTACCTTATTACATCTATCGTAGAGCTACAGCATAGTAAAAAGGCGGAACTTATGAGACCACAGTTTGGTTGGGCTGACCAAGACAGCAAATTTATAGTCGGAGATAGAGAGATAGCAGTAACAGGTACTTACCATAGCCCACCGTCTAGCTCTACCCGCAGCATGGTTAACTATTTCGTGCCTAAAGGCACCCTAGAAAACTGGAAAGAGGCCGTAGAACTCTATGGTAGGGAGGGGCTTGAGTTGCAGGCTTTCGCTGCACTGAGCGGTTTTGGTGCGCCCCTACTTAAGTTTACAGGCCAAAAAGGCGCTGTGATTAACATGATCCACCCCGACTCTGGCACCGGCAAAACTACGATCCTGCGTATGGCTAATAGCATATTTGGTGACCCTGAGATGTTGCTAGGTACTCCTGACGATACGTCAGTGGGTAAAGTTATAAAGATAGGCATCCTCAACAACATAGTTAACACTATGGACGAGGTCACTAACGTAAAGGCTCACGACTTATCTGCCATGTTGTACTCCTACTCGCAGGGTCGTGGTAAAGACAAAGCTAAGCAAAACGCTAACGAGCTTAGAGAGAACAACATTACTTGGCGTGACATATCTCTGGCCAGTTCTAACGCATCTTTTACTGAGAAGCTCAAGACTATAAAGAACAACCCAGACGGCGAAATGATGCGGCTGTTGGAGTTTAAGATTGGCTATACTGATCAAAAAATAATCAGCACAGAAGAGGGCAAAGAGATACTAGACCATGTGCTAAACAACAACTTTGGTCATGCCGGGCCTATATTTATCCAGTACGTTATAGCTAACTTAGAAGAGGTAAAAGAGCTAGTCCTAACAATACAGCGCAAGATAGATACAGAACTGAGCTTGACACAACGCGAGCGTAACTGGTCTGCGGTTGTAGCTGCCAATATAGCGGGTGGTCGTATAGCAGCAAGGCTTGGGCTGCTGCCTGGTTGGCACTTAATGCGCATATACAGGGCAGTGTGCAAGGCGTTGACTGAGATGCGTGAAGATACTAAAGCACCTGTAAGTGATTCTAGCAGTACGATAGGCGACTTCATTAACCGACATCAGGCAAACATTCTGGTGGTGGATAACGAGGTAGACCAGAGAACTCAGAAATTCAAACCGCCTTATTTAGAGCCTAGGGGGCCACTGTACATACGCCACGAACCCGACACTCAAATGTTATTTATCTCCGTAAAAGCTCTCAGCGCTGACTGTGTGGATTGTCAGGTAAGCTACAAAGACACGGTGAACGATTTGAAGAGGAAGGGCATACTTATAAAAGCGGATAACAAGCGGCTAGGCAAAGGCTCTAAGATTATGTCACCTGGGGTACGTTGCTTGTGGCTGGATGCTTCGCACCCAGATTTTATAGACATGGCTACTATGGTTGTTGAAGATGCAAGTGGAGAAAGTGACGTACGAGATTAACTGGAAGAAGTTTAAGGTGGGGTATTCGTTCTTTATACCCTGCCTTGACCCAGACAATGCGTGGAAAACAATAAAGCCTATACTGAAAAGGCTGAAGTTTAAGACCGTACACAAAGTTGTCATTGAAGACGGGGTGCGAGGCATCCGTATATGGAGGGTTTAGTCTTCGTCAGGCAACAAGGTTTTTAATGTGCCTTGCGTGCTTTTACCGCCGTAAGCTCTTGTAGGCTCTAATAGTGGTTGCAGAAAGTCTTTAACGCCGACGCTTTGAATTAGTAATCCACCTTCTTCTTCAGCAATTGCCCTACTCTCTGCTCTACCTTCCAGCGAAGACTTCAGTGTTTCTTGTGTGATTACAAAGAATGGGAACTGGTAGTTGAAGTTGTCTATATCTACCTCCCTCTGATTCAGCTTAGCTAGATTATCTTCAGTGGGGTTCCTTTCAAATTCTAGGTCAGCCCTAGCGTACGCAGCTAGTGTTTCGGCACGTCTGCCTTCTACATCGTTTTCAAACTCCCTAGCTAAGAAATTTGTCCTCTGTAATTGCGCAGTAGTTGTGTCTTGGAAACCAATAGTCTGCCCGAATAACCTATAGGTAGAATAGTATTCTTTGGGGTTAATAATAGTCCCGTTATTGGAGATCAACCCCTCGTCTTCAAATCTTACAGCTCGCGCTACGTTTTTAAACAGGGCGGGCAGTAAATCTTCTACTGCTTTATTGTAATCCTCTCTGCCAAAAGCTTCTGCTGCTCTGGTTGCATTGCCAATTAAACCCGCTGTTGGTCCGAGGGCTGTCTTAAATACAAGTTCTTGGAACGCAGTTTCTAAGTTAGCCGCTGGCACATCATCTCTAAACCAAAGCATATCAAGCGAAGTAGAGGCCCCTACGTTAAGATCAGTAAGAGCGGATATCGGCCCCATTTCTGCTATCCTAGTTGCTAAGTACGCTTGCTCTTCTGTTAAACCTAACGCCTTTGCAAAACTGCTGTCCGGCCCAAACATGCTGGGCAAGAAAACTGTACGGAACCACAAGTCAAAACTAACAGGGCCTAATATGTTTGTCGGGTCTATTTTATCTTCGTAGTCTGGATCGCCTGGGCATATACCAAGCTCTTCGCAAAGTTCTGGGCGCATACTTTCCCTGATGCCGTCTACAGCAGCGGCAAAGATTCCGTACAGAGGCATACCTACAGAACCAGCGAACAACCAAGTCATACCCAAAGTACCCCAAAACTTAGCTGCGGCTTCTTTTTTGCCTTGCTCGTTAAGTAGAGGTATCTGACCTATGAAATTTCTATATAGGTAAGAAGTCATTTGCAGCGGGAAAGTCATAAACTGGAACGCTAACCTACCTACAGGGTTTTTAAACAACCTAGGTTTATTGTAGTTTGTATAGTTGAACAGACCTTCATAAGCTAACTTCATAGCTTCGTTCATAGCCTCTCGTGCGGCCTGTTCTTTATCCATGCCCTGCTTGAGCCGCTCGTTATAACCAAGCTCAAAGGACGACATGTACATGATTTCTCGGTTTATGCGCTCCATGTGGTGGAATGCACCTGTCATTGCCCCCATCACTATCTTAGAACTTCTAGACGGCAACGACATTTTTTGGTCACTGGCAGAGCCAGTAATATCGTTTATGTCTTTAGCGTAGGTATCCATGAAGAACCCACGCTCGTTTGCAAACTCCCATGCACGAGCTAGCGCATTACCATACTCACCGTTTTCAGTTACGTATTTTGAGTAGCGTATAGAAGGTTGGCCCCACTCTGTAACAAGTTCTCCGTTGGCTTTTCTCCTAGTAAGACTTACTTTGCCGTTTAGCGCGCCTATACTGTAGTTAGCCATTGTTTTGGTTACATCTACGCCACCAAATCTAGCCATCAACACAGGGGTACCAACAATTGCTAGCTGTGTAGACTGTACGAGCGCAGACTTAATACCGGACATCATCCACAAAAACACTACTTTGTTGCCAAGACTTGCTACCGAATCCAAACTACTTGGTGTAGGTGGTTTTATTTCTGCCATAGCGCGTTTAGATATTTCATCTGCCACTACGCGCAATTTAACTTGATCAGGATTATTTTTTAGCTCCGCGTACATAGAAGCCATAGCTAGCCTTAACTGCTTGCCATAACGCAATCTTGCAAGTTGGTTAGCTGAGTTGTGTTGGCTTGATGCAAAATTTCTAAGCGTGTCTCTGCTGTACCCAGCTATACCAGAACGGTGTATAAACTTACGACGCAAGTCTCCACCAGGCAAAGTTTTTAAGTAAAGCTGGTACACTTGGTCTTGTAAGTCTTTGGTGTTAATAAGCGATGGATCGCTCATCATTTGAAATATATTCTTTAGGTCTTCGCTAGAGTTTTCAGCCTCTTGCCTCAATTGGTCATTGTTTTTATTGTCACCAATTTGCATCTGCCCGGCTTCTATCCAGTTTTCATAGCTTTCAAATTTACCTGAAGCTGGATTAGCTCTATCTTTTGCTAGCTTCCTTGCAAACTTATTTCTAGCGGACTCAGACTCGAACATGTAGAACTCACGCCCTCTGCCTTTACCCACAGATAAAAAGAAATCCCCGTATCGCATTAACGGGAAGTAGACTGCCAAAGTGTTGTGCGCTTGGTAAGTAGCTACAATTTCCGGTATATTTTGTTTTTGCGGCAAAAGCTCAGCTGCCATTGCAGGGTCTGCTGCTATTGCTGCGTCTATTTGGTTATTCTTTTCCCTAGCTTTATCAACAGCGTGTTTAGCAGGGTTAAGTATTCGATCTATTAAATCTTGCTTACGTTGGTCGGGAAGTTTTGACTCCCTGATATTCCCCAGCAACAACTTCATGTGCAGTTTGTGAGATTTTTCGTAGGCTTTTTTAGCCATCTTATATATCTTTACGCCGCGTTGACCTCCGTTGTCTGCCATTTGCAGCCATTCCCATGCGGTAAAAGTCTCCCTTATTTTGTTAGTCCTTGCGGTTATTTTCCCTCTAAATTTAGCGGCTTCTTGAGGGGTAGTGCTGGGATTAGCTAGTTGAGATCGGTAATGAGCTAACAACGGGTCTTTTGCCAATGTTTCTTGCAAGCTACCGAACCTAGAGGGGTCTATGCCGTTTAATGTAGCTATGTGCATAACGTCAGACAATACTTCACTGCCTTTTGGAAACTTAGCTATAAAGTCTTCCCACTCAGGAACTTGCTCGTAAAGTTCCCGCAGTATTCTTCCTCTGTAAACAGCCATGTCCTCAATTATTTTATTTACTGAGGCTATGTTAGCTATTCTGTTTCTGGCAAATCTTGTAATCCCGTCAGTAGTCCAACCACTAATTATAAGGCGCAAAGACTTGGCATTTATCGAGTCATATAAAGCGTCTAAAGTATCTATGGCGTCCTTTAGACTGCGAGTGCCTTTCACCATCTGCCATACATTTCTGTATGTGCCAGCGGCGTCGTTACTCTTACGCAAGTTTTCTTTAAGCGCGGAGTTGCGCTCTGTTTTGCTCTTGGCGTAGTTAATTGCGCTAGATGGTGGTCGGTTATTCTTCTGCTTGGTATTAAAGTCAACAAGACGGCCAGTTAAATCCACTAGGTTATCGAACGCAGATACTTGGCCTTCTATTATCCCGAGAACTTTTCGTATCAGTTTAGTGAAAAGCGACAGTCCGTTCCAAGACTGGCCCTCTGCCCACGAGGTTTCTGGGGGCATATCTAGTAGAAATTCTTGTACGGTGGGATCGGTTAAACCGTAAGCCACAAACTCGTCTAGGTTTTCAAACGCACGCTCAAATATTTCTATTTGTGCCTCTGAGAGTAGGCCGTTCTTTTGTTTGTCTAGCACCCGCTGGTTTGCACTTACGTATAAACTTTCTAGCTGTTTTATAGCTTTTCTAGTACCAGGACTTACGCTATTCGGGTCTTGTTCGTACGCGTGCATTATAGACGTAGTGGCTGCATGTATCATTTCATGCGCGACTATTATGGAACTTATACCAGACCCTTCAGAGTTGCCGAGATCGTTTAGTACAATAACATTTCTAATAGAGCCGTCTGGGTTTACTGTGATTTCCTGTATTCCCAGCACAGCGCCTTCTATTAGTGCTATGTTACCCGCTACATCCAACCCCATGTCGGTAGACCAAATTTGTTCTTGGTCACTTACAACAAATACTTCAACACCTTTAAGCGCAGGCTCCAGTTTGTTAACTATAGCTTTGATATAGCTGGGCGTGTCGGGATCGGCTAGTATGGCTTTTATGGCTAGCGATACATCGCCAGTAGCATTGCGCATACCCTCATTAGGCTGCTGATAATCTTCTACCTTAGAAAGTGGTAGCGCAGAGGTAACTATAAACCGTGGGCCTGTTTTTCTTTGCAAGTCACGTTGTTGGTTTAACTTTTCTGCTTCTGCAATATCTTCGGCACGTAACTTTCGATCATTTAGCAGCTGGTTTATTTCTTGCGCTGCTTTAGTTCTGCGATCAGCAAAGTTTTCAACTAGCCGCAATGCGTCTGCTATTGCCTGAATACGTTGTTTCTTAGTGGTCTCTAGTTCGTTTGCATACTCGTTGAACAGAGTAATCTGCTGGTTAGCAGTTTTACGGTCGGAACGCTCAGCTATGATGTCTCCCGCAGGGCGCACACCACCCTCTCCAAAACTCTGGATAGCTGTTTCGATTGTGCGCAGATTTTCTTCTGTAAGCCCCTTTTTTATGTACTTGTTTCTTATCTTGGCGACTTGCTTGCCCTCTACGACGTTCCTAAGCTTAGTTAGAATACTCTTTCGCTTGTCGTAGTCTTGGCCCGCTTTATACTTAGACTCTTGTTTGGCAGCAGCTCTTTTGTTTTGCTCCTCTTGTACTTGTTCCGGGGTATCAAAAAGTTCTTGCCTGCCACTGGGTACTTGTGCATCAGCAACTTGGTCTTGTTTGATGGGAGCCTTACCGGTATTGGCTTTGTAACCAGAGTACCAATCGCTCCAGTTGTCCGGTGCCCAAAGAGCTAATCCAGCTTGTACTTCGTAAGGAACCTCGTCTAAATTGGCTTTGTTGGCTCTTGTTTTACGTTTTCTATCCGTATTCCCTGCAACACCAACAGCGTCTAAAAGCTGGCCTCTTTCTTCTGGCGTAGCGTTAGCCCAAAAATCAACAACTTGTTTTCGGTTGTCTGGATTGTTCATCCAGGCATTAACTCTGTCGTTTCTTGCTGCTGTTGTTTCTTTTTGTTTCCGCAGCTCTACAACATCTGGGCGTTTGTTGTATTCTTCTTGGAATGCTAATTCTTGCGCTTCGGTTCTGAAAGGATAGCTTATGCGGCCTTTACTTAGCTTGTTAATTAACCCTGCTATCCGACTAGCGTTAGTGCCAGTAGCTATTTCGTTGACAGCTCCCTGTTGTGTAGTAGAAGCAGCAGATGCCCAACGTGCAGCGTCCGCAGTGCCTATCTCACCGTTCTTGATGGCTTCTTCTATGTCTTGAATACTTTTGTATTCTTTATTAGAAAGAACTTCCCACGCCTCTCTGGCGGAGATCATACGTTCTATTTTTTCTTCTCTAGTACCACTAACCTGCAACTTGGCTTCTTTCAACGCCTCATCAAGTCGTGCAGTAGGTAACTGGTTAAGCTCGTTTAACAGCCGTTGCCGTGTAGGTTCAAAACCGTAGTCAACCTGAGAACTCTGCTGGACTCCTTCAAAGCCGACCATATCTTCGGTAGGCGGTTGTTGAGCAGTGGCCGTTTCTTTTTTGACTGGGTAACTTACAGAATCATCCGTCGCTACTTCAGCATCCAACAACTGGTTTTGCTGTAGCCGATCTATGATTTCTCTGGTTGGGTTAAAGCCTATACCCAAAAATCTTTGTAGTTCTGAGGTTGTGACGCTTGGCCGACTCTTTACAAACTCAACTGCTTTGTTGTAGTTGTCATCTACGGGCGTTTCTTCAGTCGCTTCTCGCTCTACAGCGTCCGCAAGCTGCGCATCTTCGTCTACCGCCTCCTGATCCTGCACCTCACCTTGCGCTATGTCGCTGTCAAGGTTTAAGTCTAGTTGGTCTAGTTCATCTTCCTGCGTGTCTTCTTGTCTACCTGTGCTGTATGACTGGCCTTTAGCTGCTAATAACGTAGCCTCTTCCTCAGTCATACCCTGACGCACATAGTAAGCAACGTCGTCCTCAAACGTAGTCTGTATTTCGTCTTGCGAACCGGCAACTTGCTCCTGACGGGCGATGTTTTCTGCCTGTTCCTTTATTAGCTCTTCTACGCGGTTCCTAAAAAACTGTCTCCCAGACTCTGTAGCTACGTTAATACCACTACCAGACAAGCCTCCTGCGGCTTCAGCAGCGGCTGAGTTCACTATCCGCTTAAAGTTCTCTACGGTTATGGCGTCGCCAACTTGTTCGCCAAGAACACGCTCACCAATTATCTGGGCGGTCTCTTGTAGGCCACCAGTTATACCTTCTTCAACAAGTTCTCTTGGGGCTTCTTTGAGGGTTTCTTTAGCAGCTTGCGCAGTGCTACGCTTTACGACTTCTTCGCCTAGCTCTCTGGCAGCTTTCCTGCGTAGTAGACTACCAACAGGGCCTGCAATAACGTCCAAAGTACCGCTCGCCAACGCAGTCAGAGTGGTTACGTCGCCGGTTTTATTTAGGTACTCAATAATTGCTTGGGTTCGATCTTCTTCGTTTAGATTACTCGTAAGATCAAGTATGTAACCAAGTCTGGTGTCTATAGTCTCACCAAGTGCAAGCCCAGTGCCTACAGCACCAGCACCATAAGGGCCTGCCACAGCACCAGCTACCATTACAGGGCCTATATTTACCAGGCCTGAACCTACGTTGTAACCTAGCCAGTCTCTAAAATCAGCTAAGTCTCTTATATCAGTAAGCTCTCCGACTCTCGCACCGTACTTTTCCGCTATGTTTTGTTGTTTTGCTGCTAGCTCTGGTGCTGTTTGCGCTATGTCTTGTGAAGACTCTTGTATGGTCTCGTTAGACTGACTAACTATTTCTTGCCTGTAATTCGGGTCACTATATTCATAGGCTTGGAGCCTGCCCAAGTCCAAATATTTATTCTCAGAGATTAATTCGTAGAATATGTCTTCGGCGGTTTCGCCAGCATCAATACGTTTGTATGCGTCTTGTAACCCACGTTCTCTTACTACGCGGTCTGAATCAATCTGCAAGTCTACCTTTTGTGGGACTAACGCCATGCTAGACGCAGCGGCGGGTATACCCTTACTGAAAAGTTGCTTGAAAAAGCCACGGTCTTCGTCTGGGTTTGTGGCGGGTTCTACTGGTTCTTGGGGAGCGAACTGAGCAAAAGGATTAGGCGCGACTGGTTCTTGAGCGGCAAACTGAGCAAACGGATTCGACTCTTCCGGCGTTTGCTCATCTTCCTTAGCAAACCTTGCAAAAGGATTTTCTTGGGGGTCCGCCATAAGACCCCCCTACCTAAGACCCGCTAGTACTTGTTGTGCTTTTCCTGCGCCAAACTGCTCATCAAATTGAGCTGCAAGACTAGGGTCGTTTATCAGCATCTGTTTTGCTTGCTCAGGAATTTGTGACAGAGGGACAGGCAATACTGTTTGGGTTTGGGTTTGGTTTTGGGTTTGTCCTGCGGGAGTCAACAGCCTTATATACTTTTCTATTTCTGCATTGAGAAACGCGTCTTTGTCTACAGCACTAGCATATGCGGCTCTGCTTGCACCACCATAACCTACAGCCTCCATAGCCAATCGGGTTGCAGCTTCTCTTACATCAAAAGCTTGTCCTGCTTGCGTAGCACCCAGCCTACCCAGAGCAGCTTGAGACTCCCTTTCCGTAACATTGACCATAGCTTTGTACTTTAACTCCGCTTCAGACACACCCGCATTCTCTGGTAACGTCCTCAAGTATGCTAACTCTGTATTTATATCATTCTCTCGGTTAGTAGGCTTGTTAGCTCGATCTGCATATGTTTGAGCTACTTCAACCTGAGTTGCGCGGTTGACTGCGGAGTTAATAACGTCCTTAGCAGACTGCAAGTTGCCTCTACGCGCATCAATGGCCGCAGTTCTAGCCGCGTTTACGGCATCAGACTGTTTTACGCCTCTTTCACGTAGGTAAGTTACTATTTCATTTTGGTTCTGAAAGTTGTCACTAGCTGCTTGTAGTCTACCCGCAGAGAACTCTTCCTCTACTGCCAATGACGCTGGCGCATACGCACCAAAACCTTCTTTGGCAAACGCACTTAAAGCCGCGCTCCGACGCCTTTTTTGCTCGCGCTCTGGGCTAAAACGCTCTTCTCTCTGGGCACGTACAGCGTCTAAGTCTGCTTGCCTGACTGCCTGGGCAGCATCCGCATCTGCCATGCTTGTTTCAAACAAATCCATGGCTTTTTGTTCTTCGGCTTCTGGGTTGTAGGTTTCAACGTCTGCCATCATCTGTTCGTACAATGCTTGCTGTTGCTGCTCGTACCAAGGTGTTACGTCTACATCTTCGTCTGACTCAACTAGGCTACCGTCTTCGCCTGCATACTTTTTGATGGGCTTACCACTTTTAGTTGGAAGGTCTTTCTTAGCTTGAGGCCCTAGGTCTAGCTCAACTTCTGGATCAAACCCAGCGTCTCTGGTCGCTTGCTGCATCGCTTCAGCCCTGAGACTAGGATTATTGACCTCCATCAAGTCCATTTCTTCTTTTACGTTAGCCGCTCCGACTACATTTCCTTCGGCTTCATACTTCCTAAACAGCTCGTCTAGTCGTATATACTGCTCTATCTCTGGGTCTCCCCCCTCGGCAAAGCCTACAATGCCACCACCCATCATCATGTTGTTCATAGCAGGCGCAGCACTGGCTATACCCATCTGGGCTATCTGAGCTTGTTGCTGGTCATTAATAGTGGACATAGGCGGCTGTTGTTGCATCATTTTGTCGTTCTGGATAGAACTGGCCAGGTTGATCAACTCACGCTCTTTAAGCATTAACTTAGTAGGAGCATCTAAATCCAGCTTCTCAATGTCATCGTCAACCACACTAAGGCCAGCCATCATCTGTTGAGGACTCATTTGCGGCATTTGTGGTTGCGCCATAGGCATACCTTGGGGCATAGGAGCTGGCATACGCCGTTGTGGGGGGCCGCCCGCAGCTATACCTACGTTCCTAGGGCTAGGACGCTGTGCAGGCGCCATAGGCATACCTTGTGCCATTGGTCGTGGTTGCTGTGCTGGTTGGGGTAGTTGCCCCATTAATGATCCTATGCCGACCATAGTATGTACCTTTTAAATTATGCCGTATTCTTCCAAGAATGATTCTATATCGCCATATGCCCCAGCTAATCGTTGCAGCCCTGAAGGTTGGTCGATTGTGTACGACTGTGTCTCTAACGGTAAGCCGCTAAGTAAAGACTGCATATATGTAGCTTGTCTGTAAGGGTAGTCACGCTCTTCCAAGAACTGCTTGTAATCAGCGGCTATGCCTTCCCCCTCTATGGCTCTTTGCTCCGCACCTGCTGTTCTTTGTGCTGCGAGTGCTTCTAGACCAAAACGATTTACAGCATCTTGAGCAGCCTGACGGCGTTGCTCCTCAGTATTGAACTGCCCCATGCCAGCGGTGTAAGCCTGCTGCATGCCAGTGCCGTATATATCTGCAAGGTTACGTAATAGGTTTCTTTCACCTTCAGATTCCATAATAGCTTGACGGCTACCGCCGTAAGCACCGGCTCTGCCTAGTCTTCCAGCTTGTTGAACTCTAGATATTTCCGCCTGCCTACGAGCTTCAGCTATTTGAGGCTCCAGCGACATCTGGACATATGGCGACATATAAGCTTGAGCCACGCCAGAGTCAGTAAAAGTGCCTGGGGTATACGCGCCCATCTGGGTCAACGGCACATTAAGTGCGCCTAGTCCCTGATAAGCTTGCTGTTGAAGTCCTGATTGCCCTGCGGTGAGAGGGCCTTGATAGGCTTGATACGGCATGGCTGCCGCAGCTTGTCCCCTACCAAGCATCTCTGTTACATATGGGCCAGCCCAGCTAGAGAGTGAGGACTCTTCCATTGCTTGTTGGGTTGTGCCTACGCTACCATTCGACATTTGTCACCTCACGCGGGTAATACTTTATTAGGATTAACAGGGTTTATCTGGTCTTTACGACCGTAGGCTTGCTGCCTCACCCGATCCATCATATTGTAAAATTGTTTAGCACCAGCGTTGGAATTGCCGCCACCAACAGCGCTAACTACATCCGCAGGAATGACAAACTCGCCGTCACTCAAGGCAGCGGGCTGTGTTCCGTCAATTGTCGCCGGTATCTTATCAGCCATTCCGTTAGTTGCGCCACCTAAATAGTAGCCTTGTCCCATGCCGTCTAAAGAAGCTAGTCCACCTTCCATCATACCAATAGGTGCTTGTTGAGAACCAGCAATTAGCTGGTTAAGTGTGTTTTGTATGCTTTGTGGGTTGTAGGCTTGAGCGTTTGCGGCCCTGGGCGTTGCTAAACCGCTAAGTCCTTTCATCCTTTGTTGCGCAACGCCATACGGCTCACCAGTTGCTTCAGCTAGTTGTCCAAGACCTACACCAGAGCGGTTGGCGTAATTAAGCATAGCCATCTGAGTGTTAGGATCGTCCTTATCTCCTCCTAATCCTGCAAGCTGCTGTTGTATTTGCTCGTTCGTCTGCCCGTATACTGGCCGGGATTGTCTGGCTAGATTACCTAAGTTTTCTGTAGCCAGGCGCCATTTTTCTGCTTCTGTCGCTGCTTGAGCAGCTGCAACTCTGTCTTTATAAGCTTGCACAGCAGCCACATCTGCGCCCACTGGGGCTTGGTCAACAGTCTGAACTTGTGTAAAGTACCTGCGGCCCGCAGACCCAGGGCGGCGAGTCGGGTCATAGGCAGCTACATCGGTGCTGCCATACATCGGTACTTGCTGACGGTAGTATTCGTACCGTGGTATACCACCTGTATACCCAACAGGTATTTCATTAGCTTCGTTGATACCTAAGAAGTTCTTAAGCCCCTCCAGGTTGTCTGTGTTATCAAGTGCTTTATATATTCCGTAGCCCGCAGCGCCCGCACCGAGTATTTTAGCCCAATCCCAATCCCCAGAGGCGGTCGTAAATTTATCTTTTAAATAACTTGCTAACGACATTTTAGTCTCCAAGTAACCTGCTTAGTTCATCAACTAAGTCAATGTTGTCTATCTTACCACCTTTTGCCGCATTTATTGTTGGCCTCAAAGGTACATATTCTCCAGTAGTTATATCGTAAATGTAAGGAATCTCTGCTGTTCCTACTTGTTCTCGGCTTAACCTTCTCCTGCCACCGCTTGCCCCACTAACACCAGTAGTTTCTTTTCCGCATAGTTCTGGGTATGCCGCCGCAAATGCCGGGTCTAGACAATAGTTTGTAACGGTTGGGCAATCTTCTTCGGAATCAGCAAATGATCCATCTGGACACTCAACTTTTCCTGGGGGCTTATCTGGGCAATCCTCTAACGTATCTGCAAATGAGCCATCCCAGCACTCAACTTTTGCTGGGGGCTTATCTGGGCAATCCTCTAACGTATCTGCAAATGTGCCATCCCAGCACTCAACTTTTGCTGGGGGCTTATCTGGGCAATCCTCTAACGTATCTGCAAATGTGCCATCCCAGCACTCAACCTTTTCTGGAGGCTTATCTGGGCAGTCCTCTAACGTATCTGCAAATGTGCCATCCCAGCACTCAACCTTTTCTGGAGGCTTATCTGGGCAATCCTCTAACGTATCTGCAAATGTGCCATCCCAGCACTCAACTTTTGCTGGGGGCTTATCTGGGCAATCCTCTAACGTATCTGCAAATGTGCCATCCCAGCACTCAACTTTTGCTGGGGGCTTATCTGGGCAATCCTCTAACGTATCTGCA
>Ga0208899_1001234_pt1 | contig 18188 bp, 21 predicted proteins | sample VirMetDEL_Nov_24_FD_184518 | JGI IMG/M metagenome (GOLD analysis project Ga0208899, IMG submission 184518) | Aqueous microbial communities from the Delaware River and Bay under freshwater to marine salinity gradient to study organic matter... | ecosystem: Environmental > Aquatic > Marine >... | reverse complement strand
TGTTTTGCAGGCTCTGGCCTTCATGTTCGACACGGAAGGCGCCAAGATCGACCAGAAGGTCTTCAATCCGAGCCGGATTTGCAAGATTTACGGCACGGCGGCGCGCAAAGGCAGCGGAGAGGAGCCCCGACCGCACCGATTGACCTCTCTGAAGGCCCCGAGCGAGGCTGTGGCGCAGGTTTCGGCCCGTTTGCTGCTCAACATGGCCTCGATGCTGCCCGAGAAGGGCGAAAACACGGGCGCACCACTCGGAATGCTCGACAATTACCTCTCCGAGCACTTTCCAGGGCTCGAGGGGCCGATTCCGTGGGGCGATGGCGGCCGGAAGTGGGTGTTTCCGGTCTGTCCGTGGAACACCACGCACGTCGACCGCTCTGCCTTCGTCGTTCAGTTCCAGAACGGCGCGATTGCAGCCGGATGCCTCCACAAGCGCTGCAAGGGCACCTCGCACGGGCAAGATGGCGGGGTCAAGGGCTGGAAGGCGCTCCAGAAGCTGGCCGGGACGCCCTTCAAGGAGGCTGTCGAGACCACCATCCTCTCAAGCTCGGGCAGGTACCGCTTCACCGACCTGGGCAACGCCCGCCGGATGGTCGACAACTACCCGATGGAGATCATCCACTGCGTTCCGCGCAGCCAGTGGTACGTCTTCGACGGGCAGCGGTGGAAGCCCGACCGGGACGGGGAGATTGAGCGGTGCGCGAAGGCCTCCATCGAGGGCATCTTCACCGAGGCGGACGCATGCCCCGATGCGGACATGGCCAAGGCCCTCCGCAAGCATGCGACCCGCTCGGAGTCGGCACGAGCCCTGTCGGCGATGGTTCAGGTGGCTCGCACCGAGCCCAACGTGGCTGTCCTGCCCGACCGCCTCGACCGTGACCCGTGGCTCTTCAACGTCGCCAACGGGACGCTGAACCTGAAGACTGGGAAACTGACTTCCCATGACCGCACAGACTTCCTGACCAAGATCAGCCCTGTCGAGTGGCTCGACGACGCGACCTGCCCAGAGTGGGATGCGTTCCTGGCCTACGCCATGCGCGACGACCCCGAGGTCATCGGGTTTGTCCACAGGTTCTTCGGCTACTGCCTCACGGGGCTGTGCACAGAGCAGGTACTCCTGTTCATGGAGGGCACCGGCCAGAACGGCAAGTCGACCGCGCTGCTCATCCTCATGTACATCCTGGGAGACTACGCCATCCAGGGTGCCCCGGGGCTCCTGCTCGCGAAGAAGGGCGAGAGCCACCCGACCGAGGTGGCCGACCTGGAGGGCGTGCGGTTCGTGGCCAACGCCGAAGTCGAGAAGGGCAAGCCGTTCGCCGAGACGCTCATCAAGCAGCTCACGGGCTCTGACCGCATCCGAGCTCGCCGCATGCGCCAGGACTTCTACGAGTTCGACCCGACCCACAAGCTCATCATCGCAGCCAACCACCGCCCCATCATCAAGGGCAATGACGAGGGCATCTGGCGTCGCGTCCTGCGCCTGCCCTGGGCGCGCAAGATCAGAGACAAGGACCCGTTCTTCCTCGACAAGCTCAAGGCCGAGGCACCGGGCATCCTGCGCCGGCTCGTCGAGGGCTGCCGCGAGTGGCAGCAGCACGGGCTTCGCCCGCCCCCCATCGTGGCCTCGGCGACGAAGGAGTACCGCGAGGAGATGGACCTGCTGGCCGAGTTCTTCGAGGAGTGCTGCTACCTCGGGGAGCAGTACGCCACGCCGAAGAAGGCCCTGTACATCGCCTACGTGGACTGGTGTGAGACGTTCCACCAGCGCCCCGTCGGGTACAACCTCTTCGGTCGCCAGCTCTCCGAGCGCGACTTCCGCTCGCAGCCCCGGTACATCACGCAGGGCAACGTGAAGAAGAGCGTGCGCGTCTGGCTTGGCGTCGGTCTGCGTACCGCCGGTACGGTCATGACCATGAACCGGGGTGCGTCATGAGGGAAGCCCGCCCTTCTGTGCGGGGGCGCTCGTTCATCGTCATGATGGGCTTGCTGTTGACGAAGCGGTCTCGTATTCGCGGTGAGATCTTCTGGACCGCTGTACGAGAGCTGCGTGAGCGGTACGGGCGCAAGATCCCGTCCCGCTGGCCCCGAAGCCGTAGCTACCTCACTTTCGGTAGCACGACGGCGGAGACGCTCGAGGAGAACCCACACGCGCTTGAGTGGATTCTGTCCGACACCTTCTGCCTGTCCCCCGAGAAGTGGCCCGAGTCGATGCTCGGGGCGTTCAAGCACCGGCTCATCCCCAGCCCGTACGAGTACGGGCGCATCTGGCTGCGCACCCACGTCCCCTACAAGGCAGGCGACCAGCAGTACCTCGACTACGGCTACCTGAAGCTCTACGCCTACGGCATGCCCCTCCGCCTCATCGCGGCGCACTTCGATGTCGAAGAGCGTGCCATCCACGAGGGCATGTTCCGCGCCATGGCGAAGATGTACGACTTCCCCGCGTTCGTGGTCTGGGCTACCGCGACCGACTTCAGGAAGGCCAAGATGCTCCCGCAGATGTGGCACGTCTGCGGTGACTCGCCAGGCGAGCGGGGCAAGTTCCTGAAGACGCTCCAGACGGACATCTTCTCGCTCGATGTCGAGACGTTGCGCCCCTGGGTGAGCAGCCCCCTCATCCTGTCCTACCTTATCTACTCGACGCCGAAGCAGCCTCGCGAGGGCGTCTACCCTTGCGACAATTATCTCGGGAGCACGTACAAATGAGCAAGTCCAATAAGCCTGTCGGTCGCCCCCGCACCAACGTCAGCCCTGGGGCTGACTACGCCCAGTGGCTCATGCTGGTGCCCAAGGACATGCGTGGCGAGGTCGCCGAGTTCATCCGCAAGCACCCCCTCGAGACGCTCGAAGATCTGGCCGAGTTCAACAAGATCATCATGGGCGCCATCATGGAGGGCCGCATCACGCCAGTCATCGCGGCCGAGTTGCGGTCGTGGCACGAGCTCACCTTCAGCATCATCGCCGCGAAGAACTCGTTGAACGGCTCACCCGAGAACGCGTACACCGATGTCATCACCGCCTTGGTGCAGGTGAAGCGTGAGACGAAGAAGATCGAGCCCACCTACTTCGAGGCGGACGACTTGACGGACATTCGGGAACCCGTGAAGATTGCCGCAGGCGAGGGGGAGTGATGGCCGAGACGAAGTCCCGCGTCAACGAGGCCGGCAACTACACCAAGCCCACGATGCGGAAGGAACTCTTCAACCGCATCAAGGCCGGGTCTAAGGGTGGGGCAGCCGGCAAGTGGTCTGCCCGCAAGGCCCAGATGCTCGCCAAAGAGTACAAGGCGAAGGGCGGGGGGTACAGGGACTGATGGCACTGAAGAAGCCCCAGAAGTCGTTGTCGCGGTGGACCAAGCAGGACTGGGGCACCAAGTCCGGGAAGCCCTCTGTGCAGGGCCCAGAGGCCACAGGCGAAGCCTACGCCCCCAAGGCAGCCATTCGAGCGATGTCTCCGCGCACGTACGCCTCGGCGACTGCGAAGAAGCGTGCAGCCACCCGCATGGGCGAGCAGACCGCCAAGCACGGGCTCCACAAGGGGAAGAAGCGATGAGCAAGATCAAGGACGCTCGTGCTCGCGCCACGATGCAGCGCCTCGACCTAGCGGGCTACAACAAGCCCAAGCGCACGCCGGACCACCCGACCAAGTCGCACGTCGTTATGTCGAAGGAAGGCGACCGGACCAAGCTCATCCGCTTCGGCGAGCAGGGGGCGAAGACGGCAGGGAAGCCCAAGAAGGGAGAGGGCTCCAAGATGAAGAAGAAGCGGGCGTCCTTCAAGGCACGGCACCGGAGGAACATTGCCAAGGGCAAGATGTCCGCAGCCTACTGGGCTGACAAGGTGAAGTGGTAGGTGGGCCAGCTCAACGCCAACATGCCCTACATCCAGTGCTTCATCCGACCCGAGTACACCGGGCTTGAGGGGCTGATGGAGGGCTACATCTTCGGCGTGAAGTCGATGCTCAACCGCCCGCTGCACTTCCACTTCCAGTCCCGCATCGGGGCTGTGTTCTGGAACATGCCCATCAGCGCGTTCGTTCACTGCGAAGACTTCGACGTGCTGTCGAAGGACGAGACGCGGCGGCTCCAGCTACTGGAGAGCTGGGACTGCCAGTCCAACAACATCGCGGTCACGACGTTCGCGTTCCTCCAGAACAAGCGGGTCGACGTGTTCTGCCGTGACCGGCAGTGGCGCAGCGGCCAGTACCTGACGACCATCGACGACTACGAGGGCGACCTCAACGAGTTGAACGTCGGGTACTCGAACGACCAGGACAGCAAGTGCTTCCACTTCATCATCCTCGATGACGGGAACTACTGCGTCCAGCCGAACAACCTGCTGCGCTGGCACAACGCGGACTTCATCGTCCCGTACCCGAAGGACAAGCCGCCCCGCATCAAGGTGTTCAAAGAGCCTCTTTGCTCCGAGGACATCGACCGGTCGTACGGCAACAGTCCCTACTACTTCTACGCATACGACGAGGCGAAGTCATGAAGCAGAAGCTCGACAAGATCAGCAAAGAGCTGGCAGGCGCCTCGAAGAAGCACGCGAAGCAGTCGGAGCAGCTCGCGGGCTCTGCCAAGCTGCACGCGCGTCAGTCGACTGACCTGCGAGAGCTCGTGAAGAACGCGGCTCGCAAGGCTCTTGCGCAATAGGAGTACGTCATGGCCGAGAGACCTTCTCCTGAAGAGATGAAGAAGCGCGCTCAAGCAGCCGCGCAGTACGCTTTCATGCGTGACCGGCCCATAAGTCTCGCAGACTTCGCCCCTGAAGAGGAGCCGCCGGGTGTGTTCGCCCCGGAAAGCATCGAAGGGCCGAAGATCTACGACGCACTACGGCAAGCCTCTCTCACGCCCAAGGGTGCCCCTAGCGTGACGGCTGCGGTGGCCGAGGAGCTTATAGGCGGTCCTGTTGCCCAGACCGTAAGCAAGGTCGTCAAGGCCGCCCCACTGGTCGGCGCTGCTGCCGAGGGCTTCGGCTCGATGGCGGGGCGTGCGAAGGAGATGGTGAAGGGCGCACTGAAGGGCAAAGCTGCGCCGACAGCGGGGGCAGAAGCTGATGCGTACTTCGCTCCAGAAGCTCTGAAGAATGCGAGGAAGCAGCTTGACGACCATAAGAGCCGTGAGACGCTTGTGTACCTGACCCCCGAGCAGTTCTTGCGGATGGCAGAGCCTATTCCTCCTAATTCATCGACTCATAAGGCAGAAGGTGTCGCAAAGGCTCTCGACGAAGGCTCTAAGCTCACAGATGTCCTATACCTTCGCCTCGGCGAAGGAGGTCGAGTGAAAGGGCATGACGGGAGGCATCGCGCAATGGCGTTGATGGAGCGAGGCGTCCAGCGCGTACCAGTGAAGATTAAATCTGACGATATCGTCTGGAATCGCCAATCGCCCAACCCTCAGACACGTTCAGAGCTCTACGACTACATAGAAAATCTGCCGGAAGAGATGGTCGGCGAAGACGGTGTGAGTCGCATTCCGTTCCCGTTCCATCGAGAAGGCCCGCAGCGAGGGCAGCCCTTGGACATGTACCGTGCCGACGCAAGCGGCTCAGACGTTCCCCCCATTAGGTCTCGTGGTCCCGCCGCAGACATGCAGCTTGAGCCCACTCCAGTTGAAAGCGTGAGCGAAGACCTCGCAGAAGAAGTCCCCGCTATCGATGACGAAGAGTACGAGAAGTTTATGTCTGCGATCTTCGGGAAGCCTCCGCGGTGAAAGCTCTCCCTGCCGAAGCCCTAGAGGCCCTGCGCGACCCGACCATCAGTCTGCCCGCGTACGCCAAGATCATCGACCAGAAGACCGGTCGCGAGATCCGGTACGACCCGTACGCCATCACCGACAAGCTCCAGGCTACGGTGGTCGGCTACTACTCGAACCCGCCGGTCACCGACATGGGCCAGGTCAAGTGGCTCAACCTGCTGGGCTACCGGCAGGGCGGCAAGTCCCTGACGGCCGAGGCGTGCGGCTACGTCAAGGCAGCCTACACGCCGGGCTGTGACCACGTCTGCATCGCTGACACGAAGGACCGCGCCGAGTACCTGCACCGTCGCGTCCACCTCATCCATCAGAACTGGCCCGATGTCGTGCGGGCTGACACGGTCCCGAACCGAGAGGTCCGCCAGCTCTCGTTCCAGCACGGGGGCAAGATGCGCATCTTGTCCGGTGAGTCTGGAGCCGTCGGCATCGGGCAGTCGCCGGACAGCTTCCACGGCTCCGAGCTGCCCTGGTGGCGCGCGGCCGGCAGCCAGTTCTCGATGATCTACCCGTCCATGATCAACCGAGACCACGCCCAGGTGCTTCTTGAGGCGACCCCCGCTCCGATGTCGATGCCTTCGACGGAGTGGTGGCGCGACCAGTGCCGAGACTCCAAGCTCGGGCTGGGGCGCTGGGTCTACGCGTTCTTTCCGTTCTGGGACGGCAAGCTCAACGCGCGTCCCTGGCCGAAGAACAGCAAGCTGACCGACGAGGAGATTGGCCTCCTCAACCGCTACAAGCACCTCGGGCTTCGGAAAGAGAACCTAGCGTTCCGTCGCTTGATGATTGAGACGGATGCCGAGATTCGCCGGCACCCCGACCTGTTCAAGGTGTACTACCCGTTCGACGACGTGTCGTGTTGGATTGCCACCGAGGGCACCGTCTTCCGTTCAGACGTGCTGAAGAAGCATCAGGAGGCCCAGCTCGTCTCGTGGAAGGCGCCGTACATGGAGTACGAGCAGCCCCAGGCGGGAGCGGTCTACGTAATCGGTGCCGACCCTGCGGGCTACGCCGCTCGGGACCACGCCGCGTTCCACGTCTTCAAGGTCTACGCTGACCAGTGGACGCAGGTGGCCTGCTTCGGCGACACGACCGACCCGGTCGACTTCGCCAAGCGCCTGAACAAGGTGGGTCGCAAGTACAACAACGCCCTCGTGGGCGTCGAGTCGAACGGCGTCGGTGTCGCTACGCTCGCTCTGCTCGAGGAGATGAACTACCCGAACTTGTACTACGAGAAGGCGTACAAGCCGGGCATCGCCTCGACGGTGAAGTCAGTCCCCCAGATGCTGTCCTACCTACAGGACGCGCTGATGGACTACATGGTGCTCAACGACGAGGACACGGTCGGCCAGCTCGGCTCGTACCGTGAGGACAAGTCGACCGAGCGGTCGGCATCGTCCGAGCTCCTCGGCTCTGCCACCAAGGGCAAACGGCGTGACCGACATCACTGGGACAAGGTGTCTGCTCTACAGTTGGCTTGTGTGGTCGCGAGGGCTGCGCCCCGCAGGTACCGAGACAACCAAGCCCCCGAGGGCCTAGAGAACGTGGTCCTCTTCCGGGACATGTCCTACGACCAGTTGCAGGAGTACCGGAAGTCTGGTAGCAAGTCGAAGAAGGGTCGACGGGTGCGGGCGCGGTATCCGCGCAGGAGGCGGTGATGGCGAACACGAAAGCAATGGGTGTAGATGTTCCGGGTGGCATGAGGGGGCCGGGAGCAAGTGGGTCAAGGGCCCGCACCGCCGCTGCCGCAGAGAAGGCAATGCGGGCTGCGCGCGAGAAGAGGCGTCCCCAGGCCCCGGAGCTTGATCCGCAGATCACTGCCATGGCCGACATGAATGTCGAGGCAGAGGCCGACGAGATGGACCCCATCAAGATCGAAGGGGTCGCTCCTACGAAGGTCAAGGTCACGGGCATCGACCGCGCCAAGGCAATGGCCCAGTCTGCCCCCGCTGCAAAGACGTTTGGTACTCAGTACCAGGCAATGGAGGGCGGCAAGGTGAGGTTCTCCCCGAAGGGTGACCTCTACGTCTACGAGTACGACCCTAGTACGAAGACGTACACCATCGTGGGCCACCCCCAAGGGAAGGGCGTCGGCGCTACGTTTGGGGCGGACCACCCATCCATCGCAAAGTTCGACGAGTCTCGCATGGCTGCCCAGCAGGAGAGCGGGGCTGCGGAGGAGGCGCCTGCGGAGGCTTCCGACACGTCCCTTCGCTACGGAGAAGGTACGATTGACGACGTAGTCGCTGCGGGACCTTCGGATGGCCCCAAGCTTCGTTACGGAGAGGGTACGATTGACGATGTCGTGGCGGCAGGTCCTTCTGCGGCTCCGACCCGAAGCGCGCAAGGCACTGCCCCCGCTAGGGCCTCTTCGCCGAAGTACGGGGAGGGCACGATTGACGATGTGCTCGAAGCAGGCCCCCTCGTCGGGCCTCGCTACGGAAAGGGCACTATTGACGATGTGGTCGCAGCGGGGCCCCTGGGAGAGGAGTCTTCCGCGCTCTCTGCCCGTGTGCCCGAAGCAGCCCCTCTCATCGAACTGGGGCTTCTGAACGAGGCGGGAGAGTTCGACCAAGCAAGGGCGGCAGTGGCGTTGGCCCGGAGAGACATCACGGCTTCGCAGCTTGAGGACGCGAAGAGGGCACTGCGCGCTGCCGGAATTGCGATTCGTAGCGGGCCTATGGGTGCAGCGGCAGCTCGTCGCGGCGGCCTATCTTCAGGGATGTTGTAAGGGAGTTCAACCGTGGCCCTCACGCCGAAGCAGATTCAGGGCATCCTGAAGACACACCGTACCAAGTCACGCATCGAGAGGCGTGACTGGGACAGGTGGAGGGCCTGGTACGCGGCCGAGTACTGGGGGCAGCGCGACGAGCGCCCCTCGGGCTCGACCGAGATTCTGGAAGAGGAGGATGTGACCTTCCAGACGAACTACCCGTACGCCTACATCGACACGATGATTGCGAACATCTGTCCGCAGAACCCGCAGGTCACCGTCTTAGCTAGGCAGAAGAAGCTCCAGCCGGCTGCCCAGTTCCGCGAGGCCCTCGTCAACGACTGCTTCCGCCGGAACAAGCTCCACCACGTCATGTGGAAGACTGCGACCAACGCGTCCATCTGCGGTCGAGGCCTCCAGAAAGTCGTGTGGAACTTCGAGCGGGAGATGGTCCAGATCTTCGACGTGGACCCCCGCTACATCTTCTTCGACATGTCGGCCGCCAAGTTCGAGGACATCCGCTACCTCGTCGAGGTGACGGTCCTCACAAAGACCGAGTTCAACAAGCGGGCAAAGGCCGAGGACGGTCAGCCCGCGCAGTACGACCCGGCGGTCGCGAAGAAGGCCAACTTCGGGGGCTACCCGACGTGGCTGAAGGACTACGCGCGGGACAACGCGCTGGTCAACGAGGCCAGCCTGGAAGTCTACAAGTGGGTGACCGTCTACGAGGTCTACGACTTCGAGTCGGACAAGTACTTCCACATCCTCGAAGGTGTCGAGGACCCGCTCTTCGAGGGCGAGCTTCCGTACCGCCACGTCCGCAACCCGTTCACGTTGATCACCTTCAACGAGAACATGACGGACCTCGGTGGGCTGTCGGACGTGAAGCTCATCAGCAGCTTGCAGGAGCGCCTCAACGAGATCGACACTCTCGAGCTGTGGCACGCCCACACCTCGACTCCGGTGGCGATGGTCAACACGGCCCTGGTCGACAACCCCGAGGACCTCGTCAGTGCCCTGCGCGAGGCCAACCAGCCGGGCTCCATGATTGCTGTCGAGGGCAAGGCCAACGCGCCTCTCAAAGACATCATCGGGCAGACGCCGACGCCGAGCTTCAGCCCCGAGTTCCGCGAGATGCGGGAGCGGTGCAACCTCGTCATCGAGTTCATCCTGGGCATCCCGCAGTACAGCCGGGGCGTAGTCGGAGTCGCAGATGTTGCCACGGAGGTCGCGCTGGCAGACACGGCGACTCGCACGCGAAACGGGCGCCGCATCAAGATGGTCGAGGACAATGAAGCGGAGCTGGCGAAGAAGGTCATCGAGCTGTACGAAGAGTACCTCCCGCCCGACACGACCCTCCCCATCCGGCTCACGGACAGCCAGGAAGTGCTGGAGGCCACGCGCGAGTCGCTTGCGATGCGCAGTTCCCGCAAGCCGACCGAGCCGCTAGAGTTCGACTACCTGGCCATCCCGTACTCGCCGACCGAGAACCACCGGATGGTCCAGCTCCAGAAGCTCCAGCAGTACATGCCTCTGCTCGTGGGCAACCCGGCTGTCGACCAGTCCAAGCTCATCACGAAGCTCCTCGACCTGCTCGGGATGCGCGACATCGTGGCCCCGCCACAGCCTGCGCAGCCGCCAGGCATGCCAGGAGCCCCCGCCCCCGGCGGAGCCCCCCCAGGTCTTCCCCCCGAGCTCGCAGGGCTCATGGGCGGCGGCATCCCTCCCGCAGCACCGGGGGCACCTGGGGCTGACACCACGGTGACCGGCGCGTTGCCCGAAGGCACCGAGCCTCCTCCCGTTCCTACTCCGATGGGTAGCCTCTGATGGCCCGGGACTACCGGCATGAGTACGACTCGTACCACGGCACGCCCGAGCAGATCAAGAAGCGCCAGATGCGTAACGAAGCCCGTGCGATGATCAAAAAGAAGTACAAGGATAGGCACCTCCGCAAGGGGGATGAGGTCGATCACATCCGGTCTCTTTCCAACGGGGGCACGAACGCCGAGAGCAACTTGCGGGTAGTGTCGCGGCGCGAGAACCGGCGTAAGGGTAGCAAGTAAGGGAGAAACTGATGAAGGACACGAAGAAGACGACAGCTCGACAGGCCATCCCCGAGGGCACAGTCCCAGGACATAAGAAGCCGTTCAGCTTCCGTAAGAAGAAGGGCTCTCCCCTGTCGACGCTCTCCGACCTGCGCGTGAAGGGTGGCAAGACGCTCAAGTCGGCAGGTGAGTGATGCCCCTGTACGACTTCCGCTGTAACGGCGGCTGTGGCTACTTCGCTGACATGTTCATCCCGCTGGCCGACATCGACAACGCTGTCTGTCCCGAGTGCCAGGCGGGCATCACCATCCGCATTGGGGCCGTCATGACGATTGGCCCGATGCCCTCAAAGCCGCTCAAGATCAGTCAGGTCGGCCGCTCGTTCGAGTCCGCGTCCGAATACCGCGACTACCAGCGTCAGAACCCCGACTGCGCCATCATCGACGCCGGCTCGTCGGAATGGCGCAAGCACGTCGACACAGCTCGTGAGAAGGCAGAGAAAACTGCCAAGCGCAGGGGCTACCGCGACCTCGCCGATCAGCATCAGAAGCGTGGGCTGGAGCGGAGAAAGGAGCGCGGAGAGGTTGACGTAAAAGTTTACGTCTAGTAGTCAAGCCTTGAGAGGTGCCGTGTGCCCATGATGAACGAGCTGCTCGAGAAGCTACAAGAGAGCCCCCCACAGTCCGAAGAGGAGCTGGAGCAGATCCTCGGCGAGACGGGCTACGACCTTGTGCCGACCGAGCCGACGGCGCCCGAGGGCGACGACATGGGCGGCGACGACATGGGCGACATGTCGGAGAAGGACGAGGACGAGGACGAGGACGAGGAGAAGGGCGAGGACGAGGAGATGGAGATGAAGGAGGAAGACGAAGAGCTTCCCCCTCCTCCGATGAAGATGCCCGGCAAGGGCGCTCCTACTCGCGTCGAGCTCTCGGTCATGCGTCTCGGCGCCGCGAAGAAGGCTCTTGATGGCAAGGGCAAGAAGAAGAACATGAAGGGAGGAATGTATGGCTGAAGAGGTCGAGGCGGGGGTTGCGCCCGCGCCAGCATCAGCGTCCGAGTCTGAAGCTGTGGGTAGTGCATCTGATGCTTCCGTAGATGACTCCCTTTCTACGGAAAGCGAGGCGCAACCTACCGCCTCCTTCGACTGGGACGGCTGGGACGGCGAAGTCGACACTCTTCCCGAAGGCGCCCGTGAGTGGGCCGAGCCTTTCAAGACCCACTACAGCAAGGGGCTTGAGACGCAGCTCACTGAAGTCGAGGAGCTGAAGAAGCTCTACGACGGGCTCCTGGCAGGGCACACGGACCCTCGCCTCGAGCAGATGCAGACCAAGATCAAGGAGATGGAGGAACTTCACGGGAAGTCCAGCTCCGAGTGGGAAACGAAGTACGCCGAACTGGAGAAGACGTACAACGAGTACCACCAGCAGGTCGAAGCCGCGATCGACAAAGAAGCCGAAGAGTACGCCCAGTGGTTCCAACAGGAGAACACGGACCTCTTCGAGAACGAGACCCTAGCCGAAGTATTCGTCGGGCTTCTGGACGAAGGCTGGGAGATGGAGACGGCGGCCGAGGCCGCACGTCTTCCTGCGCCGCTGTTGCAGGCGGCACGGCAAGCGAAGGCGGATGGCGTCCCTGACGCATACGCGCTGCGCATTGTTGGCCAGGCGAAGAGCCCGGCTGCTCCGCGACCAGGGGCAAAGCTGACTGCGGGGGCTACGGTTCCTGCTCGTTCCCGCGAACAGGCAATGCTTCCCGAGAAGGTGCAGCCGACCTCGTTCCAGGATCTTCGCAACCAAGTCGCGCGACTAGCGCTGAAGAGGACTAGCTAATGGCTATTTCCCCTGACGTTCTGGCGACTGCTCTCAACGAGCTGATGCCGGCGTACTCCGAGCTCTTCGTCAAGTGGCACCCGCTGCTCGACAACATCCTCAAGGGTGGCAACATGGACCGCGCGGCTCTCAAGGGCCCGAAGCGCGAGTTCGCCGTCGTCACCGACGGCCCTGGTACGGTCACGCATGTGCAGACCGGTACCGAGGTCATCGCTGGCGGTCGTACCCAGAACGCCCACCGAGGCAACGTGGTTGCACCGCGCCTCATCTACGCGTTCGACGTGCCTGGCAAGGACCTGGCTGAGGCCAACGGCGAGATGGACCTCGCCCGCATCCTTCAGCACTACCCGGAGTTGGCCCTGGCCGACTTCCACGAGCGCATCGCCAAGCAGCTCGGAACCGGCAACGGCTCGGGCGTCGGCTCGTTCGTCACGATGAACGGCAACACGTCGTTCAACCCGGACGGCACCGCGCGTGACGGCCTGTTCGAGTTCACCGCCCTCGGGTCGCAGACCAACGAGGTTCACGGTCTTCTCAGCCAGGGCGCCGCTAGCGGCATCACGGGCTGGGGCAACCAGTACGAGGACGTGTCGTCGTTCGCGACGAACGGCCGTACCCGTCTCCGCAAGGCGTACTTCGCCGCCAGCCGCCAGGGCAAGACGCTCGGCCCCGTCGACCTGATGATCGGCGACGAGCAGTCCTACCTCAACTACATCGAGGACCTCGACGATCAGGTCCGCGTGGTCAAGGTCGAGGGCGACAAGGCTCCGGGCAACGTCCGTCAGGGCATCAAGTTCCTCGACGCCGACTTCTACCTCGACGACGCCATCGACATCACCGCGTCCCAGTACACGTCGGCGGACAGGTCGACTGACGCGGGCAAGGACGGCGTCATCTACGGGTTCAAGACCCCGACGTGGTACCTGTTCACCCTCGGCCACGACGCGAGCCGTGAGACCAAGGGCGACTTCGCCGTTCGTGGTCCGTTCCGTATTCCGGACCAGGACCTCTACCGCTACGAGATCGTCCTGATGATGGGTATGCACACGACCCAGCGTCGGGCCAACTTCGCCGTCACCGGCTGCGCCACGCCGTAGGAGGCCATCATGGGATTCACCGCTGCGGGCATTAGCCCCACCACCGTCACGTCCGAGTCGTCTGCTGGTGCGGATGACGCCAGCCAACTCGCACCCTTGGGCTTTGTTCTTACCGTCCCTGACGGTGACAACGGGTCTCAGGAGTGGATCTACGTCAAGAACACTGACGCCGCTGACATGAACGTTGTCGGTACTGTCGTGGGGCGGGCCGCCGGTTCTGCTACCTACCAAGTCATCACCTGCCCTGTCAGCGAGACTACGGCGCGAGTCGTGGGCGTTGTTCAGCACACCATTGGTCGGAACGGCTTCGGCTTTGTTCTGCGCAAGGGCGTGGGCACCATTCTCTGCGATACCGGTTTCAGTGCAAACTCGGGGCTTATCGTGGGTAATGGTACGCCGGGTCGTGCAGACGCGGGTACGGCTTTGACCTCCCCGACGTTTGCTTACTCCCTGGCCGCCATCGCTACGGGTGAGACGGGCTCTGCTTTCATCAACTGCAAGGGCTGATTGATGGCCGTCACCTCCGCGAGTGTTTCCGTCAACGCCGAGGCCAATCTGGGTTCCACGCTCGAGGTTCAGTTCTCGGCGCGTGGTCCCCAGACCTGGGTGTACGTCCTCAATGAGGGCTCGACGAACCTCGCGGCAGGTGAGGTTGTCATCCGCAACACCACGTCGACCGAGTACAAGGTGATTGTCGCGCCTGCGGCGTCGATCACCCTTGGGCTCCGCGTGATTGGGATTGCCCAGCACGCCATTCCTGCCGGCTCCTACGGGTACGTTCTCCGTAGGGGTATCGGCACCGTCAAGATCGGCTCGGGCGCGGGTGTGTCCGATGTCGACACCTTGACCTCGGGAGGGGCCGAGGCCGGTACCCTTCTCGTCAAGGCCAACTCGGCGGCCGGTGCCGCCGGCATGATTGCATTGGCCGTGCAGAACATCGCCGCCAGCGGTACAGGACTCGCGTTCATCGACTGTCGGGGGTAGCCATGAACTTGACCGAGATCCGGGCCGCGATGTTTGCGCAGGCGGATTGGTCACCCGAGCAGTCTGAAGAAGCCGTCGGCCGCATCAATGGCTTCATCAACCGGGCCTATAACCAGTTGGCTCTCGAAGCGCCGTTCCTGTTCTTCGAGGACAAGATGCGCGTGGCTGTGGAGCCCGACGAGAAGTCGGCATCCGACTTCGACACGCTCCAGTTGCTGGGCGACAACGACCTCGCGTCCCCCGCTGTCGACCCATGGTCGTTCGTGACGACGTACACGAAGACCGCCGCCGAGGCGGACACCGACGGGCTCTACACCACGACGTGGAAGACTGATCGCTCGTGGGACGGGCGCACTATTGAGTTCGAGACTTCTGACGGCACCAAGGTGCGCAACAGGATTCGCACCATCTGGTACGACAGCTCGGACGACAAGTACAAGCTGACGGTCGTGCATCCGTGGGACTGGCCAAACCGGGGCGCAGGTTCATCGACGACGGGCTTCAAGTGGCGCATCTACACCGAGGAATACCCGTTTCCCGATGACATCATCAAGATGCGCTCGATGCGGCTGTTCAACAACACGCAGCAGTACCCCATTGACGTGATGGGCCAGGACGAGGCCGAGGAGCGCACGCTCGTCGGGCCGCGAGCTCAAGTCGCCTCGGGCATTCCACGCATCGCATTCCGGCGCGAGCACTTCCAGCTCGAGGGACCAGGGACCGCTCCGTTCGTCGAGAAGGCGCCGGACACGACGCTGGTTGGTCCCAACAACTCGCCCACACCGACGTACCCGTGGAACGGTCCCGAGAAGCCCGGCGAGTTCCAGTACATCGTGACGTACACCTGGGGCAAGCGGGACGCCGACTTCCGCCTGCCAGGGCTCGCCAAGTGGGACACCTACGCAGGAGCCTGGACGAACACGGGGCAGACCATCGCACAAGCGCCGGGCAACGAGCCGGCGAACAACCGCGTGCGAGAGCCCCGCTACGAGTCGGCTCCAAGCCCTGCATCAGGCACGCAGCCCGTTGAGTTCTTTGACGAGACCGATAAGACGAAGGGCTACACGGCCATCAAGGTGCGGGTGCCCAACATCGAGTACGCGCTTGGCTTCCTGACCGAGCACCCCTCGGGCTCCCCCTCGGGCAAGCGCGTGTCGCAGCACCAGAGCGGCATTCACGTTCGCATCTACCGCAAGCGCGTCTCGGTGTTCGATGACATCCCCGAAGACCCGTATCAGGACATGGCGTACGCCGCGAAGGGCATCGTCGGTGGCAAGGCCGTCATCGACAACAAAGACAAGTTCTACCTGCTGGCCGAGCTGCGGGTCGACGAGGTCAACCGGGGCGTCTTCATCGATGACGGGCAGTACATTCCCGACCGGTCACGGCCGCTTCGTGATGTTCACGGGTACCAGCAGTACGCGCTCTACCCGCGCCCTGACCAGCGGTACGAGATGGACGTGCGCTGTGTGCGCCGGCCGCAGAAGCTCGATGCCGAGCAGGACGTGCCTCGCATCCATGCCGAGGCTGTGAACGTGCTCATCACGAGGGCGATGTCGTACCTCTACGAGAGCATGGGCAACCTACAAGCGTCTCAACTCATGCTGGGTCGCTACATGGAGTTGCTCGAGACACTGTCGAAGCGGTATGGTGACCTTCGGCCGTCCGCAGTTCCCATCCTGCGGCGGATGTCGCGGGCTCGGTTCTCGTACCGCTCACGCGACAACTACCGGAAGTGGTACAAGACACCGTAAGGGAGAACCCATGCCTAGCGACCGACCCCCTATGATCTGCGGCGGCATCTACGAGTACATCGACTACCGCAAGGTGAAGGTCGAGGCGACGCTGGTGAGCAAGGAAACGCTCCCCGACGGCACCCAGCAGGGCACTCTCCTTCGGCACGGGCACGCGCCCGAGCTCGTCTCATACGAGAGCGACAGGTGGCAGAAGCTCACGTTGTCGGGGCGCCCTGCCTCTCCACGCGTGGGACGGCCGCGTAAGGAGGGCTAGTGGGCAACCCCACGAACGCAGCGAACGTCGGGCCGCTCATCCTTCGTGTCCAGGCTGACGGCCTGTTCAACGCGAACGACGTGGCCCAGCGCATCGTCAACATGCGCTACAGCGAAGAGCAGACGCTGCACTCCATCGTGGGGCCCACAGCCTACGTGCCAGACAAGGTGACAGGTCTGCGCCCGTCGTCGCGTGGGCAGCCTGTCGACGCACCCGTCTTCCTTCCAGGGAATGAACTCGACGCGACCGAGCCGCACTACGGCTTCCGACAGCACGGGCTCTTCCACACCGTGATGCCCTCGGGGAAGGAGCTGCTGCTCCTCCACACGGGCAACGAGATGTGGGAGTGGCGAGGCTGGCAGCGCAACTGGCGGAAGTTGATCAGCCCGACAGCCGGGGCGCACGGCATCGTTGGTGACCTGCCCGACAAGCCCCAGTCAGACTTTCCGACGCAGTTCGTCTACACGGGCAATGGCGTCGTCATTATCCCCCAGCAGGGCCAAGCGTACTTCTACGACGGTGCCTACATCGCCCCGCTGGGCTTTTCCCAGACGCCCTCGAGCCCGACAGCCCGAGGCCCTGACAGCTCTTCGGAAGAGTTCAGAGCGCAGAAGAAGAGCATCAACGACACGGGCTACGCGCATACCAGCTCGTACAACGGGGCGACGTTGGTCAACGTCACAACAGTGCAGGGAACAGCCGACGAGCTCGTCGCGACAGCCATGACGGAGGGCTTCGGCCCGTGCCGCCTCGGTACAATTCAGGTCATTCCCGTCACAAACCCTGAAGAGCTGGAGAACGTGGCTACGGGCTGGATGCGGGCGGGGGAGTGGCGCTGCGCTGTGCAGTACGTCGACCGCTGGGGCAACCTGTCACCCGCGTCGGCCCCGAGTAGCTCGGTGACGGTGGACGTGTGCCCAGCTGTGCTGCCTCAAGTGGAGTACGCGGAGCAGATTGTACCGGAGATCACTTCGACCAACCTGCTCCCGAGCACAGTGCGCGTGCAGATCAAGTGGGAAGGCATCTCGGTCGGCCCTGAACATTGCATAGGACGCATCCTGTACCGGACGAAGGACACACAGAACACGGGGGACAACACCCTGTATTACCTGTCGCAGAACGCGCTGTCGGTGCCCGAGTACGCCACCATCCCCGACAACGTCGTCACGGACTTTCCCGACAACATCCCTGATACCTGGCTGGGTGACCCCCTAGAGCAGTACCTCGCGGTGCCCGAGTTCCGACTGGCCACGATGGCTCTCGGGCGACTGTGGATTGGGAACTTCGTTGGGGGGCCTTCGACCGTGCGCCCCAGCGAGCCGGGCTTCTGGGGCACGTTCAAGGCAGGCAATGACCTGACGCCTGACCCGACCTCTGAAGTCACGGGCATGGTGGGCGTCAACGAGGGGCTGCTGGTCTGTACGGCGGCTTCCTCGTTCCTCGTGACCTCCTCGGACGACGGGCAGGGCTTCAAGTACGCACCGCTCTCGAAGACGGTCGGGTGTGCTGCCCCGAGCAGCATGGTGACGCTGCCCAACGGGCCGACCATCTTCCTCGGTCGCGACGGCTTCTACTTGTACGAGGGAGGCCAACTCCAGTTCGTGTCGCCCGAGCTGCGTCGTACGCTCAAGCGGCTCACGTACGCACGCCTCAAGCAGGCCGTGGCCGCGTACGACCCTCGGAGCCGCGAGTACCGCTGCTGGGTGAGCCTCGACGGCTCCGAGCGCAACAACCGGTGCTTCGTGTACGGGCCGAGCC
>Ga0208899_1001228_pt1 | contig 18233 bp, 45 predicted proteins | sample VirMetDEL_Nov_24_FD_184518 | JGI IMG/M metagenome (GOLD analysis project Ga0208899, IMG submission 184518) | Aqueous microbial communities from the Delaware River and Bay under freshwater to marine salinity gradient to study organic matter... | ecosystem: Environmental > Aquatic > Marine >... | reverse complement strand
TTGACTGTATCAAGGGTCATCCAAGGCTTGTCATATTGCAAAGTGCTAGCTTGTAGCAAGACAAGGCGAGCATACACTTCGAGGTGATTGTCTTGAGTGATCTCACCCATTCCAATCGCCATCATATAATATCCAATCACTTCTTGATATTGATTGAGTTCTTTCTTGGCATCCTCTCGGATGTTCGTAAAGTCTACAATTAAACTCATTTCATCACCTCCTCAAGTCTTGCAATCAGTACTGGGTCAGTCTCGTATTGCAAGAGCATATGAAAGATTCTCGGCTCTATCTTCAGCAAGTGTGGGAAGTTCCACTCGTCGCAAGCACATACGGAAAAAGCCAAGGCGCTCATATTGTTTGTCTCCAAGGCTCTAACAATTTTAACTGCCCTGGAATCTGCTAGACCTCGATCGACCAGGGACTGAACCATATAATTATAAAGATGCATTTCACCAGTTGAGGGTTCGGAATAAGCTGTATCTCTCATCCTCTCTGATAGCTTCTCGCACATCTCGTTCTTGATCTCCTCCAAGATATCAAGTTCACCATTAGAATCGAACGCTCTCATTTTGAACCTCCTAGAATGATTGACTCGGTTCTCAAAGCGAATTCGTTTAAGCCTTCGCCTTCCCAAGAATCAACAGTAATTCTGTCGATCACTTCGCCCCTCACCAGTCTGAACAGATGGCAAGAATGACTGCCGTCGGGATTAGACCAAAAGGCTCGACGGATTCCGTCGACCTCGTATTCGTCGCCTTGGATAATTTGACCCTTGACGATATGACGATTCCCTCTAGAGGTTCTAGAAGGGTTAAAGTTTTCAGATAATTTATTCATTTATCTATCTCCAAATTCACCAACGGAATTGTTGGCTTACCTCAGATTATATATCAGTTGGAGACTAATTGTAAAAGCCTTTTTTTGCCTTAATAACAGGGGTTTTGGAGGGTCTAAATTTTAGATATTTGCATCATTAATATTAATTCATACTGTATATGCAACTGTACTTGAATGTGTCTTGGCACTCCTTAGTCTTTAGCTGTTCCCGACTCCCGACTTTCCCGACTTCCGACGCCGACGCCCCAAGGTTTTAAAAGGAAAGGCTAGGAAGCAAGGAAAATGCTATTTTTTATATTGCTATCCCCTGCCTATAGAATAGGAACAAATGTTATCGTTGACGCTAAGTACAAAAAAGGGGTCAAAAATGACCCCTTTAAACTATTGGAGATAGTTTTTAATCTAAGTAGAAACAACCTTTATCTTCTAACCAATGCCCCCCGTTTGGCTCTCCATGTTCTACCATTTCTTTTTTCAAGCATTTTTCAATTTTTATATACTTAACTTTTTCATGCTCGTAATGAGATAAATTTAACGCTTTCATCACCTCGTGTAATGATGAATCGCCATACCCATACTGCCAAGGAAAAACATATGTAATGTCTTTTTCTATATCTTCAACCCTAGCTGACCAGTAGCTATTTCCATTTACTTTATCGAACCATTCTTTTGCAATACAAATATAAAGTGGTTTCCCTCTGTAATATGGGTCATGCACTTTTAACGATACAAGGCTATCTTCTTTTGTTGAATGTACTATTGATTTGCTCATTTTTTCACCTCTCCATATCCAACAAGCCGTGCCAATGGTCTAGGATTGAATCTCTCTAAAGACTTCAATTTATCTTGCCATTGTTCTGCCGTTATATATTTAATGTCGCCGTATCTTATCGGCTCATCTTTTGCATACGCATATGCAGTACAAAATGACCAAGCGTCTAAGTCTTCCTCCAAGTAAACAGTAGTTCCATCTGTGTATGAGTATTCGCTAATCTCATCTGCTAGTTCTAGTGTTAACACTTCATTCATAGGCACAACCAGATAAGCGTGGGTCTGTGTATCTAGGTATGTGTATTTGCCGTCGTCTGGATTAATATCAGTTCTCATTATTTAATCCCCTCTAAGATTTTAGAAACCTTTTCAAGATCACCTAAAGACAATTTATTAATAGCGTCTGTATTAATTAAACTGCCATCTTGCCATGCTTTGAGATCGTCAACCATTTTATAATCCTCAATTTCACCTCTTAATCTTTCGGTGTGAAGTCTCAACAATGGATGATCTAAATCAACATCCAATTCTCTACAAATGACGACTTCCAAATTTAATATGGCGTCCTCGATTATTTCATATTTACTTTTATTCATTTTTTTCTATCTCCTAAAAAGTGCCTAATAGTAGGCGTTAATTTATTCTTTAATTATTACATACAAATAAATTAATTTCTACAAAAAGTAGACAATTATTTAATATTTATATATGCTCTGTTTTTTAATTAATTTTTGGAGAAGTTAAACAAATGAATATAAACCCTAAACAAAATGAAATTTACGCCAAAAGATCGGTCAATATTGGGGATGCTAGTGTTGATATAGATATCTTAATTCCCGACAAATTGGCAAAGCATGGATGGAGAACCATGCTTTTACCTAGTGATTTTTATGACCCTCATACCCGACTTGGCAAAATGTTAAACAAGGCTATCGCCGACTATCTAACAGAATCAGATGATTATGTGGTTTGTGGTATGAACAAAGACGGGAGTTTAAAATGAGTATTGAACAAAAAATATTAGAGCAAATTTGGGATACTCTAATGAAAAATGATAAGTACCCCGACCATTTCAATTTCGCTACCGATTTAAGGTACGACCATTCAATCAATTACAATCCCGACAACCCAACAATCAATCTAGCTATTTTAAAAGATGGACGACCAACAACTTATAAAATTTCAATTAACGAGGTAAAAAATGAAATCATTACTTAGAACTATCTTAGACGAGTGTGAGAAAAATAAACTCATGTATCGAGCCAATGCTTACGATCTCTGGAACAATGGATGTGAAGATATGATTGTGCCTTGGGGGTATGACTTTGAAGCTTTAACTGAAACTATGAAAGCTTTTGAGTTAGATGAACGCCTAGGCAATATTCAGATATTACCAGAAAGCAAAGTTAAGACTCATGCAGAATTAATAGATTCTATCAGATCAGATTTACTAGAATATTCCTATGAAGTTGAGGAAAGAATTTTAATTAAAAGTTTGACGGATGAACAGCTTATCGAAGAATGTCCAGATGAATATTACTCTGGACATATGTGGATTATGTGGACGAATTACGGGGGCAATGAACACCTTGATTGTTTCACCGACTATACAACAAGCTTAGATAAATACTTTGATGTAAGTGAGTTGACCAATGAATGGGAAGATCAGTACAACGAATTTAAATTGGGATTGATCTAATGAAGCTAGATACAACCAAAAGTTATATTGTTGATATTGAAACCTACAGCAATGAATCTGGAAATTATGATGGCAATTATCACCATGCTGTTCTTTATCATATGCCCGACGCTGAAATGGAAAAGCATTTAGATGAGGATGACCCAAAATGTTTTTTTGATACTCAAATTGATAGAGATACTACTTTTTCCTATCACCACCGATCACCAAATGAACTCATGCATGATTGCGATATAGAAAATATCTTAGATGAGGTTATAGGTGATCGTATGGAGTTTACGGGAGAGCCTAGGGATTATTACTACACCATAATTGGAGTAAATGGAATTTACGAATGTTATTGGGATGAAGAAGATAATCGTTGGTGGCATAAAAACGAAAACATTTTTGATAAATATATTAAGGAGAATAACTAATGGATAACCAACACTATGAAATGCCTAAGTGGTCAATGTTTATCAAAGAAGAATTTGATGAGGGCAATTGTGCCTATTTTGAACTCAAATGGGCAACAATTAATATGTATGAATTTGAGTCTTGCCTTGAAGAAGATTATTGCTCTTTGAAAAAAGCTGATGCAGAAACAAATGAAAAATTGGGCGGTGAGCAATGGTATGAAATGTATGGGGGATTTTGTTTAGATGGATGGGAGACAGGCTCAAGGACTTTAGAATTTTCTAGCAAAGAGATAGAAGATCAATATAAAAAAATAGAGGATGAGTACGAAGAATTAGACCCAGATGAAATCTTTGATGAGATGGGTATTGGTGGAATAAATACAACCTTATATTTTAAATTTAAAAGAGACGACCCTAACTTTCAATTTGATATAACCAAAGACTTTGAAAAGTATTTTGAGGAGAACGCCTAATGGATATCGGCAACAGATGTGTGAATTGTGGTAAGGACACCTCGTTTGGCTCTGGACTCTTTGTTAACAGGATACCAGCAGACGCTGATTACGAATCCGATATCAACGACGAACAAGGCAATCCTATCTTTGCAGAAGGAGAATACAGAGACGGATATCTTTGTCCAGATTGCTCAGCGTGGGAGTGCGACAGATGTGATGAAATGATTCCTACCGACGAAGATATATGTCCATATGATGTGTACGACGAAGACGACCCGAGAAGCCGAGAAAACTTCTCAGACGGAACTTACAGAGTGCATTTTGAATGTTTAACCAAAGATGAACAAAAAGCTTACAAGGACAATAACGAGTGTTTGAGTTAGCCATCTTAATATTAATAGTTTTATTTGTAATAGATAACAAAACCGAGGAGAAGGATGATGAAAGTTAAAGTGCAAGAATATGTAGAGACAATATATGAACTACCCGACGACCATTTTGATAAGTTAATAAAATCTAATGGTGGTGGCTACACTATGAATGATATGTCTGATTGTGAAATAGCATACGAGTTTACAACAAAGGGCAAAAAACTTTTTGAAAATAAATCATATGACGAAGACCCTATATCTTGGGATATAAGGGAGTATGAAGATGAGTAAAGTATTTAAAATAGAGCCTAGTTTTGCTCAGCATTTTTCATATGCTGATAAAGAATTTGAAATCCGTATAACAGATGATGGTAATAAGCTAGAAATTTGGGAAGTTGGTTATGAAAATGGTGATTGTATTGGATTTGTAGATATGGTTGCTGAATTTAATTTAAAGGAGAAAAATGATGAATGAATATGAAGTAAAAGTAGAAGTAATTGAAACGCATTATTTAATTATCAATGCAGACAATGAGGAAGATGCTGTAGAACAAGCTGAAAGCTATGGAGTTAATTCTTGGGACGCATTTCATACAAATGTAGAAGCGACTGTAGTCAAGGAGTAGAAGATGAAAACATTTAAAGTAATTACAAGTTGGACGGGATTTTCAGAAATAACTGTTCAAGCTGAAAACGAAGAACAAGCTAAGCTGTTAGTTGAAGAAGGCGAATACGATACCGATAACGAAGTCTCAACAGGCAACGGATTAGATTATGGGTATAACAACGAAGAAACTATTGATATTCAAGAAATCAAGGAGAGCGAAGATGAATGAATTAATAATTAAGCAGACTTGTTATTACAAAGTAAAGGTAAGTGATGATGATATTAAAAACGATAGAGTATTAGAAAATATTAATACTCATCCTATAGCACTTTGTGAAAATTTAGAATTACAAGATATTAATACCGAAGTTATGGAGACCGAAGATGAGTAATTTAGATAATATTGTTGTAGATGAACTTGATTATGATATTCAAAATCATATGAAATTTTCTTGGTTCGATACTGATGCTTACAAATTTAACAAAGACGATAATAATGGTTATGTTTTTGGAATTGTGTCTTGGTATGGTCAATACGATTTAGATACTGTTGCTGATTGGTATAACTCTGATGGTTCAGATATATCTTGGGAATGGTTTGCTACCGAGCAAGAACGAGATCAAGCATTTAAGGAGAACGAAAATGACAGTTAAGACCGACGATAGATATTGGGATTGCGAATGTGAAACTAACTACATACATCTTAAAACAAATACCTTGTCTTGCTCTGTATGTGGAATGACTGAAGATGAATCTCCAGATTCAAGACCGAATGAAATTAAATTGTATTATAAAAATTATAAGGAGAACGAAGATGAGTAAAACTATTTATATAAATAGAGAAGATTGTTATGGCAACCTTGAAACAGTTGACGAATTTAATCAAGGGCGTAAATACGCTAAAGAGATGCTTACAGAATATCGTTTCGGCGATCGTTCTGCATATTATTATATGAGTCAAAGATGTTGCAAAGATTGGCTAGAAAATGAAACTGCACAATGGGGGAATCATGAGAATTTATAAATGCAAAGAGTGTGGAGAAAGCGAATACTTAAGACAATATGTATGGATAAATCCAAATGATTATATGACTTGTACCAAGAATAACTTTGTTTATGAGGAGAGCATCCAAAAAACATCTGAAATTTATTGTGATTGTTGCAAGAAGTCTATTGATGGTCTTATATGGGAAAAAATTAAAATCGAGGAGAACGAAGATGAAAGATAGATTATTTATAATTTTTAGTTGGACTTTAATTTTAGCTTTTGGTCTTATTTTTTGGTCTACTGTAATAGGATGGATAGTATGAATGTTATGACGAGGACTAATCCTCGTCCTCGTCTTTTACTTCCTCTGGTATAGGTCTGGCCTTGCTCGGTTTCTTAACAATGGTTTCTTCAACAATTTCCCCGACTTCTATTTCCCCCGACCCCGACAGATCCTCAATCTCAATTCCCGACTTATGTTCAATAGCTTGTTTCCCGAGTAAATCAGCTAGGCGTCTTTCAACTTCATCCCGACTCATTTGATCTACCTTGCCATGCAATACTTCCCGACGATCAACAATAAGTCCCCCGACTTTCAAAAGTAAATTCTGCGCGTTAATCGCCGCTGTAAAATTACCTGCACTCCAGGCGTCATCCCTCAGCTTATACAAATCCTCGACTGCGTTATCATGCGTAAGCTCAAACTTCTTTTTCGCTTCCGCCATCAATCTTTCATATTCTCTATACACGTGCTGATACTTTCCATTTGGCCCCATATACCGACTAACAACCTTTGGATTCTTAAAGCCTGCCTTCTTAGCCGCTTCTGCAAAAGTCAGCGTAGGATCGTTGACTGCATTCCAGACTAACAAACGCTGTCGCTTGGTTAGATTCTTTTCGTTATGATTCATATACTCAACAGGCATATCTTCTGCATCTGCAAGTGTAGGTTCAATCTTCACTTTCTGTCTGATCCTCGATTCGTCCTTGCTCATCTCTCACCTTATAGCTAATTAGCGTTCCGTTAAAATACCTGACTAATTCTACTACATCTGGTCTTTCAAGCAAATCTATAACTTCTTGAGGCAAAACCTCCCGACATTTTTTTACTAATTTATACATATCTTCTCCTACTTTTGTCAGAGCTCTTGACAAAACTCTGACAAAACTATCAACACCTCTCTAAGTACTACTAATACAATAAATAATTATATATATATTATTATATTTATACCTATATATATACTTTTGTCATACTTTTCTTTACCTACCCTTTTCTTTTACGATTATGAGGTAAATATGAGGGTTATTTTAAGGGTATCCTGACAAAATGACAAAACGCCTAAAGTGCATTCTTATAACGTTTTTAGCTGTCAGAGACTTCTGACACTCTGACAAAACTACGCCAAATATAGCCAAAATCGACCCAAAAGGGGGTACTTTTGTCAGAAAAAGCTGACAAAACTATTCGGGGTCTTTTTCTTCTGTTAGGAACTCGGGGGTAAAGATAATTTCTTTTTCTAAACCAAACTCTGCGTTGAGGATATCGTCGATTTTTCTCACGCCTTCTTCGACCGATTGCGCGTAATTGAGAGTTTCTGTCACGCCGTAAGTAAAGATAAGTAAGGCGGTAAACTCTGCGTCAGCTCCCCTGGAGATAAAATCTTCAAAAAGAGTATCGAGTCTGCGTCTGCCTTCATCGATGGTGGGTGGGCCTTTTTCCATTTTTACTATCTTCATATCTAAAGTGTAGCTTATAAATCTTCGTATGGGTATAACCAGATGGGGGTGTTCTCGCCAACGTAAGCGCCAGAGACGTTAAATTCAAAATATTCGATAGCTTCTTCTTCGCTCATGTCGTGATCTCTGATAAGAATATCAATGCATTTATTGGCGTCGTAGATAAGACGCTCTCCACTTGTTGCGATATCGCTGGACATACCAATGATGGCTTCGTCGAATCCGTCTGCTTTTAACATATGATCTCCAATAAAGGTGAGGTGTGTATCGTTGCAAGACTACACCTCAAAGTCCCTGGAGACAGGAATGAATAAACCCTGCCGCAACTGCACTTCTATTGTTTATACAAGCCGAATGACTGCCTGTTCGCGATTAGTAATACGTACGCTAATACGTAGGCTCTTCTTGCGAGCTTACATACCCTTCCCAATAATCTTCTAATAAACTTGGCGTGTATAAAATATTTAGCTTTCGCATTTCTTTTACAAACTTTTCAAACGAATCGCAAGAAGCTGAAACACATTCAGCATCTTCTTGCATCCCTATTAAGAAATCTCCAATTCTACTCATATCTTCTCCTATATCTTTTTAGTGTAGCTGTTGCTACTGATTATCTCTGCAAACTGCACGCCGATAACTTTGTGCAACTTACCCTCTAACAAGAAAGCTTGACGTTCAAACTCCTCTTGTTCTTTTGTTGTCATTTTATTCCAATCGGGTATAACACCCTCTGGATTCTTGACAACTTGATCGACCCAAGCAATAACCACGTCAGACAATTCATGTTTGACTTTGGTTTTGGCCGTAACCTTTTTGCCTTGGTATTCAATCATTTAGTGAGTCTTAACTTTTCTCTTTTCGACTTCAGCTAAATTATTAATCATGTCAACCAAACGATCCTTGTCAGCTTCTATTTGCTGCAAGCTTGCATCTGAGTTAGAAATCTCAAGACTAGCAGACTGTAAATAAATTTTAACTATTTGACATACTATTTGTTGTAAGTAATCTCTGGTGTGATCCACGTAGTCTGACATCTTTTTATCTATCGTCATTTATGTTCTCCAAAATAAATATACCCTTAGTATATCAAAAGGTGTTTACAAAGCAACTTAAATTTTATAATATTAACAAAACAATTAATCGAGGAGAAGATTATGCCAATGACAGAAATAGATTTTATAAGGGAAGGTATCAAAGCTTTACAGCCAGGATTACCAGCTCCCAAGTACAGCGACGAAGTGCAAGATGATATGCAATCAACTGAAAGGTTGCGTAAATTTGTTGAGTACATTCGTCAACATCATCCAGCTTTATTTGAGCATGCTTATAAGGAAGCATCTAAATAATGCTTGAGTTTCTTTTATGGGTTTTAGGAATAATAGCCGCTTACGCTGTAGGCGTTTTACTTTATTTGCTTTGGTGGATGAATAGAAATTTATGAAAGAGTTAAGGAAAGAACGAGAGGTTTTGGTTGGAGCGACTTTCTATGTTGACAAGGTAGACCCTAACGCTGAAAACTTGCCAGACTTATTAAGAGATAAGTTTGAGCAAGAGGTTGATAGAAACAAAATATTTTTTAGTATTTGTATTCCAGGGGACAACAGCAAAGTAGATTTAAAAAAACTAGTAGAAGAAAACAACGACTTAAGATATCAAATTAAGTTTTGGCAAAATTTATATTTAAAAGCAATACAACAAGGATAAACAACAATGGCAAAAACGTGGGTTAAAGAAAAAATAGTAAGTATTAAAAAGAAAACATCTATTGGCGATTCAAGACTTAGCAATGGGTCTGGAACAAACAAACGCAAGACGCGTAAAAAATATAGAGGTCAAGGCAAGTGAGAGGCGTAAATTACCCTTGCGGTTGGTTTGACGTTGAACAATTACCAGGGGGATCAAGAGACAATGACTCAGTATAAAAAAGATGTAGAGAAACAAAGAAAGAAACTTGAGGCCGAAGAAGATGATAAAAAAATAGTTTGGTATGAGTATCAAAGAGGTGCTGGAGAACATTTTAGAAAAATAAAATATGCGAGCGGCAAAGAAGTCAAAACTGATTTTAAAAATGAAGAGCAAAAAAGATAAAACAATAAATAAGCTTGATCGAATAATGAAGTCTGGCAAGTTAACTAAAGTTGTAAATAAATTTATTCCCAAAAAGAAAAAAAAATAAATGCCTTTAAGAGATTACCAACAAGAAGCTTTGGATGCGCTAGAAAACTATATTGCTATAGAAGACGGCAATCCTTTGGTTGTTATGCCAACAGGTTCTGGTAAGTCTCATGTGATCGCAGACTTTGTGCTGCATATGAACGAGCAGAAGAAACAAAAAACTTTAATTGTTTCGCACGTTAAAGAAATACTTTTTCAAAATTACGAAAAGCTACAAGACGCTTGGCCCTATGGAGATATAGGTTTGTATGGCAACAGTTTAGGAAGCAGAGATACAGATAACGATATTATCTATGCTCAGCTTCAATCAGTTTGGAACAAGGTAGATCAACTGCCCTTATTCGATCTCCTCGCTATTGATGAAGCGCATCTTGTTCCAAAAGACGGCGAGGGAATGTATCGTTCCCTCGTTGTCGCCCTTAAAGAACGTAATCCAAACTTACGCGTGGTCGGGTTTACTGCTACCCCGTATCGACTTAACTCTGGCATGTTAACTGAAGGTGAGGGGTCTATTTTTGATGATGTCGCGATAGACTTTGGAAGTGGCGATAACTTTATTCGGTTGATTGAAGATGGCTACTTATCACCTCTAGTAACTAAATGTATGGATACTGAATACGAATTAGATGATGTGGGTATAAGGGGTGGAGAGTTTATTCAAACAGACTTGCAAGCCAAGATGAACGATAGCGGTAGAACCAACAAAGCCATACAAGAAGTTTTAATTAAAGGCGCAAACAGAAAACAATGGCTCATATTCTGCGCTGGTATTAATCATGCAAAAATGGTTAGCAGTATTTTAAATGCAAACAATATAACCTCTCGCGTGGTAACAGGAGATACCAATCAGTTAGAAAGAGATAAATTAATAGCTGATTATAAGAAAGGAGAGATTAAAGCTTTGGTTAATTGTGATGTATTGACAACAGGATTTGATGCTCCGAATACAGATTTAATTATAATGCTGAGGCCTACACATTCACCAGGATTATATGTGCAAATGATGGGTCGGGGCATGCGTATAGCAGAAGGCAAGAAAGATTGTTTGATTCTAGACTTTGCTAAGAATATTGAACGTCATGGTCCTATCAATCAAATAGCACCCAATCAAAAAGGCAAGCGTAAAAGAACGGGTCAAGCGCTTGTTAAGAGCTGTCCAGAATGTCAATCGTATGTGCCTAAAGCTGTAACCACCTGTCCAGATTGTGGCTATGTCTACCCTATGCGTAAGCTAGAGTTAGATTTGGTTGCATCTAAGTTAGATATTATTTCTAATACAGCTAAAAAAGAACGCTACGATACCAAGGTTATCAGCATGTGGTTTGGTAATCATCAGAAACAAGGTAAGCCTTTACCTGTATTAAAAGTCAGCTACAAGACGCCCAATAAAATTATTAGTGAATACATCTGTTTTGAGCACTCAGGCTATGCAAGAGAGAAAGCTGTGGCTTGGTGGAACAAAATGGTAAGTGGTGATAGCTTACGCAGATCGCCGCCTGCTACCGTAGACGAAGCCTTGTTTAGACAAACTGAAGTCAATAAGCCAGATTTAATTAAAGTCGATTATTCGGGTAAGTTCCCCAATATCGTCAATCATATGTATGCAGATAGGTAAGCCAACACGTTGTTATCCATTTAGAAAAGAGACGGGAGATTTTATGTTTATTCCCTATGACTATACAGAAGCAGAATTAAAATATGTTGGCGGTGGTAGAGATTGTTTAGAACAAATAGAAGATTTTTGGGATTCAATAGGAAACCCTATGTATAACAAGCGACTGTCTTTTGAAGACAACATGCTAAACTTATACAACAAGTTGCGGTATTGGCCAAAACCAATGCTAAATGATAGTGTCGTGCAAACGATGATTTTGGAGTATGAATATGATAATAGAAGAACTAAAAGAATTTGAGTCTGAGCAAAAGGGCGACACCCTGGTGTTCTCAGATATACCTAACCCTGTCTACCATGCAGGGGTCGGAGTAAGCAGCAGTAAGATTAGAGCCTTTGGCAAATCGCAACTGCATGCAGTGGAGAGAGTCCAAGAAACAACTCCTGCTATGAACTTTGGTACAGCTGCCCATGCTTTGCTGGTAGAGGGTGAAGAAGCCTTCAATCAAACAGTCGCAGTTGTTATGGGTTCTCCTTATACCAATGCTAACAAAGAGCTGAAGAAAGAGTATGAGGAGCGTGGCCTAACAGTTATTAAAGAAGCTGAAATGACAGCAATCAAAGGTATGAAAGAACATATGATTGAAGAAGGTAACATCTACCTTAACGCTGAAGGCAAAGTAGCAGAGGCTAGTTTTTACTGGTATGAGGGTGAAGTTCTTTGTAAGTGCCGACCAGATATTATTTGTCCGCCAGTTCAAAGCCCATACCCAGACAACGCCATATGTGTAGTCGATTACAAAACCACTCAATCATGCGACCCAGTAGAGTTTGCTTATTCGGTTAAGAAGTATGGCTATGATATGCAAGCCGCTTGGTATCGCAGAGGTATGGAGAAAGCTGGATTCAAACTTAAAGAGTTTGTTTTTGTTGCTCAAGAAAAAGTTTACCCTTACGCATCTAAAGTATTTATTATCTCAGAAGAGCAGATGAATCTTGGTTGGGAGAAGATGGAAGGCTTTTTAGAGTCGTATAAAAATCATTCAGACGGCGGTCATTTATCTATTTATAACTCGCCTAATATTGTTACCTTAAGTTTATAAAATGTACGACAAAAAAACTTCTATTGACTACAAGTTCAAAGAAGATGTATCTCTTGCTGAGCTAAAAAATTATATAGACAGTACCTACAATCAGCACTATGCCCAGGGTAAGTACCAGGCTACGGATATGATTGTAGATGCTGGCTTTGGCGAGGGTTTTTGTATTGGCAATATAATGAAATATGCCATGCGCTATGGCAAAAAAGACGATAAGAAAAAAGAGCTCCTTAAAATCATTCACTATGCAATGATTGCTTTATACGTCAACGATCAATAAAAAATATGCTAGGATTATAGGTATGTTATTTCCTAGCATTCCCCAATATCTGTGCGTCTATGAGGTAGACAGCAACCTTCATATGGTTGTGTTGCAGGCCAGGAACTCTGATACCGCAGAGTTATTTGCTTTATTGCGTTCTATGGAAGATAGCGACAATTATAGTTTTGGAAAAATTCTAGATGTTAGCGAATTAGATCCTACGCATCAAGTAAGTCTAACCATTCATTAAGGTGCTAGGTAGGTATATAAGTATCTAATGGGGGGAGATCATACCCTTTGGGCGCCCTAGCAACACCCTATAATTACAAGCTCGGTTTAGCTGGAGCTTTGGCTTGAGAAGTTCCTTCTGTTACCCAAGCTGGAGTGTCGTCTGCTTGTTTAGGCGACATCTTTTCCAATGGTTTAAAAGCCTTGATAATATTTTTATCATCAGGGTAATCAGGATTTTTGCTTTTCTCAATACCAAAAGAACATATCACCTTATTACCAACCAGTTCGCCAGCGTTAGCAGGCGGGTTGTCTTTTCTTCCTACAGCTTTAACCAAACTAGAAAACTTTCTAGAGGCTATCTCTCTAACCATTTCCTGTTTCTCAGAATCAGAGTTAGTGTACCAAAGGTTTAGATTGTCTCTAGCAATCCATCCTTTGTATTTATCGCCGCATACTTTGACTTCTAACTTGAGATAGTCGTTACCTGCCGCAGAAGTAGTCTTCTCGCATGTGCTTATCTCTGTTAGGTAGTCCCCTTCTGGAATAGTAGATGAATCGTTACTACTACTCGCTTCAAAATCAAACTTGACGTCTGCAAAATCGCTCATTATTTTTCTCCTTTTGAAAATCCAAGTTTATTAATAATATATGTCAAGTTAGGCTCTTCAAAAGAATCTAGCTTGCCACTCCTATCCTTAGCAATATAGTTATCACCAAGAACTGTTTGCAACCAACGATTGGTTACTTTTTTCCCTTCATCATTTTCTTCGGTGAAAGTCCTAAGACATAACACTTCATCAAAGAAGTAAGGAATTTGGGTAGGTAGTTTAGCACCAACCATCATAGGTTGATAATGAAACATACCTGTTGATTCGTCGCGTAATTTATCTTCTTTAGCAACAAAGATAACGTGCATTTTAAGATCTCTAAATCTACGCATGGTTCTTGTCATTACAGTAATGACCTCACCATATGCTTGTCGAGGATCTTTGGACCTTGCTTTTTCTTGTGCTAGTAAAAGCTCAGACATCTCGGTTACGCTGTCCAAACAGACAGTATCGTAATCAAGCTGTCCGCTTTCAAGCATTGCAGCAATCTCCTCAATCTCTGAAGCTTCTTTAACTTCAATAGCAGTAACATTGTTTGCATCTTTAATAGATAACAAACCAGCTTCCATACTAATGATTAAAGTTTTTCCAGGAGCAGTTGCACATGTCGTTGTTTTACCAGCTCCAGATGCACCATACATTAAAATCTTAGCGCCTTGGTTTTCAACCAATTCACTAGGACTTACAATTCTACTTAAAATATCAGACATTTAATCTTCTCCGTTTTATTTAAAAATACTATTTTAATTTATTTTAATATGAATTACAATGTGTGAACATTAAATATTTAACGGAATGTAAAATGAGAGAAGTAGACCAAAATCAATGGAGAGTGAATTATCTCTGGAGGTTGAAAAACCTTACGAATGAAGAGCTTAAATCATTTAAAACAAAAAATCTAGAACCTGAACATAAGGAGAGGGAAGTGCAAAGAATAACTTTAAAGAAGTATATAGAATTTATTGGGACTGAGCCTGCGGCAGAATTATTTGACTGCTCTCCCGCATCAACTAAAGCTTGGAGGTATGGTTTAAGACAACCTTCAATTAAACAAGCCAAAAAAATTATCAAAGCATCTGGCGGCAAGCTAGACTTTGAATCTATCTTTGGCCCTATCGAAGAGAATGGCGAAGACTAATAGTGTTCAATTTACAAGTAACAGCGCAAGATTCTGCGTTGGACTTAGCTCTGGCTTATGCAGAATACGGCATAAGCGTAGTACCACTACATAGACATAATAAAGTTCCGCCTAAAGAATTAGGGGGATGGCAAAAGTTTCAAGAGCGACAGCCGACGACGGAAGAAATTGAGAAATGGTTTAAGGGGCGAGATGATCTAGTCGTTGCTTTAGTCTGTGGCAAGTTTATTGTTATAGATGCAGACACGCCTGAAGCCGTAAACTGGTGTGAAGCCAACTTACCAATAACACCTTTTAAAGTAGCGACAGGCAAAGGGGTTCATTATTATTACAACAACCCAGAAAATTTTACTACTTGGGTAGCCAAAAGAACTGAAGGCTATGACCCAGCTAAGCTCATTGATATTAGAGGTGTCGGTGGTTTGATTGTTGCTCCGCATAATATTCATGCAACAGGTGCTATCTATACTCCTACAAAAATTGATGATTGGGATCTAAACGATATTGACGACTTGCCAAATCTAACTCAAGATTTATGGGTAAAAATAACGGGAGTCGAGAAACTTAACGGTCAGCCAATAGCTGCGCCTTTATCTATTGATGGTATATCAGAAGGTGGTAGAAATGACCAAGCCGCTAGACTTGCTGGTTATTTAATAGCCAAAGGTTTGAATACAGAGTTTACAGAATTTTTTGTTCAGTCTTGGAACGAACAAAACAAGCCACCTTTATCAAGGTCTGAAATATCTACAACAGTTAATTCAATTCAAAAAACTCATGACAGAAAAAACCAACAAGCTCCAGCTTACATATCAACAACTAAAAGTGTAAATGAGCCTGTTAATCTTTTTTCTCCTCCAGGGGTTTTAAAAGATATTTACGAATACTCAGAACAGATAGCACATATTTCTCAACCAGCTATTAGCATGCAAGCAGCTTTGTCTTTAGGTTCGGTAGCCTTGGGCAGAATGTATAGAACCAATATGAATAACTTTTCATCTTTGTTCTTTATGTGTATCGCTAAGTCTGGTCAAGGTAAAGAAAATGTTAAAACAGTTGTTGAAACTATTTTAGATCATGCAGAGTACAGCGACTTAATGGCAGGAGATGGCTACACCTCAAGTGGAGCTATTTATAGTTTGCTTAGATACAAGCCAACTCATATAACTGTAATGGATGAATTTGGTAAAAGATTGGAAAGCATATCTAAATCTTCTAACTCAAACAAAGAAGATGCTTTGCAAATACTTATGGAGACTTGGGGAAGATGTCATGGCGTTCTAAGACCAGATAACTATTCAATGATGACGCTGACCAATAAACAGCAAAAAGAAGTGTTGGATAGATCAACGATTAAACCTGCGATTACCTTGGTCGGTATGAGTGTGCCTAAAAACTTTTACGGCGCTTTATCAACAGGCCGTATTGTAGACGGTTTCCTAAATAGATTTATTGTTGTTGAGTCTCACGTGCCAAGAACTGTCGGTAAAATGGTTTCTTTTGTCGAGCCTCCGCAATCAACATACAACTGGGTTTCACATGTAAGACAAGTTGACAATGAAATGGAACAAATATCCAGAGACAATGCTGAGCTAGATTTTAAACAAAGAGTGTTGAAGTTTGATGATGATTCTAATGCTTTGCTAGATAGTCTAGCTTACAAGCTGGTAGACCAACAAAATGCTTTAGAGAAAGAAGGTCTTGAGGTTTTATTATCTAGAACAAGGGAAAAAGCCATGCGACTAGCTTTGATTGGAGCTTTGGCAGATGATCGCAAAGCTAGAACTATTAGGGGAGATATTACTCAATGGGCAATTGATTATGTTTATTACTACGATCAAGTGTTAATTGAAAGCTGTAAAGATAAAGTTGCAGGTTCTGAAATGGAAGGGCGTATTAAACAAATACTTAGCTTTATTAGATCGCAAGGAGAATGGGGTATAAGCAAACGTGATATTGATAGACGTGAAATATTTAGATCAATGAAGTCATACGAAGTAAAAGAAATTATTGAAAGATTAAAAAACTCAGGGGAGATACAAGAAAAAGATTTAAGAGCAAAAGGAACTGGACGACCAACTAAACGTATTGTTGCGATTGATCCAGAATTTTTTAATGAAGATTGATAAACCAGCTTTAAGAGAAAGCCTCAGCGATGTAGCTGTTGGCGTGGTGATAGCTTTACCTTTATCTTTTTTTGTTCTTAATCTATGTAATTATTTTAATGTTAGCTTGTTAACCACATCTGTTGTTCAAACAACAGTATTTACACTTGTTGCAATTGTTCGCAAATATTGTGTGCGTATTGCATTTAAAAAAGGAGAGATCAATGGATAAGCCAAAACCAAAAATGGAAAACATCAATGACCAAAAACGCGAAGAACGTGTCGCTGGTTTTATAGAAGGCCTTTGGAATGTTAGATGCCATAAACTACCAGTCAGCTACGGCTTAGATTATTGGTGTGAATCAAGAGAAGTTTCTTTTTGGCTAGAAGTAAAATGCAGAACTTTTGGTATTACCAAGTATGACACTTTATTACTTTCTGCTAGCAAGCTTAGAATGGGTTCAGCTCTATCTTTAGCTACCAATCAACCATTCGTTATTGTGTATGCAATGACAGACAGCGTTTACAGTCATACTTGGAAAAGAGATCACATATACGATGTAAGATTTGGTACAATTGCAGAACCTGTTTATGAAGAAGACTCAGAACCTTACATTCATTTCAGTAAAGATGAGCTAGAGTGTTTATCTCCTCATCCATTAGGTTTTGATAGAGAAGAAATGGGTTTAGTTAACAACTACAAAAAGGATAAGTAATGGAAGACCCAATGGAAAAGCTGCACGATTATAAAGGGTGGTTTTGGGATCATGTAAACAAAAGAATGTATCGCTGGCATGAGCTAGAGTTACTAATGAAAGAAAGAACTTTAAAGGAGAAGAAGGATGCCGATCAACTCAAGAACAAAGGGAGCGACGTTTGAAAGAGACGTTGCTAAAATATTAAACGAGTTTTTTGAGTCTGAAGGTATTGACTACGTTTGCAAGCGCAACCTAGACCAATATCAATCTAAAGATCTTTGCGATATAAACATTCCTCATCACGCCGTAGAGTGCAAGTTTTACAAAGAGGGGGATTGGTATCAACAAGGTTGGTGGGATCAAGTCTGCAAAGCGACAGACGGCCGTATCCCTGTTTTAATTTTTAAATACAATCGTAAACCTATTCGGGTTTGCGT
>Ga0208899_1001226_pt1 | contig 18254 bp, 39 predicted proteins | sample VirMetDEL_Nov_24_FD_184518 | JGI IMG/M metagenome (GOLD analysis project Ga0208899, IMG submission 184518) | Aqueous microbial communities from the Delaware River and Bay under freshwater to marine salinity gradient to study organic matter... | ecosystem: Environmental > Aquatic > Marine >... | reverse complement strand
ATGGCAAATACTATTAATTGGGGTCAAATATATTGTAGTTCTTGGTGGGGAGCATCTTCCAATGAAAGTACTATTGACATTGATAGTGAACCTGCTTGTATGAATTAGTAATTATGGCTAACACAATTAATTGGGGTAAGATATATTGCTTTACAGAGTTCGGTGATGAAGATAACACTATTGCCGAGTCTATACCTGCATTTAGTTCACCTGATTGTTTTTTAAGTAGCTTAGTGGCAGGACAAATAGAAACGTTAGCAATAACATCAGACGATACAAGATACAGAGCAGATAGTGCAATTTTAACAGCAGATAAATCATTAGTATAAAATGGCTAAACAGACAGTAAATTTAGGAACAGCAGCAAACGATGGTACAGGCGACCCATTAAGAACTGCCTTTGACAAACTAAACGACAACTTTGACGAGGTGTATGGTAACAACTTTGTTACTAACGCAATGTTAAACGATGACATTGTTGACCACGCAGAGTTAGCGGATAGATACACAGAAAAAGAAACAAGTAGTTCAACAGGAAGTCAAAACTTAAACGCAGCAAATGCAAGTGTATTTCTTTTAACAGGAAACATTACAACAGCTACTCTAACGATACAAGGTTTAAAAACAGGTCAAACGATAGATATAATTATGACAGGTACTCTTACAAGTGCAGTTATCACGTTAGACTCGGACTTTACAACTGATACATTTTACAGAGTAGGTGATACAGAGTTAGATACAGCAGAACCTAATATTATTCAAGTAACCTGTCTAGATGATACAGATAGTGCAGCCAAGATTGCATATGCTATTAACAAATTTGAAGTAGATACAACACCATAATATGAAAGCAAAAGATTACAACGGAACAATTAAAGTCTATAATACAGTACCAAAATCATACGGTAATATTATAGCGGGTTTTAATTTACTCTCTGACGATGATTTGGAAGTACACGGTTTTTACGATGTTATCATTCCTGCTTATGATAGTAGAATAAAAGAACTTGGCAATATTTATTTTGATACAGATAACAGTCAATTTACATATCCTGTAAGCAATAAAACTTGGACTGAAAGTTTAGCAGATTTAAAAGCAAATAAGATAAAAGAAGCAAAACAATTAGCGAATGATAAGCTATCGGACACTGATTGGTATGTTACGAGAAAGAGTGAAAAAAGCACTGCTATTCCTAGTAATATACAAACAGAAAGAGATGGGATTAGAACGGCTTGTAATACACACGAAACAGCTATAAATGCTAAAACAACAAAAGCACAAGTTGTTTCTTATGATATAAACTACTAGAGATGCCAAACAAAAGACTATTTATGCCTAGTGCATCAGAAGCGTTAGAAGATAACTTAATTCTTTGGTTAGACGCTAATAATTCTAATTCTTGGACTGGTAGTGGTTCAACTTGGTTTGATGTAAGTGGTAATGATTATGACGCTGAAATTGTTACATCTGTTCCTTCAACAGGTACTGTAAATGGAGCAACTTACTTAAATCTATCTACTAGAGATGACTACTTTAAGATTCCAAGTTCTGTACACGGTGGAGCATTAAGCACTAAATCAGGTCAAACTTTAACATTTTTATTTTGGATGCGATTGCCTTCCATTAGTCCAGGTGTTAGTGGATTAAATGTAATCTTTCACTCTAAGAATGCTGCAAATAGTAGTTCTTATTGTAGATATTACGACCCTAGTGTAGAAGGATTTAATTTTTTCGTTCGTGATACATCTTATAATGCAGACGTGAATAGTGGCTATGTAGGTTCTGTAAACAATACAGATTGGTTTATGGTTGTAATTGATTGGGATTATAGTAATAATGAATTTGGACTGCACCGTTATCAACCAAATGAAACAAATTACAATAATCACGACTTTGGTGATGTATCACCGCAACAAACAGTAGATACAGACATTTATCTCTTTAATGACCCTGATAGTGTTTATGGTGGTTATGGTTATTTGGGTGAAATAAGAGCATACGATACTACATTTACTACTTCTGAACTAGATACTAAGTATAATGAACAGAAAGGAAAATACGGAATATCATAATGATACAAGACTTGAGAATATACGGATTAAATATAGGAGCAATAGTATTTAGTGCTATGCCTAATATAAACACGCAGCTACAAACAGTTGTGTTAATACTAACCATAATCTATACCTTAACTAAAATCTACAAACAAATCAAATGAAAAGAAAGGACTTAATTCACTATTCAGGAGCAGCAGGTATCTTTATCCTTGTAATTTTATTGTTATTATATTTAGCAAATAATTCTATTCCTGCCGAAAATAAAGACATTATTGTTTCCATTGTAGGTATGATTGTAGGAAGTCTAAGTGTGGTTATCTATGCCATCATCGGTAGAAATCCAGATGAGGTTGCTGATTTAAAATCTAAGGTAGAAAGTCAGCAAAAACATATAGACCAATTAGTAGAACAAAAAGATGCTTACGAAGCACAAATGATTAACTTGCAGAAAGAAATAATTAACGCAGGTAGTGAAGCATTTAAAAGTATATTAGACAAATAATATGTTACACTTTGAAATATCTGAATTTGACAGCCCAGATGAAATCGGTAGTGGTAAGAATATGGATTCTAACTTTCTTGCTATGTTGGATGATGCTAGAGGTATTGCAGGTATCCCCTTCACAATCACAAGTGGATACAGAACAATATCACATAATGCCTACGTTGGGGGAGTACAATCAGGAGTTAATTCAAAAGGTAGTTCACACCTCTTTGGGTATGCAGCAGACATTGCAGCACCAACAAGTAGACAAAGATACATTATCACAAAAGCCTTGTTACAAGCAGGGTTTAACCGTATTGGAATATCAGGGAAAAACGGATTTATCCACGTTGACAACGACCCTGACAAAGACCCAGACGTTATATGGACTTACTAATACAGTAGGAAGCACACTATGTCAAACGAACTAAAAATAAAGTCTAACGGACTTAGAAACGAACTAAAGGAAATACGTAAGAGTATAGATTCCTTGACAAACGCTATTATAGCACAAACACACGCACGATATGAAAAGAGCATTGCTAATGGTTGCACTTGTGGTAACTATAAAAACAACTTGTTGCAAGATGACGTATGATGAGATACGTGAGCAGTTAAGAGATGGTGAAATAACCATTGAACAAGCACAACAGCTATGGCTTGAACACAAAAAAGATGAGCGAAAAGAAAAAATTTAAAGACACAAAAGTTGGTCAATTTCTACTTTCTAAAATCCCTTCAGTTGTTGGCAGCCTTGCTAATGACACCCCTATTGGTAATGTTGTCCGTACCATTATTGGTGGTAGTGAAATGTCAGATGCTGATAAACAAATCGCCTTACGCAAACTAGACCAAGAAATACACGAATTTGATGGTATTACTAAGCGTTGGGTAGCTGATGCTAAAAGTACAAGTTGGTTAGCACAAAACGTAAGACCATTAACACTAATAACATTGACAGGTGCATTCATCATTGGATGGTATTTGCAAATAGATGAGTTGTCAGTTGTTAAAGAACTATTACAGCTTGTCTTTATTGGTTACTTTGGTAGTAGAGGTGCAGAAAAAATAATAGGAAATAAGCACCACAAATAAAATTTCTTAAAATTACTATTGACTTTTTAAAAAAAATGTCCGACCTTTGGTGGGTGGAGGCTAATAATGTATTATTTTAAATATATGAAAGACATAAAACAACTAGCGCAAAAAATAGCAACAGACTTTCAATTAAGTATAAAAGAAAGAACTGATGCTTTACTTAAAATAGACTGCAACCAATATACTAACTTAGGTATAGATTCTACTAAAACAGAAAAAAAAGAAGTAAAAGCAAATTCTAAATTTATTTACAAACAAATAAAAGGCATAGACGAAGCATCTGGTGAGATACTTTTAAAGTCTTTAGATGATTAAAAAAAAGACAATGCCTAAGACAGCAAAGAAACCAACAAGAAGTAAACTAGTTAAAAAACTTGATGTTGTGTTTAGTCAATATGTAAGACTAAGTAATGCTGATAAAAGAGGTTATTGTACTTGTGTTACTTGTGGTAAAGTAGGACATTGGAAAACAGGTGGAATACAAGCAGGACACTTTATAAGTAGAAAACATTACAGCACTAGATGGGATTTAAGAAATGTAAAACCACAATGTGTAGCTTGTAACGTTTACAGAGCAGGAGAACAATACAAGTATAGTTTATATCTTGGTAGTAACTTATCTGACGAGTTATATAAAAAGAGTCAAGAAATTACTAAATTTACAAATGTAGAATTAGAGGAAATGATTGAGAAATATACTACGCTTCTTAAAAAACTTTCCTAATTTTTCTCTAATAATTGTTTGTTTGTGAAGGGTGGATTTTGTCCACCTTTTGCTTTTTACAGATTTTTTGTTTAACTTTGAGAAACTTAAAATTTTATATATGAGCAAACAATTATCTTTATCGCAAAAGCTGTTTAACTTACAGCAAGAGATTGGAGCGATTAGCAAAGATGCTAACAACCCATTCTACAAGTCAAAATACTTTGACATTAATTCACTAATTAAACAACTACAACCTCTATTAAAGAAGCACAAGTTGTTACTTACACAACCTATTATAGGTAACTTAGTAGAAACAAAAATCACTTGTATAGAGTCTGAAACTTGTGTAATATCTACTTTAGAACTACCACAGATATTAGACCCACAAAAACTAGGTTCTTGTATTACTTATTACAGACGCTACACGTTAGCATCTCTATTAGGACTACAAGCAGAAGATGACGATGGGAACGCTGCAAGTGGTAAGACTACCCAAGAAGAAAAGAGATGGCTAAACGCTAACACACCAGAGTACACTAAAGCAATAGAGTACTTACAAGGTGGTGGCACAATAGACAACATTAAAGCAAAGTACAAAGTATCTAAAAAAGTACAAGATGAGTTGTCAAAAGTGTAAAGTAAAAAAAGTATATTACATAGGAGAACATAATAATTATAAATTTAAAATAGAATGGAAAAAAAGAACACAGCAATTATTTCAGGAAGTATTGACCTTACAGCGATTGACAAATCAAAACTAATAAAAGGTAAAAATGGTAAGAGTTACCTCAACTTTACAGCAATGGTGCAGAACCAATCAAGTTATGGGAATAACGTTTGGGTTACGCAATCACTAAGTAAAGAAGAAAGAGAAGCTAAAACACCTGCTATCACATTAGGAAATGCAGCAGTACGATGGATAAGTGAAGAAGGTATTAGCGTAGCAGAACGCAACGAAGTAACAAATGCAGAACAGAACCAAGCAAGAGAAGTAGATTTACCATTTTAATTAATTGGGGGTGTAACAACCCCCTTTTTTTATATATTGATGCGAAAACTTAAAGAACTGAAACAAGGTGAGGAAATGCCTCACGATTTTTGGAACTATAATGTAAATCCTATATTAGGGTATAAATTTGATAAGTACGTTAAAAACATAGCAAAAGAAACAAACAAATACGGAATTAAACCATTACCAAACAAATGATTGCAAGAGCAAACGATTTAAGAGAAAGAATATTAGACATTAAACACGGAAGGATAAAAGAAGGATTGAAGATAGATATAGATGAGATTGATGAGTATATTAGATTTAAACACGGTAACTTTAATATGCTAATAGGACACGCTAACGTAGGTAAGACAACAGTACTTACTTATCTGTTTACTGTATGGGCAATAAAGCACAATTTAAAGTTCTTGATATGGTCAAGTGAGAATACACCTCAAAGTATTGTACGTAAGATTATAGAGTTTAAGATGGGCAAACCTATTCAGACAGCAACAGAAGAAAACATAGATGAAGCAGTTAAATGGTGTGATACACATTTTAAGATAATAGATGTAGATAATCTTGTTACCTATAAGGAACTATTACAAGAAGCAAAAGCTATTAAAGATGCTTGGGATTACGATGGACTAATGATAGACCCTTATAACAGTCTAGCAAAAGACAAGCAATTAATGCGTAACTTAGGCGGACACGAATACGACTATCAAGTAGCAAGTGAACTAAGATTATTTGCAAAACAAAGCAATTTAACTATTTACCTAAATGCACACGGTGTAACAGAAGCAATGCGTAGAACTTACCCTAAAGGACACGAGTACGAGAACTTACCTCAACCTCTTAACCTATCTCAAGTAGAAGGTGGTGGCAAGTGGGGTAACCGTGCTGATGATGTGCTGTGTGTCCACAGAATGACAGCACACCCTACTGAATGGATGTATTCAGAGTTGCACGTTTTGAAGGTCAAAGAAACAGAATCTGGAATGAGATGCACCCCGTACGAAATGCCCATAAGGTTAAGAATGTCTAGGAATAATGTAGGATTTGAATTTCTAGGTAAAGACATTTTACACAGTAAAAAAACAGAAGTAAACGAGATAATATTTTGATACCTTTAATACTTACACTACTACTAACATTAACCCTTATGCTTTTTTGGGGGCAGTTAAACAATGCACAAATGCACATAGGACTTGTAATGGGGTTAGTGTGTGGTGCTTTATATTCTTATGTGGATATAGAAGAAGAACGTGTAACAGAACATACTTTGCAATGTTGCATATTTGTAATAAGTTTTACAGTAATATGGGAAACACCCTTAAATGGTTAGAACTTGTTGCTGAACAGCACAAGGATTGGGTAGCTATTATAAATAGTTTTGGTGAGTATAGGTATGCAGAAGATATTGTGCAGGAGATGTACTTTGTACTACTTAAGTATGCAAGTGAGGAAAAGGTTATAAGAAACGGAAAAGTGAGTAGAGGTTATGTGTTCTTTACTCTAAGAAGTCTGTATTACCAATATTACAACAAGAAGAAGAAGATTGGTTTAGTACGTATAGATGATGAGGAATTACACGTACAGTTACCACACCAAGACAACATAGAAGAAAACGAAGCCTTTCATAAAATCTGTGAACTTGTAGATGGAGTTGCAGATGAGTGGAATTGGTACGATAGAAAACTGTGGAAGCTATACAGCCAAACAGATATGAGTATGCGAAAACTAGCAGCAGAAACTAAGATAAGTTGGGTAAGCATATACAACAGCCTTAAACACCTAAAGCAAGACCTACGAAATAAATTACAAGAAGATTACGATGATTACAGAAACAAAGATTACGATAGATTATGAAAACACCAGAACCACCTAAAGACAAGAGGACTAAAGCGTATAAAGAATGGGTTAAGAACCACGAACAAGCAAGTGCAGGGGTAGGAGATACTGTACAGAAGATTACAAAGGCAACAGGGATTGAAAAGGCTGTTAAATTCTTAGCGGGTGAAGATTGTGGATGTGATGAACGCAAGGACAAACTAAACCACATATTTCCATACCAAAAACCTAACTGCCTTACAGAAGATGAGTTTAATTATTTATCTGAACGTGTAGGTAAGTTAAACAAGGTAACAGTAGAAGAACAAAGAAGATTGCTAGACATTTACAATAGGGTGTTTAACGATAGTGCAGAGATGACAAACTGCGGTACTTGTTTCCTTAACAATGTCTGGAAGAAGTTAGAACGTGTATTTAAGGAGTACAGTTAATGCAAGAGCAACAACTATTTGAATACCTTGTTGATTGTTGTTATCCAGACTTAGTAATGTCAAGAAACAAAATGAGTAGATGGGATTGTTACAGTCCTTCTAGTTATCACAGGGTAGAGTTGAAATGCAGAACAAAGCACTATGATACATTAGTATTAGAAAAAAAGAAGTACGATGCTATGTTAGAAGTGTGTACAAAACATTTAGACCTTCCTATGTACATCTGTTCTACACCTAAAGGTGTTTATAGGTATAACTTATTTCTAATAAAACCTAAGTGGGAATCTGGTTATTTCAAAAAAACTACTAACTTTAGCAATAACAATTATATTCCCAAAATGGTAACTATGTTACCTGTAATAGACGCAGAGATATTATGACACCTAAAGAAGCAATGTTAGCCAAGTTTGACAACCTAGATGAATTGAACCTAACGACATCATTACTACTAATACAATCACAGATTAAGGAGTGGTGCGATGCAAGACCAGACAACGAGCAGTTACAAGAGGTAAGAGATGCAATCATAAAGGTTACATTAATTACTAACAAGCTACAACTTGATAGAGGTAACTACCATATTGCACTAGACCAATACAGGACAGATAGTCTTAGGATGACTAGACGAGCAAGAGATGCAGACCAAAAGATAGCTGCACTAGAAGAAGAACTAAACAAGTATAAAAAGAAAGAAGAACTAGGATTATGATACAACAGTTAATAGTAGGATATATTCTATTTAGAGTAATAGAATATTTTATAGTAACACTTTGGAAATTTTTTATAAAATGAGCGATTCAGTAAGCAAATTCTTTGAAGCAGGTGGGTACGTTACTAACCACACCAACGAAAAGAAAACAGATAAGATTGTAGAAGATGTTATAAAGCGTTTTAAGGAGCGTTCAGAAGCAGGTATAGAAAAGTATGGTACTACTTTATACGATAGCCCTGATGGGTTTTATACATTCCTGAATCACCTCGCTGAGGAGATGATGGATGGATTGCTATATATAGAAAAACTAAAGCAACAGAAATGAAACCAAGAGTAACAAGAAAGCAGAAAACCCTGCTGCAAATAGAGAACAGATTAGAGAACCTGGAAAAGATTGTTGTATCAGTTCTGTTGAGGTTGGAGAAGTTAGATGGGGTAAGCCTAGAAGAAAAAGAAAGTGAATAACTTGTGTATATCAGAAAAGTTATTTAGATTGCGATATAATTTTAAAACAAACAATTATGATTTACGAACAAGAAAGTTGGTGGGTAGAGTACGAATACTCAAACTACACAGAACAAGAACTAGACAACATCTTAGCTAATGCTGAAAGTTATTTAGATGGACACGTTAGGAGAGCAAGATTTGAAAAGATTAAAAGACAAGCAATATGATTACACTACTAAACAATGAGCATTGGGCAAAGGAAGAAATCCTTGCCGAGATGTACAACGATGAGTTCTACTATGGACACTTAGGTAAACACGCACTAAGCAGTAGTAGTCTAAAGATGATACTTAAATCACCAAAGACATACAGAAACGTAACTAAGTATGGCGACCCTAGTGCAGACAGTCCTGCATTAGCACAAGGTAAGTTAGTCCATTGGTTGATACTAGAACCACACAAAGTAGATGAGTTGCACTTTGTAGATGCTTCAACTAAGAACACCAAGATATACAAAGAAGCAAAAGCAGAGTATGGTGAGGTGTTTCTGACAAAGGAAAAGAGCCAAGCAGAACGAGTTGCAGATGCTGTACTAAGAAATGAAGCAGCACTTAAACTACTAAACAAATCAGAGTTTGAAGTTCCTGCAATAGAAATGATAGAGGGGTTACCCTTTAGAGCAAAGGCAGACATCTTACAAGGTGATACTATAATAGATTTAAAGACTTCTGCTGACCTTTCTTCCTTTAGGTGGTCTTGCGATAAGTATGGGTACGATTTACAAGCATACCTATATAAAAGAATGTTTAACGCTAAAGACTTTAAGTTCTTGGTAGTGGATAAAGCAAGTACTGATATAGGGATATTTGAAACTACTGATGAGTTTATACAAAGAGGTGAGGACAAATTTAAACAAGCAGTAAGCAACTATAAGTACTTCTTCCAAGAGGAAAACGACATTGACCAATATGTATTAAGAGGAATTTTATGAGTTATAAACACGCAGACTTTGTAAAACAGTTAAAAACAGGTTACAATTATCAAATCAAAGTAAAGGAAATACTTGAAAAAAAGGGTTTAAAAGTAACTATTGATAAATTAAGGATACGCCCAGAATATGGAAAAAGAATTGATTACACAGATAAAGGAGATTTGTTTGTGTATAAGAAAGACATAAAAATACCATTAGAAATAAAATCATCATCAAGAGAATATACATCAATGCTTGATTATCCTTATAATGATGTAATAGTAGATATGGTAGATAATTGGGATAACAAAACACATAAACCTTCTGCAATAATTAACATATCACAAAAAACATTATCTACATTTGTTATTAATTAATTTGTTGGTAACAATAAACTAGAATTTAAAGTAGTCACAGATGGGCAGTAAGACACAGCATTCAATCTTGCAGACAGCAAAAAAAGTTAAGAAAGATGAGTTTTATACTCAACTGACAGATATTGAAAAGGAATTAAGATACTACAAAGACCAGTTCAAGGATAAAATTGTATACTGTAATGCCGATGACCCGTATGAAAGCAATTTCTTTAAATACTTTGCTTCTAACTTTAACCTTCTTGGAATAAAGAAACTCATTGCAACTAGTTATTCAGGGTCACCCGTCTTAGGCTCCCAAGTTTCACTATTTGATATTGAAGGAGTTAAAAAAGAAAATGAGAAAGAACCAATCAAAATTGAAATTAACGAAGTAAAAGATTACAACAATGACGGAGCAATAGATATATCAGATGTAGAGTATTTATTAAAACATAATAAAAATGTTACGAAAAAATTGAAGGGTAATGGTGACTTCAGAAGTAATGAATGTATTGAACTTTTGAAAAAAGCGGATATCGTTGTTAGTAATCCACCATTTTCATTATTCAGAGAATATATTTCACAACTTGAAGAGTACAACAAAAAGTTTCTGATAATTGGAAACACAAATTCAATCACTTACAAAGAAACATTTGCATTGATAAAAGATAATAAATTAAGAACAGGATACACAAATTTCAATGTAGGGATGTTCTTTATTGTTCCTGATGATTGGGAAAAGTATCATCATATTGATGAAAGTGGGAAAAAAATCGCAAGGGTTTCAACTTCTTGTTGGTTTACTAACCTTGATGTAAAGAAGCATAAAGAAGATATAATTCTACACAAAACTTACAAAGGAAACGAAGACAAATATCCTAAATACGAAAACTACGATGGTATCGAAGTTTCAAAAGTTGCTAATATTCCAATAGATTATAAAGGATTTATGGGGGTTCCAATAACTTTTATAGATAAGCATAATCCAGAACAATTTGAAATTATTGGATTGGGAATTTCTAACTCAGGAATTGAGATAGGTGTTCACCCTTATAAACCCGAACACAAGAAATATAGAAAGGAAGTCCAAAACCGTGGTGCAGTTGATGGTGACCTATATATGATGGAAAATGGAATTGTAAAAGTTCCTTATGCAAGAATCATTATAAAAAATAAAAGAATATGAACATAGAACTAAAAGAAATAAAAATTCGCGATTTAACGACTGGGTACGAAGATAATCAAGACGACGGTGTAATTGGATATGGTGGCAAGTTAGACATACGACCTCCCTACCAACGCGAGTTGCAAACAATAGTAAAAAGTACACAGAAGTTAAAAAATCAAATGAAACACGAAACACCGTAACAGGTTCTTATGACTGATGAAATATACAAGTTTTATAGAATAGCATTACTAGACCTTGCAGAAGGTGTATCAGTAGATGAATTAGAAATCTACTTAGGTATGTACGAAGCAGAAGAAAACTACGAAGCCTGTGCAGGAATCCTTAAAGCAATAAACGAAACAAAGTATGATACAATAACAAACATTATAAAAAGAAATGATACTGAATAACATCGCAGATATGGTAGGAGAAGAGTTGAAAACAAACCTCTACCAAAACAATAGAAAACAAAAAGTAATATATGCAAGGGTGATTTATTACAGATTAGCAAGAGAATATACACCTTACTCACTACAAAGAATAGCAGACGTGTTTAACAAGAACCACGCAACAGCACTACACGGTTTCAGAACGTTTGAGAACTTTAAACTACAACCTAACTTATATCAACGTGAATTAGCAGCATACAAAAACATAGCAAACGTTTTAAAGAAGGTTAAGGTATCAAAGAATGAAACACACATAGAAAAGCTAATAAGAGAAAAGGAGGTTGCAGAACAAGAAAGAGATGAAGCATTACAATTAGCAGAGAAAACAAAGTATAGACTGTATAGACTAACAAGTTTCTTAAACGGATATTACAAGACAGATAGATACACTAAATACGCAAAACTATAATGGAATATTCACTACTACTATTTGTAATTACAGCATTTGGACTACTAGCAATGGCAGTTATAGAATACTTTAGAGAGGAATAAGAGATGAAAATAACTAACGAAGATAATATGGAACTAATGGCAAGGTATGAGGATAATTACTTTGACCTTGCTATTGTTGACCCACCTTATGGAGGTAATGATGCCATTGGTTTAAATAATAATAAGAATCAAAAAAAACAAGCTACAAAAAGAAAAAAATACAAGGTTTTTGAAAACATTGAACCAAACAAAGAATATTTTGAAGAATTGAAAAGGGTTTCAAGAAATCAAATAATTTGGGGAGTTAATTTTTATAAAAATTACAATTTAAACGGCGGGAGGATTTGTTGGGATAAAAAAGGTACTGCATTTGGAAGGGCTGAATTAGCCTATTATAGCGGGAGTCAAAGTGTTAATGTTTGTGAAATTGTTTGGAATGGAATGTTGCAACACGATATGAAAAACAAAGAAATTAGAATTCACCCAACGCAAAAACCCGTAAAATTATATGAATGGATTTTGGACAATTATGCAAAAGATGGCGATAAAATATTGGACACCCATTTAGGTTCAGGTTCAATAGCGATAGCTTGCCATAACTTAGGCTTTGATTTAACAGCTTGTGAATTGGATAAAGACTACTACGAAGCTGCAATGAAAAGACTGAAAGAACATCAAGCACAACAAAGGCTATTTTAACAAAATTGCTAAATATTTATTGTATAGTTAGATTCATTAATGATTTTATTTGATTATGGATAAAAGGAAGTTTAACGGTGGTAACAAAAATGCAGGGAGAAAACCTAAAGCAGAAGAAGTGAAGTTGATTGAAAAACTGACACCGTTAGAACCTATTGCATTTGAAGCACTAACTAAAGGATTACAAAAAGGTGATTTCAAATATGTGCAATTATTCTATAATTATTATGCAGGTAAACCTCGTGAAACGAAAGACATCACAATCAATGAGGACTTACCTTTGTTTATAGATTAGGGAGAACCTAAACCCTATCTGTAAAATGTATGCAGATAAAAAAAACACAAGCACTTACAAAACTAAGAAACCTTGACAGCAGGGTTAAGATAATTAGGGGTGGTACATCAGCAGGAAAGACTATTTGTATCCTGCTTATCCTAATTGACTACGCTATAAGAAATGAGGGCAAAGAAATTAGTGTAGTAAGTGAAAGCATACCACACTTGCGTAGAGGGGCATATAAAGACTTCTTAGGCATCTTAAAGAGTATGAATAGGTATAAGGATAGCCAACTAAATAAAAGTACCTTAAAATACACGTTTACAAATGGAAGTTATATAGAGTTCTTTTCAACAGACCAACCAGACAAACTAAGAGGTGCAAGGAGAACAGACCTTTATATTAACGAGTGTAACAATGTACCCTTTGATGCCTACCAACAATTAGTAGTAAGAACATCAGGCAATGTGTGGTTAGACTATAACCCTGCTGCACTATTTTGGGTAGATAAGGAATTAGTGGGAAAAGAAGATACAGACTTTATCACACTAACTTACAAAGACAATGATTCACTACCTGAAACGATAGTAAGAGAAATAGAGAAGGCTAAGGAGAAAGCTAAGACCTCAACGTATTGGGCAAATTGGTGGCGAGTGTATGGACTTGGTGAGATAGGTAGCTTAGAGGGCGTATGTATTCCAGATTGGAAAGAAATTGATACAATACCACAAGAAGCTAGACTATTAGGATATGGAATGGACTTTGGCTATTCAGTTGACCCTACAACTTTAATAGCACTATACAAATGGAATGATGCTTATATATACGATGAGGTTCTATACAAGAAAGGAATGCTCAACAGAGATATTAGTAGGTATCTTACAAGTAATGGAATAAAGGAAGCTATTGTAGCTGATTCAGCAGAACCAAAGAGTATCGCAGAGTTGCAAGGGTATGGACATACGGTAACACCTGTAAGTAAGGGTAGAGATTCAGTAGTATATGGTTTAAACCTAATGAACCAAAACGAAATATATGTAACAAGTAGAAGCAACAACCTAAAGAGGGAACTGCAAGGATATATTTGGGCGAAGGATAAAGAAGGTAACACCTTACAGAAACCAACAGGAGAACACCCTGACTGTATAGATGCTGCACGTTACATCTTGACTGATACATTAGAGAACCCACACAAGGGAAAATATTTTGTCTATTAATTTGGCAGTTAATAAAAAGTTTATATCTTTGAAGTGTATAACAATTAAAACAAACAATTATGACAATTCACGAAACAAAATTAAAAAACAGAACTTTCTACATAAATAGAAAAAAAGATGGTTCTTTAAACTACAATAGTGTAAATGAAAAAACAAACAAAACATTTCACTATGAAACAGGTTTAAAATACTACAAAGCCTTAAAAAAAGCTATATAACCAACAGGGGGCAGCGATGCCCCTTTTAAAACAAACAATATGGATTATTTAGAAAGAGAGTACGAAAGTTATTTAAGAAGCATTGGAGAATGCGATGAACCCTGCCCTACTTGTGGCAGACCAACAGAAAAAGACTTCTGCAATGGAGATTGCTTTGAAGCATATTTAATGTAAAACAACAATTATTATGAGAGCATTTTTAGAACTTACAGAAATGGTATTTGCAAAACGCAATAGACCTGAACTGATTAGAGCAGGTAAACAACTACTTATCTTGATGACAGCACAAGCAGCAGGATTCTTCACAGCATACAAAGTATTGATATGGGTAGCGATTACACGTTAGAACAAGTAAACAAAGACCACCGTATTAGACATAAGGTGTATAGCGGTTGTTGGAACAAAGGGTTTTTTGTAGAACAGTACCCAATGGGTAGAGGTTGGTCAAAGAAGCCTTATCCTGTACAGCTTATTATGGATTTGCAAGGTCAGAAAAAGATGGGTGAAGATTCATACGAACAGAATAGTAAAGAGTTGGAAGAAAAATTAAACGAGATGTATTTGTATATGTTTAAAAAATTTGTAACTTAGAGGTATATTTTCATTTGATAGATTTAGTTTTAGATTAATTGGTTTAGAGGTAGCAGAAATGTTACCTCTTTCTTTTTATACATATCTCACATAATTTTATTGTACTTATATGAAAGTAGATATACTAATACCAAGCAGCCTTAGTGAAGTTACATTAGAGCAGTATCAGAAGTTTGCACGTATCAACACAGACGAAAATCAAGATACAGGATTTATGATGCACAAGACTGTTGAGATATTTTGCAACCTTGACCTTAAAGATATTGCCAAGATAAAGTTTACGTCAGTACAAGAGATACTAAACGACATTAATAGACTATTTGAACCTAAGCAAGACCTTATAAGAACCTTTACAATGGGTGGTAAGGAGTTTGGGTTTATTCCTGTATTAGATGATATGACATTAGGTGAGTATGTGGACTTAGATGAGAACTTTATAGATTGGGATAGTATGCACAAGGCAATGGCTGTACTGTATAGACCTGTAACGCTAAAGAAGGGTGATAGATACCAGATAGAAGATTACGATGGTTTAGACTTAGCAGAACAGATGAAGAAGATGCCTTTAGATGTAGTAATGGGTGCGATGGTTTTTTTTTATCGTTTAAACAACGAATTGCTGAAAACTACTCTGAGCTTTTTGGAACAGGAAGTGAGCAAGGAAATGACTACACAGCAGCTTCAACATTTGGGAAAAAATGGGGATGGTATCAAAGCATCTATGGAATTGCTAAAGGAGATGTTACCAAGTTTGAGAATATCACTAAACTAAACGTACACGAATGCTTATTGTATTTAGCATTTGAAAAAGAAAAAATAGAATTAGAAAGACAACAAATTAAAAGACATCAAAGATGACAGGGTTCTATAATGTAACAGATAAAATAAAAGATACACTAGCAGCAGAACCATTTGTGAATACAGTAACTTATGGAAGCCTAGATGATGTAGATTTAAACAAGCAGACAATATTTCCACTATCGCATCTAATAGTAAACAACTGCAATGTAGCAAACAATACACTTACTTTTAATATTAGTGTACTTGCAATGGATGTAGTAGATGAAAGCAAAGCAGAAGTAGAAGATGACTTTGTAGGAAACGACAATGAGCAAGATGTACTCAATACACAATTAGCAGTCCTTAACAGACTAATAGCGATTTTACAAAGGGGTGATGTTTACACAGACAAGTATCAAGTGATTGGTGCAGTAGGATGTGAACCATTTGTAGATAGGTTTGAAAACAAGTTAGCAGGTTGGGTAGCAACTTTTGATGTGGTGGTTGAAAACGATATGACTATATGCTAACAAAAGGACATACAAGGGAGGCACTAGAAAGGTTTAAAGGAATAGTTATAAACCAAAGTAGAGCGATGCTTACTAAGAAAGGTAAAAACGTTTCTAAGAAGCTATTCAATAGTATTGATGGTAAGGTAACTGCAAACCCTAATTCTTTCAGTTTAGACTTCTTTATGGAAGATTACGCATATTACCAAGACTTAGGTGTTAAGGGTGCAAAGAGTACATATCCTTTAACATTAAGATATGGTACACTTGCAAAGTTTGGGAGTGGTAAAGGTAAGAAAGGTGGATTAAGAGATGGAATACTAAAATGGGTACAAGCTAAACGTTTTCAGTTTACAGATAAAAGGGGGAGGTTTATGAGTTACAAATCTACTGCCTTTTTAATATCACGGTCAATATTCAACAAAGGTTTGAAACCAAGTTTGTTTTTTACGCAACCATTTCAAAACGCATTTAAAACATTACCAGACGAATTAATAGAAGCATACGGATTAGACGTAGAAGAATTATTAGAATTTACACTTAAAAGATGAGTACAAAAATAAACGCAAGAAGTCCATTCTACATAGAAGCAACTGCACCTACACCAATATTGGGAGCATTTACCTGTACAACTGCTAACCTAACAAATTTTAGCGTAGCACCAGACGGTACAATTACGGAACCTAATATATTAAAAGGTACTATTATAGATAGAGATGCAACAAGTTTCGCTGCTTTAAATATTGGTGATAGTAGTGTTTCAAGAACAGTAAACTATACTATTAGTATTCCAGATGGATATAGCAATATAGCAGATGCAACAATTAGCTGTCCACAAACATTTACACAAGTAGCTCCTGCTGCAAGTTGTGATGTATCTACAAATACTAATATGGCAACCTTTACAGGAACAATCGCAGATATTACTAACCTAAATGAAACAGCACAAACAGTTAGCTTAGGTTCTTTCTTTACACAGCAAGGTGGGGCAACATTTAAAAAATATGTAGTTAATAGAGTAGGTTCTTCTGCAATAGAATTTTCACTAAGCGGTACAGGAGTTTCACAAACGCTATCTTTCACAACAGCATCAACAGGAGTAAGTGCAACTTTTACTGTTACAGCACAAAACAATGATGATAGTTGTACAACATCTTCTAACGCATTTACAGTAACAGCAGCAGCAACAGGTAGTTTAGCGTGTAGTGATTTAAACATTACAGGTGGTAGCATTACACAAGCAGGGGTAATTACAAGACCATCTTACGAAGCAATAGCATCTATATATAAAGTATATGTTGGTGCAACAGATTACACTACAACAGATTACCCTGCTAACACAAACACAACAGCAAGAACAGTAACACTAAAACTTTACTTTAGAGTGCCAAGTGGGTACGATAATGCAACACCTTCTGGTTCTACTGACTTAAACGATTATCTATTATGTACAAAAGATGTACAACAAGCAGGAACACAACTTAGTGCTTTAACCTGTGGTGATGATATTATAGCGTATAGTGGATTTAGAATATCCCAACAGGGTACGATTGTGCTAGATGATGCACAAGTAACTGTAAATGGTGTAGTAGCAACAGGAGTAAGTGCAACAACAGATACAGGAGCAGCAAAATTTATAGAGGTAGCGAATGCAACTGCAAGAACAATAGACGTAACATTTGATATCCCTAGTGGTTATTCAAATAGTGGTTCTTTAACTTGTGAAGATGCAGTTTCACTTACACAACCTGCTTCTGATAACCCTTGTGTGGTTTTAGGTTCTGAATACTACATATCAAATCAAGCG
>Ga0208899_1001225_pt1 | contig 18264 bp, 27 predicted proteins | sample VirMetDEL_Nov_24_FD_184518 | JGI IMG/M metagenome (GOLD analysis project Ga0208899, IMG submission 184518) | Aqueous microbial communities from the Delaware River and Bay under freshwater to marine salinity gradient to study organic matter... | ecosystem: Environmental > Aquatic > Marine >... | reverse complement strand
GATCGCCGCAAGCATAAGACCAGTGTAGTAGCTGATGATAGTATCAGCAACCTCATAGTCCTCTTCGTCAGCGACATTGTCAAACCAAAACGCTTCGTTAACACTCATTTTAAGGCTGTTAGGGACAGTTGCATCTGTAATCGTGAATAGCATAAGATGCTTGTTGGAATGCTTGAGGATAATGTGATTGTCATCCTCATCGTATTCAGTTACAGTATGAGTAACGTATTCATCACCGTTAAGACGGTAGGCCATCACACTCGCAGCCATCACGTCGCGGAGCGGATAAGTAGTATTATAATCAAATCGGGCCATGTTCTGATCCTTTTGGTCCTTTGTTTAACTTACTCTCTTATAATAGCATAGGATACGCTTGTGTCTACCATTTCCTGGGAAAAATACAGAAAATATACTGTTGCAAAAATACAACAAGCCACTGTTGAATGGGAACCCTATTGGCACGTGGTTATTGAGGATACACTAGATCCAGAGCTGTATGAACTGTGTATGCAACATTGGCCCGATATGGCTACTCATATGAGCCGTACTAACCCTGAGGGATTCAACCAAAACCGTGCAATTTACATACCCGAAAGCGGTGGTATAGACTTTTGGCAAGAGTACTACCATAACATTATGGAACACACAGACGTACAACGTGCAGTATATAGTTTAGATGGATTAGAGTACGAAGGTGATCGTTGGACAACCAGTAGCCTATGGGAAGACTATAGAGGCTACGGTGTAAACAATCATTATGACGGACATACTATTAACACTGCTTGGCAGATCTATATGTACTGTGATGGTGGGGAACAGTGGGGGACTAGTATCACTGATAAACATGATAATGAGATAAAAAGGTTTCCGTTCCGTCCTAACTTTAGTTGGCTAATGCGTGTAGATGCTTACAGTTGGCATCGTTGTGATCCTATACCCTGCAACTTGCGTCAGAGTATTATGACACGTTACATGTACAAACTTTTATAAACTGTTTTAAGAGCAGATTGTGATTGCTGATTAGTTTGTACACATTGATTTATCCATAAATTTTTCCAATTTGGAACACCCTTGTAAAGACTATAATGATATTGTTCAGGGCTAGTCAGCACAGACACATGCCAGTTCGATATATTTTGGCTATCGATCCAATTGGCAATATTTGGCACATCGTCTATGTTATCTTTTTGTAAAACAGTATTAACCATAAAATTAGGATCTAGTTTATTCCTAAGTTTTACTATATTATCTTGTATTGTTTTCCAATTACAGCCTGTACGTATTTGTTCTATTACAGGCCCTATGCCATCTATGCTTAAGACAAAGCAAACATTTGAAAATCTAGCTAGTGCTTCTATCATATGATCAGTTAAAATAGTAGCATTTGTGTTTACTACAATTTCACAATCTGTATTAGTAACATTGTTTAGAGCTTTGCTAAAAGATTTAATAAGAAAGGGTTCGCCACCTGCAAGATAGATGCGTTTAGCATCTGGATTTATATCAATACTGTCTGGTTCCCAACTTTTATACACGTCGTTTTTTTGTAAAAATTCAGCCCAAGCACTGCTAGCATAAGGCCCACATGTTTGGCATCTAAGATTACAAAGATTACTATATCTTAAATCATAACTTACCTCAGTACAATTTTCGATCCAGTTTTGTATATCGGGATCTGTTAACCAATCCTTGGATTGATTTTGTCTTTCGCTTATTCTATTACTGGATTCACAAGCTACACATTTTACACATTCACGTACTGGGTTTCCTGCCAGCATGAGCTGACGTACTTGATTTATCCTATCTTGTGTGACAGTTTCGCGAGACCAACAGCATAAGCGTTGTTTACCTCCTAAATCTACGTGCTTGTGTATAAAAGGTAAAACACAGAAACTATCGCCAAATTTTAACCGGTTAAAAAGACTCATATTTGAGTAAGTTCTACTAATGTGGCAGCCAAGTTGATCTCCTGATCCGCTACCATTGGAATGTTACGCAGGCCCTTGGCAATGATTAGCACTGCTTGGTCCTGGCCCTCTTGAGTTTTACTCCAGAGCTCAATGTTGTCATAAGCCCACCTAAAGAACTCTTCCATTTCCTCAGGTCCTACCTGGCTACATAGCAGTTTACGAGCCTCTAGTATCTTGCCTTGTTTAAACAAATCAACCACGGCTAATTTATAATCTGCTACACTGGCATCGTTTTCGCCTGGCTGTGTTAGTTTACCATCAACGCTGTTTAACTGTACTAGATTAATACACTTACGCAGATCCGGATAGGTTGCCTTTACATAACTGTCCAGTGTATCAATGTCGATCTCAATATTCTCATTAACAAGGACTGTAGCGACCCTAGCAGTAAATTCTGTGTGGTCTACCTTCTCGATATGGAACCCCTGACAACGACTATGTAATGCTGGGATGATTCTGTTGGGATAGTTACAGGTCATAATAAACCTAACCGTGCTGCTATAATCTTCCATAAGATTACGCAGGGCAGGCTGTGTACTCTTTTGGTTCATATAGTCTGCTTCATCAACTAGAACAATTTTTGTATTACCGAAAGGCATGGTCTGACAGAAGCCAATGAGCTTGTCAATCCATTCAATCTTACGACCTTCCTTGCTGCCATTGCTGTATAGCACATCTACATCGTCTACGCCCAGCTGATTAATAAGAATCTTGGCTAGTGTAGTTTTCCCTACGCCTGGAGCACCACTAAACAACAGGTGTGGAATAGTGCCAGACTTTACCCAAGCATCCACTTGTTTACGCTGTGATTCATCCTTGAAGACGTAATCGTCTACAGTTTTAGGCCTATACTTCTCAGTCCACAGTTCTTTCATCGATTAACTGCCTTTTCAATATTATCTGTACGATCTGTTACTGGTGTTAGTTTGGTATCAATTGGCTGTGGTGTACATAACCAGTTAAGTACTCCATGCTGTTTTCCAAATACATTTTCTGAATTATGTTTATGGTTTTGTGGATTGTATGTTGCGCATGGTGCCCAATACATATTATATGACATGCTAGCAAGTAAGTCAAACACAAAAGGATTCATATTACTGTCCTGCATCTCAATTAACATATGTGGACGATAATAGGCAATAGTATTTTTAGCACCCTGTAATACGTTGTACTCCATACCCTCTACATCAATCTTAATAAAGTCCACACTGGGAAATCCTTTGATGTTATCAAGCATGGTCATCACAACATCTGTACCGCCCTGATTGCTTAAATGCGTTTTGCCGTAATCAAATACTGTACTGGTTTTACCCACTCTGTTACTAAGAGCTAAATGGTTTACACTTATCTTTCTAGCTACCTTTTTATCTTGTAATCCACAATTCATACGTAGCAGATCACAATTTTCAGCATCTGCCTCAAACGCCACTACATTTTTTACATAAGGAGCAATAGCAACTGTATGAGTACCAATATTTGCTCCAATATCCAAAAACATACTTGTAGAGTTAACAAACTTTAGTATTAACTCTATTTCAGGATAGCAATATTCACCATATAGTTCTAGACTACAGCCAATAGTAGGATCATCACTAAAGATAATCATATTGCCGTATCTAGTGTTTAATTGCTTTTGTGGTCTCATCGTGTTATACCAAAATGTTTATAGGCTTTTTGTACACACTTCGCTTGGAAATAACTGTCTGCTAATGCGTTGTGCAACTCTTGCTGAATTTCTTTGCGTGGATCTGTAGGTAACAAACCAAACAATGTTCTACTGTCACGAATTTGCCAGTAGTTCCAGGGAGCAGGTTTTTCTAGTTGTAGGTAAAGATGCTGCAAGATGGCATAATCAAACAGCGGACCCTGACACCATAGGTAATCTACACCCACGCAATAACGGTTAATTTGTTTAGTAAAGTCGTCTAAACTAATTCTATCAGTATCTGATAGTGCTTCTTCTCTAACACTGTCAGATTGAGTAGCCCACCAAGCCAGTGTGTTTTCATCTATAGTTCTACCCATTTCTGTTTGACCGTCTACATCTACCCTGATGTGTAGTGGACTGTAGGGTTCATCAAAAGTATAGGGATTAAACTTGACTGCTCCTAGTGTAAGGATAACGCAATCAGGATTGGTGCCTAGGGTTTCTAGATCAATCATAGCATGAGTAGACATTTATATAGTTTACTTGCTATTTTTTAATCTGTCAACCTTGTATTGATTGTTTTTAATTGATTAACTTGCTCGTTTAATTCAGCAATACGTTTATATGCTGCCTGGAGTTGTGCCTGTAGCTCGCCTACATTTTGTTTTAGGATTTCTTCTCTAACATGTGCGGATGCTGCTGTTGGCATATCAACCATCCTCTCTGTGTCCCATACTTGGTGCAAAATACTCATCCCGTGGGCGATCATCGCTCACCATAAGGATATCCTTAGGATCAACTGTACGATGTGTTTCACCGTTTAAGTTAAAACCTCTACTCCAGCGTCCATGTGCCACTAGAATCCACTGTCCTTCACTTACATCTGTTTGTTCAGGGCCAATAGTTACAACCTGTGCCCAGCGTGGATGGATTCCTCTAAGTTCAGCATCATCACCTGGTATAATTAATCCACTGGCTGTGCGAACTTCATCAAACTTCATTTCCTTTACCAGGACACCGTCATGCAAAGGACGAAAAGTTCCTGTTATATTTGTATTACTAATTGGCATATGTTATATCCTTTTTACGCCTTCTATTTCTTCAAAACCTGTTTTGTCTACTTCTTGTGTAACAGTCTTTGCACCTGCTACACTACTAGCTAAACTGCCAGACGGAGATGTTGTTTGTTCACTCTTTTGTGTAACCAGTTGTCCAACATTTGTGCCCGCGGGCTTTTCTACTGTTTCTTCAAAAGGCTCAAATTCTTGTGGTTCGAACTCATCTTCAATAGCTAGATTAGTGCCTTCTGGAATGTCACTTTCAGTAGGTATCATAGTATTAAGGTTATGGTATTCTTTCATAACCTGATCTCTAGTCTTAATAATAGTGCCGTCTGGTAAAATTTCATCACCTCTAGCATTAACATTCATATTGCCCAGGGCAGGTACAGTTTCGTTATTAGCTAGCATTGCTCCAAAATCAACTGTCTTACCTCTGGCTGTTCTGTATTTACGTTGTGCCATATCAAAACTCCTAATATATGCGTATATTATATTTATCTTAAAAAATCTTCGACATCTAAATTATAATAAAGTGAGTCTACTTTATGAACACCTATTAAGTATAGCACATAACTTGCTACACTGCTACCCCGACCTACTCCCCATACTATATTATTTTGTCTCATCGTATCTACAAAATATCTTAGAAATTTTAGAAGATCAAGCAGTCCTCTATCTACATACATAATAAGCTCTTTACCAACACGCTGTCTTTGTTCGTCGTTTTCGCATTGATCAAGTAACCATTTAGCAATATCAAATTCAGCATATTCCTTAGGCATATGCCATACCGATTGATTGTTCTTATGGTACTGTTCAGGAGTACAGTCAGGAGTACTAGTTGACTCTAAGGGTTCATACCCTGCGTGGAGTAGTTTATTTGCGTTATTGAATTGTTCCACATCCTGTATATTGATAGAAAAAATCTCTAAGGACGGATTTAGATATAGTGCTTTAATAGCATCATCCTCAGTAAAAATTTGTCTATCATATAGATCAACTTGCATCTTTTGGATCGTCATCCTCTCTATCAGTTTTGCTTACGATAGTAGGTCTAAAGTTACTTAATTTTACTACACGACCATCATTAATTTCAAATTCCAAATCTAAGTCTTGCCAATTTTTGTTTATAAGTTTCAATCCCTCTTCAGTAATATCAAAAAAACTTATTTTAGAATCATACCAATACTTTGCATAATCTTTATAATTTTCATTATCCACGTATGACATTAGTGTTTCCATATCACCAAATTCGCAATCATAAGTATGTGTAATACCGTCTCCTTGAAAACTACTTACACCTATGCTATCTACTAAAAATACCTTTTCGAGAATACTATTAAATTTAGTATACAACGCTACACTAATTAGATGATCATAAGGATCTCCTGGTAAAGGATGTATTGTTCCTTTTATACCAGAAAGGTGTGTAAATTTTTGCACATCATCTGGAGACAGCAGTATACTATTGTTTAGAATTTCATCAATATAGAATTGTATTCTATCCAATGCTAGATTATAATTTCTTTGCGTATTATTATTTGCAATAAGTTTAATTTCTAAATTCCATGTATTGGGAATCAGATTATTATTTATAACAATGCATGCAGAAAAACGTTCTTGAAGTGTTATCATTTCTTTATATCGATTAAATCGTCCCAGTCTGTGTCATTATTTTCTTTTAGGCTATTAACAAGTTCCTGTGTACGCCTACGTTCTTCTGCCATGTAATCATTTAATAGAGCATTGGCTTGTGTAACAAAATCAGTATTGCCTGTTTGATATCCAAATACTAGTCTTTTATTAAGTTCGCTAATCTTCTTACTTAGATCGTCATCTGACAGATCTCTTAGATTGCCTGTGAGTGGATGGTTCAAAGGTCACCCTCTTTGCGATTTTCACTATACCAAGCATCGAACTCTCCGCCTGGATAACGTGCCTTTAACTTGTCTACGTTCATGCTTATAATCTCATTTGGATCAGCATTAAGAGCACGGCAGCCCTGAATCCAATACCACATAATATCACCAAGTTCGCGCTTCATATGGAAGATTGTTTCCTCGTTCATAGGCTTACCTTGGAACAAACACTTCTTAACAATCTCACTAAACTCACCTGTTTCACTAGCTAGCCCAATAGCCGCTGTTAGCATGCGTGGTACAATCACATGTTTAGTTAGTTCACGGTAGCTCTTATCCAGAGCATCAGTATCTTTGCTTTCATCGCTGGTAACAGCGTCTACAAATTCTGCGTATTTGTTTAAATCAACTTGCATGGTTTTTCCTTTGAGTTATTCCAAGTAATAAGGTTTACTTGCTTCCATTTGGCCAAGCAGAGTCCGTGCCCCAATTTGGCTTTCATATCTTCCGCGGCTGTTAAGAACACGCTTTTAGTCATACGTATATCTCGATAGTGTATCACAAACTAATTTGTAATCGGTTACAATTTCTTCAAACGGTAAAGGATAGTGGTTTTTTTTAAAACGGGTAGGCATACCCGATAATACTAAGTCTTCATAATATAACACTGGTGCAGAAAATGCGTAGTCAATATTTTGCTCTAGTATAAACATCTCAATATCCTCTCTAGTAGAAGGCCACGGTAATAAGTCTTTGTAGTCGGCAAATTTTGATAAATGCCGGCCCGATACCCTAAATACGCACCAGCTAATATATTGAGCTACCTTATCTCTTCGGCGTAAGTTTACTAGATTATAATCTTTAAGATAAGAAGAGTCCATAGCCAATAAGTTCTTATTTACAAACTGCGTTAAGCTACAAAATATAAATCGACCTTGATACTTACTTTCCAATACTTTTAACGGATCTAGTATATTAGTCGATAGATATCTGTCAGTGTATATCTCGCCTACGGCTACTTTATTGTTTATAGTAGAAATATTATATAGCATGTTGGAAGTCATATAAGTTCCAGATCTGGCAGATCCAATAACAATTATTCCGCGTTTAGTGTAATCAATAAACTCAGTAAGACTGTTGCTGGGCTTACTGGTCACTTCTTCTACAAATTTTGAATGTTTGTTTAGGTCAATTTGTGTCATAAAAAACTCCTGTAGACTTATTATACTACAGGAGTCTTTAATGTCAAAATATTTTTATTAGTATGCGCTAATTGCTGCACGTTTCCAGATGACTGTAGAGCCATCATATGCACCTGTGCAAACATAAATGTAACTACTGTCAACTACTGTCATACCAGCAACATCGCCGCTTTGTCCTGTGTTTACAGGAGTACGTACATCCATTTTTGTACGGTTGCGTGTAAGATCATTAACAGCAATAGTTGTACCTGCGTCGTCAGTTGTAAATTCAAAAATGTATGTTCCAACAGCGTCAAAAGTAATTACTTTGGTTGCAGGGACAATGCCCTGTAGACTGTCTGCACCAATGGTTACGGCTGCTGGAAGTGTTAGTGTATGACTTACACTTGCAAGACTAACCTCAACTCTTACACGGCCTAGTTTACCACTTGCTGGAAAATTAGTAAAGGCAAGACTGATATTACCGTTAGTTGTTAGTGTCTGATAGCTACCTTGAGCATAGTTTACTGTGACTGTGCCGCTTGTTGTGCCCTGGGCAACTCTAGTCTCACTCATATCACGGAGTTCATAATCGTTAAGTAGAGCTGCGCCACCTGAGTTATCTAAACTTCCACCTGATAGTGCACTCTTAAGAACTACCTTACTTTGTAGGTCTTCAATTTCTGTTTTTGCATTACTAAAATTCGTTTTAATGTTAGTAAAGTTATCGCGGAATCCTTGGCTGTCATTGTCCTGTCCAGCAATAGGGAAGGTTCCGTTTATATTATTTGCATTGATATTACTAGCCATCTATAATACTCCGTGGGACTCCTGTTATTTATCTATTGTTATTATTATCTAAAAACATTTACTCTTGGGAATTTCAAGTATGAATCTCCCTCATCTTTGTTTGCGTAAACATCTACGTTGGCCATAAATCTAGTTCCGCCGCCGTCAAAATATGTTTCTGCACCGCCAGTAAGTAAATTAACAGTTCTAACATCAACATACTTTGGCACAGTGCCTGTTGATGCTGTTCTTTCATAATAGTATGTTAGGTTATCATAGTCAACCTTAACTTGCTCTCCATTGTATATTTCTCGTACAAAGGTACAAACTACGTATCCTGAACTGTTAACAGATATTCTCCAAACACCCATACGCTGGTTAACTGAACTTGCACCTATTTGTTTTGCTGTAAATCCAGGAATACTTTCCACCTTGTCCCATGTTTTACTATCATAGGCAGACTCTCCAAATGAATCCACATATTTGTTCCAACCGTTATTCTCCGTTATTCCTAATAGATTTTCTTCTTGTGTCCATATAACTGTAACACCCGTACTGCCTATTGAGGTAATATCACCTACGCCTGTTATGCTATTAGCAGCTACTAGAGTTGCCTTTACACCATTTAGACTATCAAACCTAGCAGTACTAATACTATAATCTACTGTTGCTACTGGGGTATTATTAATTTCAGCAAGATCAAAAGTTGTCTCCTGGCTTGTTGTCCACTTTCCTGTTTCTTTATTATAGTGTTTGCTTAAATTGTTATCTATGATTAACCTATCAACCTCAAAACTAATACGCTTTGGGTCAATACTAGTTCTCTGCTCCAATCTAAATTTTATTCTCTCAGCAGTTCCTGGCTTACAATAAACTACAGGAACTGCTAGCTTCCAACCTATAGTTTTGCCATTAGTCTGTTTATCCTGCATCCAGTCTGGTAAAACCTTACGTTCTAGTATTGCACTGCCTACACTATCTAACATTCTGTTACGCATATTTTGTATAGCATTTGGATAAACAGTAGTATCATTTTTTTGATCTGTCTTCCATAAACTTCCACTTACTTTTGGCCAAGTACTATCTATTGTCAACGGATTAGTCCATCCATTTTGCAAATTAAGTTGTATAGTATCGGCAGCTGGCTCAGCAACCTTGGTAGTTGGATTAACACCCATTGACTTATCGACTAGTTCAATATAAACTATTTCATATTTAGGGTTACCAGAAGCATCTAATGCTCTTGCAGTTTTATAATCTCCAAATCTGAGAGTATTGTTCCAGTGATTCTTAGCTGTGGCACTCACATATGCAGTCATTTTCGCTGGATTAAGTCCTGCAGCAATCAAAAATCTAATATCAGTTTGTAATCCGAAGTTACTATCACTTGGTCTATAGATATCATCTGGTTCAATATCATCGTAATTCTGAATAACTGATTGATAAATGTTTCTCTGTGCCACATTTGGAAGAGCTCTACCATATAAACTTTCATAGGGCTTTGTCATACTCTGATTAATAGTTAAAGTAAACGTTTGAAAGGTATCAATGAATCCATCGTTTGAAAATACTCTTACTGTAAATTTACAACTTCTTTCAAAGGTCGTTTCATTAAATTTAACTTGGTTAACATCGAACGTAGTAGTGCCTGTGTCAAACATCATTGATTCAAAACTTACTCTACCTGTAATTAAACCTTTATCATTTAACACAAGTCCTTGTGGTAACTTATTTGAATATCCTTCTTTTAATTCGTATCGCACACTTAGATTATTTGTTATAGCGGCCGTTACATATAATTCACTTATTTGGCCTGTAGAAATCGTACCCAAATTGCTAGAAGGCCACGTTACGTTATTATCAATATCACCTTCAATTGTCATTGTAAAGAATACAAAATCACTTGTATAAATCGGATTATTTGTTTTCTTTACTCTGACTGCAAAAACATAATCTATAGTTGTTGCTGACTGTTGTGGAATGTAACCTGTTAGCCAGCCAGATGTCGTATTCAAAGTGAGACCTGGAGGCAGTGCTGTGCCTCCTCTATCGAAGATATCCACATCATATGATGAACCATCGTAACCCAATCCTGCACCTGTTGTAATTTCATATTCTAGTTCATCGCCATCAAAATCCCTACTTTCAATTTGAAAAGCAAAGAAATTGTCATGCTTAATTGTTCCAATAGATGTTGGAGGTGTGGTAATAACAGGATTTCTAAAACTTGTCTGATCTGCAGAAATAATACTATTAATATCTGTAGAAAGAGCAGTTGGGTAGAAACTATCTGTAGTTATATCAGTATTATCGGCTGTTAGACTATTTCTAGACTGAACAAACATGGTGTATTGTTTAGTAGAAATAAATGTTCCATCAGTTACTTGTACTGTAAACTCATATGTTTTATTAACGCTTAATGTTCTAAAGTCATATGAGTAAATATCAAACTTTTCTTCATCAAAGCCAAATTTTCCATCCTCTTTAGGGATTGGGTTAATATAACCTGAAAGTAAGCCAGATGAACTAACAGTCAAACCGCCTGGTATTTCACCATGCGCAAAACTCCATGTTAAAGTATCACCTGGATCAGGATCTAATGCTGTTAGTTGCTTTTGTATTAGGTCACCATCGAAATATACACCAAGATTAGATGCAGGTAAAGCATCAATTACAGGAGCATCAGGTCCAGTAACAGTAAGTTGAAATACACGATCAGCAACTAGACCATCGTCACTGGTTGCTCTAACTACGAATCTGCTAGTTGTATCTACCCCTACTTCTTTAGGTATACCTTGGATATAATCTAAGTTTTGAACGTAGCCTTCCACACTACCGTTTGCTGTAATTCTAATACCAGCAGGAAGATTGCCGCTCAAATAGCGATAAGTTGATGCATTTCCAGCATTCAGTTGTATCTGATAGAATTCACCTTCAACTATGGTGCCCAAATCACCGGGTGGTGTTATCCAAAAAGGTGTAGTCATTATGACTCCTCTAGTATAAAGTATTTATCGGAGTCTTTAAAGTTATTATATACCCTTACCAGGTACCTCCTATTGCCACACGCTTCCAAACGTTGGTTACACCGTCATAATCAGCAGTGCATACATAAACATAGCTAGTGTCCCAGCATATATCTCCTTGAGTATCACCAGCAGCGCCGACACTTGTAGCTGGCGTTTTGCTGCTACTTACTCTAAATCTATCTGCATCAATATCAACTGTACCTGTACCACTGGGTATTAAATTTATATCATCATTAGAGCGATTACTAGATATATTATTGTCTTGTATAAGTAAACCATCGGTAATAAATCTATCTACACCAATACCCGTTGTCCCTGCATTATCAAAAATATTGTATCCAGCTGTATCTAGATTGCCACCCAGAACTGGTGATGTATCTGCTGAAACTTCTGTAGTATCTACTGTTTTTGCTGTCCAACTAAGAACGCCAGATCCATTTGTAGTAAGAACATATCCATTAGTTGCTCCGCTAGTAGGCCAACTATCTCCAACTATCCTCACTGTTCCTGTACCAGCAGGATCAAGAACAATGTCATCATTCGTTCTAGTTGATGAGATGTTATTATTAATAATACTTATGGCACCTAATGCTAAATTTGATCCCCCTATTATAGTACCATTTACTGTAAGACCTGATCTAATTACTACTCTACCTGAACCGCTAGGATCAAGTACTAGGTTTTCATTGCTTATAGTTGTGGTAATATTATTATCATTTATTGTGATATTATCAACAACTAGTTGTCCAACAGTTATACTATTTGATGTTGTTGCGCCTGCTGTAGTTACTGTGTTCAATGTTTGTATAGGAACTGTAATTGTTACTTGATCACCAGTAACCGCAGTTGTTACTGACCCACTGCCTAGTATACTTACTGTTTCTCCTAAATTTATTTCAGAACTTGTACTAGAATCATCAACAATAAAAATACTCTTTAAATCAACATATACTTTTGTAGCAGCGTCACTATTGCTTACTGGTGTAGCAACATTTGTAATAAGATTACTGTTTGCACTAATATTACCAGCAGGGCTGAATACTATGTCACCACTTGTACTTGAGACTGTATTACCGTCAATACTCAAGTTATCTACAGTTACTGATGTAAATGCGCCTGTACTAGGAGATGCAGCACCAATGGCAGTGCCGTCAATAGCGCCTCCGTTAACATCAATAGTAGTAAATGTACTTGTTCCTGTTGAGGTAATATTTCCTGTAACATTACCAGTTAGATTGCCGGTTACATTGCCTGTAAGTGGACCAGTGAACTCATCTGCATATACATTAAGCCAGGTCTTACCTGCTGTGCCTATTGTATATGTTGAACCTGCATTTGGAATAATGTTGCTTGTTAGATCAGCAGCAATATTAATACTGTCAGTATCAGTATCACCAATCGTAATGTTTCCACCAATGGTCACATCTCCACTTACATCTAGGTCAGTAAAATAGCCTGTTGCCCAACGGTTGCTCGCACCACCCAAATTATAGGTATTTGTTGGCTCTGGTACAATACTGCTGTCAACTCTACCAACAAAAGTAATAGTATCAGAAGCAGTATCACCCAAATCAACATTTCCAATAGCATTGAGTAAACCCTGAACTTCTAACCCTCCCGTAAAGGTTGCTGAAGTACCGGTAATAGCACCAAGTGTAACAGCACCAGCAGATAGTGTTCCGTCAATGACTACATTGCCGTCAATGTTAGCATTAGTATCAACTTGTAGAGTTAATCCTCTAAGCCCTGTCGTAACAACTAAGTTACCCCGTATAAGCGTGTTGGCAACAATGTCAACATCGCCAGTCCCTTGTGGATCTAAAATAATGTCCGCATTAGTATTATCTGTTGTAATAGTAGTACCAGTTAACCTAAGACCGCTGGGAGTATCACCACCTATTTCACTGTAAATTTCAACAAAGTTATTGTTAACTTTTACAAATGCTGAGCGTAAGTCGTCACCTGTGCCATCATCTGGATTGGTACCAATGTTAATATTTTGTCGTGCCATTGATTAATCCTTATGATGCTGCGAAATATGGAATTACATAAGACGTGCCGCTCACCTTTATTTTTAAATATCCTGTTGGTGATGCAGGAACGGCACTTGCACCGCCAGCAGAACCAACGCTTGCTTGTGTTCCTGTATCAAAATTAACAACGCCTGTACCTGCTAGATCAATAGTTAGATCTTGGTTACTATTGAATGTGCTAATTGTAGCGCTCTTAATCTGAAGATCTTCAATAGTAGCAGTGTTTGTGTTTGGGTCATACGTTAATTTACTATCAAACTTTACATCGCCGTCTGTATCAACAAAAAGGATTGCCTTGTCTGTATGATCAGTAAAACGTAACTCAGCTGATGTAGCGACCACAACTTTACCTGTACCATTTGGATCAAGAATAACATCTCCATTTGAGTTTTCACTTATAATGCTATTACCACTTATAGCAATATTGTTTCCAGAGCCGGCCCCTGTTACTCCGTATAGTTCGACGAAGTTATCATTAATTTTATCAAAGGCTGTGCGTAATGGATCACCTGTACCATCATTAGCTGCGCTACCTATATTAATATTTTGTATTGCCATTGTTAGTTTATCTCCTGTGTAATATATTTATTACTTGTTTTAATCTAGCAGTATGCTAAATATAATATGTACTTATCTACTAGTTTTATTAATAAGAGTTATTCTAGATTAAGAAAGGGAAAGTGCGAGACTGTCAATACAAAAGTAAAAACATACAATCTATCTTGTGATGTTTGTAAAGGAAATTTTCAAAGAACAAGTAAGCAAATGAAACCTGAAAGAGCTTGTAATAGTTTTTCTCATGTTTGTTCGAAATGTAACCCAAAAAGTTTTGGTCAAAGAATGAGTTGCGTAAGTAGAAAGATGAAAAAATATGATGCGAGCAGTAGCGTTCCTATTAATACTATTTTTAATTCCTAATTTCGCATACGCGAATGCGAATATGCTAGCAGAGGCTGTAAAGAGTGTTTGTGTAGTTATCGTCAACCCATCTACTCTTATAATAGATAAAGATAAAAACTTTATAGAAGAATACAAAGATTACGAAAAAAAGAAGTCATCAGCAGGGCAAGGTACTTGTTTTGTAACGGATATTAATGGTACAAAATATATTATTACAAACAATCACGTTGTAGCTCAAGCAAATAACCCTAATGATATAAAGATATCCTTTTTTAACGAATACAAAGAATTCGTAGCTACTATAGTGAATAGTGATCAAGAATCCGACGTTGCTGTTCTATCTATAGATAAGACAAAGTTGGAAAGAATACCTGCCCTTGAGTGGGCGAATAGCAAAACTATACGTAGAGGGGATACAGTTTACGCCATTGGTCATCCAATAGGACAACAATATTCTGTTTCTAAAGGAATTGTAAGTAACGAATCTACCCGCCCTTATAATGTTTGGCAGGAGTTAATACAAACAGATGCTGCTATAAATCAGGGAAATAGTGGAGGGCCCTTACTTAACGAGTCAGGTAAAGTAGTAGGAATAAACACACTGATAATATCACCATTTCAGTCTGGTAACATAGGACTAGGTTATAGTTTAACTAGTAGAATAGCACAGTATACTATAAAGACACTATTAGAAAGAGAATCCATAATTAGGCCTGGTATAGGTATAAGTTATATAGGCGATCCTGAAACAGGTAAGATTAAGGTGATAAAAGTTTTTCCAGGAAGCCCAGGCGATCAAGCCGGCCTAATGATAAATGATTTTATCATAAAAATAGAATCTAAAACAATACAAACTATAAATGACATACGTGAAGTAATTGACTTCATGGAACCAGATGACTTTTTAACAATTCTTATTGAAAGATCTGGAGATGTGTATAACCTCACCGTAAAACTAGGCAAGGCATCTGATTTTACACGTTAACAGAAAAACTTTCACCACATCCGCAACTACTGGATGCTAATGGATTTTTTATCTTTAGATAGCTACCGCCTAGCTCTTGTACATAATCTATGGTACTACCCATAACGTACATCTCACTTATGCGATCCAACACTAAATTTATGTTGTCTCCAACATCAATGGTGATATTATCTTCCGGATCGTCAATAAAATCCCATTTATAAGTAAAACCACTACAGCCGCCGCCATCAACGCCAAACCAAATAAATTTTTTGTTATTAGATTTAGCTATTTTTTGTAAGTAGCTCTGTGCTTGTTCTGTAATTAATACTGACAAATTCTTTACACTCGCTTATACTAGGACAATCACAATCTGTAATACATTCTTCATCTACGATGCCTTCTGATGTGGAGTTTTCTAAACCAAAAATTCTACCAGACTTGCATTTATAGACGTTTTGCATTACTTGTGCCTAAAACTAATTCTACCTTGAGTAAGATCGTAGGGTGATATTTCAACTGTCACACGATCTTCTACTAAAACATTAATCTTATTCATACGCATTTTGCCACTCAAATGTGCCAAAATATCTGTACCATTTTCTAAACTAACTAAAAACTTTCCACCTGGGAGAAGTTTACTAACATGACCTTCAAATTCTACGTATTCGCTCTTTGACATATTTCTATTATTTATGCAGGTAGAGGGGGGCCGAAGCCCCCCACACCATTAGATGTCCTGTGCTAGTGCACGATAACCGGCAGCAATAACTGCGCGGCTTGGATTACCTAGACGGTACTTCTGAGTAACACGGCCCTTTGAGTCTACATGCTCATTGAGGTAGACTGGGAAGCCCTTCATGCGTAGAGCTGAAACGGTGGCACGTGGATTGCCAACGCCAAAGCGAGCACGAATCTGCTTACCGGTTAGCTCTTCGCCGTTGCGTAGAGCTGAAAGGACACGGTCCTGCTTGGTTGCTGTTGCTGTAGTCATTGATTATTCTCCTTCATTGATACAGTCGTTTATTAGACACCACGTCTAATTTCTGGCGGTGAGGGTGGGATTCGAACCCACGGAACCTGTTAAGGTTCGCACATTTAGCAAACGTGTACTTTCGGCCACTCAGTCACCTCACCGAATTCTTTTACATAGCAAGAAAATCAACTGGCCCTATACGACTATCATCACTGCGGTCACGTAACCAGATTTCAATGTTATCTGGTTCATCGTCATACCATTCAGCATATACGTCATACATGTCTAATTGATTGTGTTCTGCTAACTTACGTTCTACACGGGTCATCAATGCTCGGGCACTAAATTCTGCCCGAGCATCGACTACATTACTTTGAGTTTGGCCCATATAGTATTTCATTTATCTTCAGTTTTATAAGAAGTCATTGCTTTCTTTAGGACTGCACGAGCAGTCTTCTTATCAGTCTTTGCGTTGCGGACCACAAAGCTCACAGCCTTGTCCCAATCCAACTGCAATCCAAAGACTGCTTCATTTGCGGCGTATTCTACTTCAGACATCCTTTTAGTCCTTTGTTAAGTTTCAACAACAACTATATAATAACACATCTGTGTATAGTGTCAACCAAAACTAATGGACTGTTGGATCTTCTGAATTCAGAAGATCAATGTTAAAAAATGTTAGTAAATTAAGGATAGGTTCGGGTACCATATCTCCATCCTTGCCGTTTGGGATAAAAATACCCTTTAGGTTGCCTGTGTTATCAAATATAAGAGCCCAATCCTCATCGTCCATAAGGTCGTCTAGATCGCCTCTAACGTTTCTACTAGTCACAGGGCTTTCCATTTAGTACAGGACTTACTGTACCATCATTGTTTACCTGCTTGAAATAGAACTTTTCGCCTACTGGAAGGTCACCAATTGGATCGATCACATATGAACCATCTGAACTTGGGTTTTCAGTAACAACGTGACAGCCAACCCAAACATATTCAGCCCGACCATTTTTATTGGCGGCGATATGTCCTGGTGAGCATGCTGCTAAAAATGCTAGTGCGGATACTACTACTAATGTTTTCATTTTAATATGATAATCCTTCTTGATATCGCTGTCTGCGGTAATGCCTACCATTACCTTTGTTTTTTGCCTTATATGTTGGAGTTTGTGAATGACAGTTTGGACATAGTAAACTTACATTTTCTTCTGTGTTATCTGAACTGTTGCCGTTGATATGCTCAAGTTCTAACACAATGTCTTTACCATTCCATTCAGTTATTCCACACTCCCAACATCCTTCTTTCTGTTCTGCGAGATAACGCTTTAGTGGACCTTTTCCTATTGTACCGCCTTCTTGCCATTCTACAATACGCTGTTTATGTTCGTATTCTTTTTGACAAGTAATATTACAATATTGTCCTTGTCTCCATGTAAACGAAGTATGTGTTTCATTACAATTCAAACAATTCCATGTAACTTTTGTAATATCTCTTTTTGCGTTATTATAACTAGCTGAACAACTACTGTTACAGAAAGTTTTATTTCTATCTTCGTATTCCAATATAGAATCACACTGTTTACACTTTTTAGGATCGGACATATAAAAATCTATGCGTTCCTGCTTTTGTGCTTGTTGTGTTTCTATACTTGCTTGATATCCTAACTTTCCTGCTTCTACTTTACTTAGTTTTCGCACTACGAACTCCTTTTATTTTATTTATGCTCTTAGTGCGAAAAATGGTGCTGGCGCACGGACTTGAACCGCGGACCTATCGCTTACAAGGCGATTGCTACTACCAACTGAGCTACGCCAGCCTCCATTTTTGGTGGAGAATATCAGGTTCGAACTGATGACCTA
>Ga0208899_1001224_pt1 | contig 18264 bp, 9 predicted proteins | sample VirMetDEL_Nov_24_FD_184518 | JGI IMG/M metagenome (GOLD analysis project Ga0208899, IMG submission 184518) | Aqueous microbial communities from the Delaware River and Bay under freshwater to marine salinity gradient to study organic matter... | ecosystem: Environmental > Aquatic > Marine >... | reverse complement strand
AGGTCCTCAAGGACCAGCAGGACCAGCAGGTTCTCCAGGAAGTGCAGGTGTTAGTGGGGTTAATGGTGTAGATGGAGCGCAAGGGCCTCAAGGACCTAATGGAGATCCAGGATTAAGTGCCTATGAGATTTGGTTAAATCAAGGAAATAGTGGCACAGAACAAGATTTTTTAGATAGTATTGCTCAATCGTCTTTACCAACTTTTAGTTCGTGGCTACCATTGCCAGCTCAAAATAGTTGGACTGCAAGTATTCTAGAGTACTGTACTTCAGGAGAATTAGTAATGATTAGAGGAACTGTAGATAAAGAATTTGCATCTCCTGGAGGTTACATAGATGATCTAATTACAACATTGCCTGCTGGGTTAAGACCTTCACAACCTCAGTATTTTTATGCAAACTTTAAATACGCATCAACAACTGTAAATTCATTCGGAAGTAATGATATATGGACTATTCAAGTAGACACAGATGGAACTATACGTATAAAGTTTGTAGGACTGGTGGGATTGAGCGGGCCACAGAAATTGTAACATTAAACTTTAGTATATCACTAAGAGGTGAATTATAAAACCAACCATATATATAATATTTATGAAATTTAAGATGTCACAGTTGGTTGGTTTCTTTGTGACTGACAAAAAAAATCCCAGGTCATTGTTATCTGGGATTTTTAATTTAAATTAGTAACATGAATTTACAAGAACTAATTGACTTCTTTAATAAGAAGCCTGGATATCTTAAATGGGGTATTCCAAAACTACTTAATTTTTTAGAAATTGATGATGAACATTTAGTTAGAAAAGCTAAAAAAGAATCAAGAAAAAAATTAAACACTGAAGTTGACGATTCAAGAGAAGATCTTCAACTTAAATCTAGATGGCAAGTACAAAGAAAAGGTGGTGAAATTGAATGGTTAGAAAGTTATAAAACTATTAACGAACCTGACTATCAATTAACTAAAGAAGACTGGCAAGATATTTTAAACGAATGTAAAAACATTCCAGTCCTAGAACCTCATCACGTTTATGTACCATCAAATAGTAAAACACTTATTATTTGGACATCAGATAAACATATTGGTGCATCTATTCCTGGAGATTCTTTATATAAGAAACAATACGACCAACATATATTCTTTCAAAGAATGGAAGCCGTATTTAATCATGCTATAAAAATGAAAAACTTGCATGGTAAATTTGATAAAATTATTATAGCAGACTTAGGTGATTCTTTAGATGGTTACGATGGTTATACTACAAGAGGAGGTCATAAATTACCTCAAAACCTAAATAATAAAGAAGCAGCTAAAGTACATTTTAATAGTCATAAATGGTTTATAGAATCTACAATTAATCAAAACATAGCTGATAAAATTGAAATTGTTCATATTACTAATGATAATCATTCAGGTGATTTTGGATGGCAAGCATCATTTGCTCTACAGCAATATGCATCAATAGCTTATCCAGAAGTTAAGTTTACATTGATTGAAGAATTTTTATCTCATGTTAAAGTATATGATAGAATCTATATACTAACTCACGGAAAAGATAAAAAGAATAGAAAGTATCCAATGCCTTTAAAGATAGATGATAAAACTGAAAGCTTTATAATGGATTATGTATTAGCAAATAAATTAGCTAATTATGATATACATGTAAGAAAGGGAGATATTCATTTAAATGATTTAGATTGTAGTAGAAATAAAATGTCTTACTGGAATATAGGATCAATATTTGGAGCTTCCGATTGGATAATGGATAATTATTCAGATACTAAACCATCTTGCGTTTTTGAAGTAATAGAAAAAGACAGCGGAATTTTAAATGCAGATATTGTTTGGTTGTAACTTTCAGTAATTTTCAGTATATTATAATATAGTATGGGATATAATAAACCAGATCGAACAGGTAAAAGATTTAGAAAATCTTCTTTTGTTATAATGAATAACAAAAAACTTAACGAATTTAAAGAATTATATCCTGAATATAATGATATATCATTAACAGAATTTAACAATATTATAAAGTCTTTTAATGATGAAATTATAAATGCTATAGTTGAAAATAGAGATGGTGTATTGCTTCCTGAAAAAATTGGACAAATGCTAGTTGTTGCATTTCCAAGACCAAAAAAGAAAATTATTGATTTTGGTAAGTCTAATGAAACAGGAACAATTCATTATCACGCTAATTGGGATACTGATAATAAAATTGCAAAAATTATTTATCATAACAAAGTAAATAATTATGGCAATAGATATAGTAGGTTTTGGGGATTTATTCCAGCTAGAAGTTTTAAAGCTGAAGTCTCTCAAAAATTTAAAAAATATTGGCAAAAATATATATACGTGGATAATAAAAATTCAGAGTATAAAAAAAATAAATAGTATGGCAACAATAGCTGAGTCAATTTCTAGAGTTCGTGGCATCCTTAAAGGAACAAGCGAAGATTCTTTTTTAACAGATAGATTTGTTTATAGTATAATATCTAAATATGCTAAAGCAATTATGCGTAGAGAGCAAGTTATGGCTAAGCTAATGCAAAATGAAGATTTATTTTCTTCTTTAACTTTTGTTGACCTTATTGATGTAAATAAAATTGAAGCTGATTGCGCACCTATTAAAAGTAACTGCACAATTAAAAGAACTCTTTATAAATTACCTAAGCTATTTAATGGAGCTAAAGGTCCATTAATTAGAAGAGTATATTCCATAGATCAAGGTTTTGAATTTCACAAGACTTCACCTGCATCATATATATCTATTTCTAATAAGACAACATCTAAGTACGATAAGAATAAATATTACTGGTTTAAAAATGGTTATTTATACTTACCAGATACAGAAACAGAAGCTATAATGATTGAAGCTTTATGGGAAGATGTATTATCAGGATACTGCTCTACAGATGAAAATGATTGTAGTCCTATACAGGAAAGAGTTTTTCCTTTACCAGATTATTTATTTGCTGAAGTAGAACAAATGGCTGAGCAAGAATTTGGAATGAGTATGGGAGTGCCTGACGATGGTTCTGATGATGGACAAAATGTATTAAGACAATAACTATGAGCAAAACAATTTTAAAATATAAAACTTTTGATGAGTTATTAGCTGAAGTTAAAAGTGACTTTGAAGCTTTTAATTTAGAAGACTTAATTAAACCATATCAATTAATTAAAGTAGCTAAACGTGTTAATAAAGATTTAGGACTAAGAATTAATCAAACTAAAAATACTGTTTTAGAAATTGAAAAACATAAGGTAAAACTACCTAATGATTTTTTAGTAATGAATTATTTATATGGGTTAGGTCATTATGAAGTAACTACTCCAATGGTTCAAGGAACACATGTAGAAGAAGTACCTTTAAAAAGACCAGAATATTTTCCAGGAACTAAAGATGTAGAAATATGTGCAACCGATCCTGTTTGCCCTACACCTGAACCTGAATGTCCAGATCCATGTCAATCTCCAGAACCATGCGGTTGCTCTACTTGTAATTGTGATACTTGGATTAATTGTAAAGGAGAAGAAATGCAATTAATTCAAAAGATAAAAACACAAACTAGAAAGTGGACTGAGTTTTATAAAATAAAATTAATAGGTGATGATAAGTACTACGATCCTAAATGTCCTAATAAAGATTGGAATGTAGTTAATACAGCATTTATTAAAGATGATTATTTATATACATCTTTTAAAGAAGGTGAAATATACATTAATTATCAAGGATTAATGGAAGATAAAGACGGTTCTTTATTAGTATTAGATCATGATATTATAAATGAATATTATGAATATGCAATAAAGGAAAGAATATTAGAAAATTTAATGGCCAACCAAGAAGCTATTCAACCTCAATTTGTAAATAGAATTGATACTAAATTAAGAATGGCTAGAAATAATGCATTAAGTATTGTTAACACTCCAGACTTCTCTGAACTAAAAGGTGTTTGGGAAATGAATCGTGAAGCAATGTTTAGAAAATATTATAAAATGTTCATGTAATGGCAAAAAATAACGCAGGGTTAAATTCAAATAATACTTTTGAACAAGGTATTAATACTGATATACAAGATTTTCATTCTAGTAATAAGGCTTATACTTATGCTAGAAATGCTGCAGATAATTCTGCTACAGGAGATTTAGGTAGTATTAAAAATGAACCTGCTAATAAGTTTTGTACTTCTGCTCCTTATAAAATAATAGGAACAATTCATTTAGAAAATACGCAATGGGTTATATTTTCAACAGATAATATTAATTCAGAAATTGGATTATTTAATGAAAAAGATTGTAGTTATACAACTATTGTAAATGCACAATGCTTAAACTTTAAAGATTCTAATTTAATTAGCGGTGCTAGTAGACCAACATTTGATTGCTCCTATAGAGTGTACTGGCAAGATAATCTTAATCCTGATAGATCTTTAGATATTCAAGATGTACCTTGGGTACAAGAATGTGAAATAATTGATGACTGTGAGTTCTGTACAGACACAGAAGAATTAGATTGTGATAAAATATTATTAGAATCATTAATACAGCAACCATGTGTTACATTAGAAAGAGGTCCTAGCGGTGGTAATATTTTAAATGGTTCTTACTATGTACAGATAGCTTATGCTATAAATGGTCAAGTAGTAACTGATTATTTTTTACCATCTAACATATTAAGTTTATTTGAGCACGGTAATATTAATACATCTATAATAATCAATGTAGATAATTTAGATGAAAACTTTGATGAATACGAAGTTGTTATTGTTCAGCAAATTGCAGAAAAAACATCAGCTCGTAGTTTAGGTTTATATTCAACAGGTCAGAATAAAATTACAGTTGATTTTGTTGATCCAACATTACCTGCAGTTAAGTTAGGAAATTTAATAATTACAAACCCTATCGCAGAAAGATCAGAAGGTATATTTTCTGTAGGGAGCTATTTGTTTAGAACTGGTATTACAGGAAAGTTTGATTTTAATTACCAACCTTGGGCTAATCAAATAGTAACTAAATGGCAAACAATTGAATATCCGCATTACTACTATAGAGATGGTGGGACTAATGTAGGATATATGAGAGATGAAGTTTATTCATTTTTTATAAGATGGGTTTATAGTACAGGTGATAAGTCTAGAAGTTATCATATTCCTGGAAGAGCTCCTCAACAATATATAGCTCCTGATGGAACAGGTACATATAATGAAGATGATTTATATACAGCTATTAACGATAACAATATTGAAAATCTACAAGGAACAGATCCTTATGTTTTTGAAATGTTTAATACAGCTAATGGCTCTACTATAACACCAATAACTTTACCCGATGGTGGAATAGTTACAGCTGAAGGTCAAATGGGTTATTGGCAATCTGAAGAAATTTATCCTAACGATAAACCAGATGTTTGGGATGATTTGTGTGGTAAACCAATTAGACATCATAAGTTTCCTGAAAATACTTTATACGAAAGTACTGGTAGTAGTACAATTACAAATCATTATACTGAAGATGTAATAAGAATACTAGGTGTTAAGTTTGAAAATATACAACCGCCTGTTGACAATAATGGAAATGTAATTCCAAATATAATTGGTTATGAAATACTAAGAGGTTCTAGAGATGGTAATAGAACTGTTTTGTATAAAGGATTAATTAATAATATGAGGGAGTATGAGATCCCTAAAGAAGTTATTGTAGGAAGACAAGGTTTATATCCTAATTATCCTTTTAATTCATTATTACCTGATCCTTTTAATTCTACAACAGAGGTTACTTATGAAACTATTGGTGGTTTAACAAATTATAATCCTAATCCTAACTATAGTCAAAATCATTTTACATTTCACTCGCCAGATACAATGTTTAATAAACCATTCTTAAGTATGAAAGAACTTAAGATATATGGCGCAATGTATGGGGAAGCTGAATGTAATTATTCAGAAGTAAGAAATCATCCTAGACATGTATTTGTTACAGACTTAACTTTTTGGGTTTCTGTAGTATTTGGTTTGGGTGTTGCTATTAGTAAAGCAGTAGGTGATAAAACATATACTAAACCTGGATCTGAATATTATAAATATCCAGTTTTTACAGGAACAGGTTCAACAAACCAAGTACCACCTGGTCTAAATGGTTTAGCAGGAAGCGGTGTTATAGGTGGAGAAATTGGTGCTACTGAAGGTGCAGACGCATTTAATGAAGAAATTAATTCATTAATTGCAACATTTACAGGTATCAATACTACAGAAGAATCATTAACTGGTGTAAATGCTGGAGCAAATGCAGCAAATGCTGTTCTACCTGGAACTGGCGTAACTACTAAAGGTATTGATATAAGTTATACAGGAAAAAGAAATGTACCAACTCTTATTAAAACAATTTTAGCTTTTCCTACATTTAGTTCTGATTTAGCTGAAGGTTCTGATGCTTTAATAAACTTAATTAGAAATGTAAGTAAAAAAAGAAATTTTGCTACTCAATTTTTTGGATATTGTGGTTATGAAAATTTTGCAAGTCCTTATACAACTAATAGAAGAAGATTAATTAATGAAGCTAATTATTTAGATAGTCAGTTACAAAATTTTTTAACCACTCATAGAATTAATAATATACTCAGACCTAAAACAGTTGCTTTAGATACTGACGCTAGTTCTATAGTAGAGGATTTAGTAGGTAATTTAGCCGATAATACTTTTGAAAATATATTGTTATCGGATCAGCCCGATGGAAACAAACCATTTGAAATATTTACACGAAGAGCTTCTAGTCATTACGTGGCCCTTAAAACTAGATTGAGAAGTCAGTATGGTAAACTAAATAATATAAGACAATTACCAGCATCTTATTGTACTCTTGAGTATAACGGAACAACCACTGAATCTACAACTATATTCGGAGGTGATGTATATATAGGCAAGTACCAAGAAAAAAATACTTTTTATCATTTCTACAGATGGCTTTACGACTTACCAGACTTTGCTGAATGGAATTATCATTTATATGATGCAGTGCAACATACAGCTTTTTGGATGGATACTGAACCATTTGATATTATGGATTTTGTTAGGAGTATAGGTACTTCTTTTCAAACTGCTATTGATAGTGGTACTGGAGCAATACAAACTTTTTTTCAGAACTTAGTAACACCTTCAGATAAACATTGTTTTGATAGATTATTTGGTGCTAATGATCAACCAAGCTTAACTGACGGTAATGGTATATTTACAGTTAAGAATGCTTATATGTATTTATTTCATTCTAGCGTTCGAGACTTTTTTGTAGAAACAGAATTAAATATAGATCATCGAGATTACTTAGATAGTAATGCAGGTAAACATTGGGATGCGCTACAGAACCTTCAAGAAATGTTTGATCCATCTATTATAGAAGCAGGTAATGTATATAAATTAGATCGTTCACTTTCAGTAAATGAATTACCATATACAAAAATTTCATGGAGTTTGCTTCAGGACAATGATTATGATCCTGTGAAGTACGAAACTTGTTATACTGATTATCCATTAAGATTACTTTACTCTTTACCACAACAGGTATCCTTAAAACAAGATAACTGGTCTGTGTTCTTAGCTAATAATAGAAAGGACTTTAGGAGTAAAGTTGTTTCTATAAAAGCAATACAGCGTACAGGTATTCTTTTATTATTCCAGAATGATTCTCCAGGAATCTATCCAGGCGTAGATGAATTGCAATTAAAAAGCGGTACTTCTATTACTGTAGGTGATGGTGGTTTATTTACAAGAGAAATGCAAAGACTATCTAATTCTGATCAAGAATATGAATATGGTTCTGCTCAAAATAGAAGAGGTATTGTAAATACACCTGTTGGAGTTTTTTATATAAGTCAAGAGCAAGGTAAAATATTTTCATTAGCTGGTGGACTTCAAGAAGTAACTTTAGTTGATAATGAATATTGGTTTAACCAATACTTACCTTATCAAATTATAAAAGACTTCCCAGAGTTTGATTTATTAGATAATCCAGTAAAAGGAGTAGGTTGTCAAATAATTTATGATAATGAATATAGAACTTTATATTTTTGCAAAAAAGATTATAAATTAAAAGACAAATATAAAGATCAACTTACATACATAGGTAATGGTGAATTTGATTATAGAGGTTTTTTAAAAGTAACTTTAGACAACGAAGAGTTTTTTGAAAATGCATCGTGGACTGTATCTTACGATCCAATTTCAGGAAAAGATATATCTTGGCATGATTGGCATCCTAATCTATCTATGGGTGCTAAGAATACATTTATGACTATTGTTGGACAATCTATTTGGAAACATAATAATAGATGTGACCTTTATTGTAATTTCTATAATAAAGATTACCCATTTGAAATTGAATTTAAAGTTGATACTACTCCAGGAGTTACAACAATTAGAAATATAGAATACTATATGGAAGTCTTTCAGTATAATGAAAACTGTCGAGACAGATTCCATGTATTAGATTTTAATTTTGATGAAGCTGTTATTTATAATACTGAACAAGTATCAGGTTTATTAAAATTAAATTTATCTCCTAAAAACAACTCTTCTCTATTGGCATCATATCCAATTGTGGGACTGAATCAAATTGACATCCTTTACTCTAAAGAAGAACAAAAATATAGATTCAACCAATTCTGGGATATAACTAACGATAGAGGTGAATTCTCTCCAACAGTAACTGAAAGTATTTGGAATACTCAATCTAATGGTTATATTAAAACTTTAAATCCTGTAAATTTAAATTATTCTAAAAATGAATTACAGAGAAAAAAGATGAGACATTATGATACTAGATTTTTATTAAGAAGAAATGTTTCAGGAAATAAAAATATGCAGCTGATGCTCACAGACACAAAACATCAGTATTCACCTAGATAGTAAAGTAAAACTAAATATTTTTTAGTTATTAAAAATAAAAAAAATTAAGTATATTATATATATATTGCACATTGTAAACAGATACCATGGAAGAACTAATAGCCCAAATAAAACAAGCTCTTGAGCAAGGAGCAGATCCGCAACAATTAATCGGACAATTATTACAACAATATTCTCCAGAACAAGTTATGGAAATATTCCAAACTATGGGTGCTCCTGCCGAACAAGTTCAAGGAATGATTCAACAAGCAATGCAACAAGGTCAAGGTCAACAACCTCAAGGTGGGGGTGAACAAGATCAAGTTCAACAAATTGTAATGATGTATGCTGAAATGTCTGGGCAAGATCCGCAAGCTATTGTTCAACAATTACAACAAGCATCTCCCGAAGAACAACAGCAAGCTATTCAACAAATGGCTATGGCTGTTCAACAAGCTCAACAAGGACAACAAGCACCACAAGCTAAAAAAGGTATGGAAATGCCAGACAATGCTGGTTGGAATGCTTTACCTGAAAATGCTAAAGAAGCTATCATAGAAAACATAACAAAGAAAATGTTTAATGGTGGTGTTACTAAAAAAGATTTTAAAGCTATTGCCAAAGAAATGGTAAAAGAGTATAAAGCTGGCGGAGAAACATCTGCAGATACTTTTGATTCATCTTCTTTAGAATCATTTAATGCTAATTTAACAGGAGCTATTATGAATTGGTTTAATGTAAATTCTAAAATTGGTGGAATTAAAAAGAATGCAAAGAGAATAATGGAGACTTTTGCAGATCTTGTTGAAGCTGAAAAAAAAAATCTAGACCAAGCTAAAATAGGTAAAGAGTTACCTAAAGCTGATCCAGGTATGCAAACTGGAGCTGTTACTACTGAAGATTTAAGCGATGATGATAGTAATGGCGATGATGAAAAAAAATATACAACAGCAGAATTACAAGATTTAATTAATAAAGGTGAAGTAAGGTGGGATGCTGAAAACAAAAAATTTATTAATGTAGATCCAGCTAAAGTAAATACTGTAGGTAGTAATAGAGCTGTTGGTAAAATATTTGAGTTTTCAAAAACTCCAACTATAAAAGCTGCTGGTGATGCGCCATTAAGTCAAGAGCTTGAAGCTTTTAAAAACTTTGATCCAGAAACTCAACAAATTCAACGAACTCAATTTGCTACAAATATATTTGGTAAAAAATTAGATCAAGATAAGTCTGATGAAAAACTTGAAAAATGGTATGGTAAAGGTAAATGGGATAAAATAAACAGACGTTCTGGAGTTAATTTACAAGTAGTTGGTAAAGAAGATTCTAATGCTACTGAAGATGTTGTTTCAACTGATAATGAATCTGAAATTCCTATGGCTGATGAAAGCTTAACTCGCGGTGAAAAACGCAGGCAAAAATTTGAAGATAGTTGGAATAAAAAAATTGCTAAAAAAGAATCTAGATTTAGACCTGGACTACGAAATAGATTATTTGGTTATGAAAATGATAAATTTAGAGAAACTAGAAAAGCTTTTGGTATGCCCAATAAGAATTATGATAATACAGGTTATTTGCTGAGGGGCTTAAAAGCTAAAACAGCTTGGGAAGACAAGAACAGAATGGAAGATAAAATGGAGCAAGGTGGTGAGCTAAACTATAATGATAAACTCATTTGGGATTTTAAAAATCATTGTTATATAGAAAATCCAACATTACCTAAAGCAGAGGGTGGTATAGATGTAGGTTCTAAAAATAAATTAAATATTAATTGGGCTAATCTGGCAGATAGAACTATTGCTGGAATGAATGAAGCTAATACAATTTTAGAACAAATGAGAACCTATGATCCTAAAAGAGCTTTGGCAGCTAGACAAAATTTTGCACAAGTTGTTGAAGGAGGAGATTCTGGATTATTTGCGGATATCTTAAGAGGCAAAGCTATGCCTGATGATATGGGTGCTAGGGCTGGAACAGGAAGCGATCCATTAGCATATGCTACTGAATCAAACTACTACATGTCAGGTGATTTAAATACAGGAGATCAATGGAGGTTTAAAGAGGGTGGTACTGTTGAATCTGATGAAGATTTTGTAAAAAGAATGCAAGGTTTAGGAATGAAAATAAAATTAAAATAATTTTATATGGAAGATAATAAAATCAAGAAACATAGAACCATGCAAGGTTCGCCTAGAGAAAAAGCTAATGTAGAAGCTGAGAAAGGGGAAACTATTCTTACGTCTGATGAAATATCAAATCAAAAAAAAGTATTTCATATAGAAGGTGAGAAACATTCTAACGGTGGTGAGCCTTTGGATGCACAAGATGGTTCTGCAATATTTTCTGATCATTTAAAATTAGAAGATCCTAATCTTTTAAAAGTATTTGGATTTACAGGTAATAAATCTAAAACTTTTGCCGAACTATCTAAAAAACATGATCCTACTAAACAACAAGAGGAATTAAAGAAGGATGAGTTTGCAGATGAAATAACTAAGCGTTCTCTTGAAAAAACTATTGATGATAAATTATTCAAACAAAGTTTTGCTTTTTTGCTACAGCAGGTACATCAAGAAAAAGAAGGAGAACAACAAGAGCACTCTAGACATTTTGAACCAGCTTTAAAAAGATTTGGTTTATCGTATGAAGATTTATTTAATAAAGAAACATTAGCTCAAGAAAAACAAAGCGAACCTGCTAATGAAGATATAGCTCAACAACAAGCTAAGAAAGGTGCTGAAACTAAAATAGATATTATATCTTTTAAACCTTTACCTAAAAGAGATGGTGGAGGAACTCCTAGTTTTACTGAAAAGGATAAAAAAGAAATGCTTGAAGAAGGTAATAGAGTTCTTAATGAAATGGGCTTTGATACCTATAAAGATTACGATTCTTTTATAAAAAGCGGGCTTCCTGTTATTCAAGAAAACTTTAAATTAAAACCAGGACTTACAGTTAATTATTTTTTAAATGAAGAAAATACTAAAACTAGAAGTCAAGCACCTACCGTAGCTTTATCTAAAATGCTGAAAAGTAAAAAGATTAAAGCAACTGGAAAAGATGGTTCTTATACTAACGAAGATTTACAAAAAGCGTATAATGATGGTACGGTAAGTCAAGATGATATTGTTACTGCTGCAAAAGATAATCTTTGGTGGTATAGAGCACCATATGACAAAATTGTATCAAAAGAAGAATTCGATAAAATTAGTAAAGGAAGTAAAGCTTTTGAAATAGATGGTAAAAAATATTATAAATCTTCTGATGTAGCAGGTGAGTATGTTGCATATGTAGAAAAACCTGGCGGTTTTTTTGAACAAGTTGAAGTAACGGCTGAAAACAAAAAAAAGCTTGATACTTATGATTGGGGAAAAGTAAAAGGATTAGATCCTGGAGTTCAAAGACCTGAAGATTATAGATTTGATTGGGCCAATAAAAGAGCGTTACGTGCAGCTAAACAAGCTAAAAGAAGAATTCCTTTTGAAAGACCTACTGCTCAGTTTACAGATACATTTTTTCTAGATCAAGCTTATTATAATCCAGACGATGTTATTGCATCTATACAATCTATAACAGGAGACTTGTCTAAACAACAAGCAATGTTTTCTGCACCACAAGCGCAGGCAGCTAATCAAAGCCAGCTTGCTGCAAATGCTTTTGAACAAATAGCTCAAGTTATGGGACAGTATGCTGATAAAAATGTAGATGCTTATAACAGAGAACAATTGCAAAATACAAGTATAGCTCAAAATGCAGCTAATCAAAAATCTAATCAAATACAAAATTACCTAGCTCAGAATGCTACCTTAAAGCAACAGTATGCTAATGCATTAAACTTAGCTGAACAAAATATTGCTGCACAAGAAATAGGAATGTTTGATAGAAGAGCTAAACGTAAAAATATTGAGAAGGCTGTAGGAGAACAATACTACATTGATCCAGATACAGGATTCCAGATATCTACAGGGGTTGGTAAAGATTTTGACAAAACAGGTACTAAATCCATGCAAGATAAAATTGATACTTATAGAAAACTTAATCCAAACATAGAATATAAAGATATTATTAAATTAATAGAATTAGAATCTGCAGGTAAAATAGCAAGTGATGATCAATATTATAATGAAAAAGATTATGTTAACCCTGATGGAAATTAAATATTAAAAAATGGCTACTTATTTACAAGGAATAACAGATCAAGTTAATGTAATTAACCCACCTCAGATTGATGCTCAATTTGAGATGCAGTTGTTACAAGCTAGACAATCTAAATATGACCAAGCTCATGCTGAAGTTAGCAAGTTATATAGTTCTATTTTAAATTCTTCTTTATCAAGAACTGATAACAAAGAAGCTAGAGATGAGTTTTTTAAATTAATAGAAAACGATATTAAGAGAATTGCTCAAACAGATCTTTCCTTACAGTCAAATGCAAAAGCTGCTGAAAATCTATTTAGTCAAATCTACGATAATGACTATTTAGTAAAAGATATGGTTTGGACTAAAAACTATAATCAACAAATGGGTAGAGCTGAAGCATTTAAAAACTGTTTAAAACCTGAAGATTGTGGTGGTATGTATTGGGATGGAGGAGTTAAATACATGCAATACAAAAAAGAAGAATTTCAAAATGCTAGTCGTGATGAAGCTCTCGGAATGGGAGATGTAGAATACATACCATATCAAAGTGTAATGGATGAAGCCCTTAAATATGCTAAAGAAGCAGATTTTAAAATTACACAAACTAGTTTTTCTAAAGATGGTAAGTATTTAATTTCAACTACAAACGATCCTGCTGCAGTATTTCCACCATTGCAGGCATTGTTTCAAGGAACTATTAGATCTAATCCTAAAGTCATGGATATGTATAAAGTAATGACATACAATAACAGAAATGATTGGATGCGTTCTGAAGTACAAAAAGGTAATTATAATACTTTAAATGAAGCACGTGTTGGCTATCTTAAAGAAAGATACGATCAATCTAAAGAAACATTTGATAAAACTTATAAAAATAATACTATATTAAAAGAGCAATTAGAGTCTAATTTAAAAACATACGAGTCTTTAAATAAAACACAAAAAGGACTTACTAAAGATCAACTTGATAACTACAATAGAATACAAAGTCAGCTTAATAGTATAGAAGGTTTAACACAATCATTAGAGGCTATTAAACAAGCAGATGATTACATTAATAATGAAAATACTCAAACTAATTTAGAAGCTATGTTAACTGCTTATGATAACAGGCAAGCATTTAATCTTTTAACTAAAGACTTAGATGCTGCTGCAATAGAATTAGGTAAGTTAAATTATTCTCAAGAAATGGAAGCAGATAAGGTTGCGCTAGAGCGTCAAAAATATGAATACAATGTTAGCCTAGAAAAGATAAGACAACAAGGTAGAATAGATTTAGAAAAAATAAAAGCTTCTAATTCACGTTCAAAAAACTTAGAATTTATTCAACAAGAAATGTTACAAATATCTACAGTAAGCGATGAAATAAAATCAAATAATTATAATGAAAGAATATTTAAATCGCTTGAGGCAGCTGGTGTTTTTGATGATACTAACTATAGTATAACAAGAGAGAACTTAGAAGAAGAAATGCAAAAACCAGATTGGTCAGTATCTAAAATAAAAGATATGTTAACTAATCAGGCAAGAAATAAATTTGAAAATGAAATGAATGACTTGGAGGCTGCTCAAATTAAAAGACTTGGTAATCTTGGAGTTAAGTATATAGATTTAGCAGAAAAAATTGGACAAAATAAGTTTACATACGAGGATGAACAAAAATTATTTAATGAATCAAATATAAATAATATGAAAATGATTAGTGATATAAATATGCAGCAAAGCATTATGGAAAGTTATTCTCAAGTTTTAGATGCACCTACATATAAAGAATTATTTATAAATAAATTAGAATGGACATACTAATAAGTAGATTAAACTGCAATAAAATAAATTATTATGAATAAACCAGGACGTAGAAAAGTTGCAGCAGGCAGCGTAAATACTAAACCTAGAGCGGTTTTAGATGCAGAAGGTTATGAAAAAAAACAAGAAGTCGATGCTGAATCTTCTAAAACCTCTTCTGAAACAGTCAGTGTAAAAACTACAACTGAGGAACCTGCGCCTACTGAGCCCGCTAATAATAATATAGATGCTATTGATAAGGTTTACGCTGGTTATAATCAAGAAGAAATAGATGGTATTTCTACATATATAAGTAGAGATAAAAAATTATATTCTGGAGAATATCTTAAAGATGAAAATTTTAAAAACGCAGAGCCAGCAGCTTATGAAAAAATAAAAACAGCCACGGAAGTTACTCAAAAGTTTTTTAATGATTTTTCAGAACAAACTAAAGCGTTAGAAAAAATTAATAGAGAATATGACTATTTGCAATTTAAAAATAAAAAAGGAGTTTTAACTCAAGCAGATCTAGATGCTTATGATCAATTAACTAAAAGCTTCGAAACTACTTATGGAAATATAGATCTTGATAGTTTAAATGCTGAGCGTGATCAAATAGTTACGACATTAATGGGTGAAGTTAGAGAGTTATTAACAACAAAAGAAAATGAAGATAAAGAAAGAGTTGGAAAAAGTTTGACTGAAATTAATTATATGTTTGATGGAGATACTTATGATTTATTAGATGGTTCAACTTACAGATCTAATCTTTCTTTAAATGAGTTTGATATATTAGAAGACGTTGCTACATCAGGAGTAAATGCAAGAACGGCAGTTGATCGCTATGCAGCAGTTGATTTTTTACAAAGCGAAGTAGATCTTGTTTCAAATGATTTTGTACGTAAAACAATTCCATCATTTAAATCTATTTTAGATAAAGGTTTAGAAAGACTTATTAAACCTCAAAATGAAGAACTTGATATTACTAATGGTCGAGACATGGATATTTTCATTGAGGGATTATTTAATTTTAGTATTGATTCAAAAAAAGTTAATGAAATTAAAAATAAAATTGAATCTGCTGAAAATTTAAATCAGAAAAATAAAATTATTTATGATAATAAAGATGAATTAGTTTCACTACTAACTGATATGACTCCAACTCAATTGCAAAAATTATATGAGTCAACAGGAGATAGATTTTATAATAAAAACTATTACTTTGAAAATGATGAACAAAATGATTATTTTCAAAATGGTGTTCGAATTGAAATAGAAGACATTAGTCAAATGAAATCAGTTCAATCTAAAATTAAAGATCAAGCATATGTTCAGCTTAAATCAGAATATAATAATCAAAATGAAGCTATTAAGAATGAATACCTTAGTGCTGCCTATGGTGAAGATGTACCTGCAGAGAATTTATATTTAACTGGAGAAAAAGCTGTTGATATTACTCTTAAAAACTTTTTTGCAAACAATTTATTTGATGAAAATACAGGTCAGCAAAGATCTTTGAATGAGTTGATGACAATGTTTAAAACAATTCATAAAGAAGAAATTGAATTAGCTAAAGAATATTTTACAAATCCAGATAATAATTACGAAAGAGGTGGTATGTTTGGTGACGGTAGTTTTCAACTTACACCTGAAGAAATTATAAACTCTGATTTTGATGACAAAACGTTTGGTTTATTTTCACAAATAGAATTAAGTAAAACAAAACAAAGAGAATTAAAAAGATTACAAAAAAAATATAGAAAAAATAATAAACTACTTGATGATGTTGAATATATTCAAATGTTAGATGACGATGGTAATGTTTATTATGAAACTGAAATGCTTACTAAAGATGATAATGGAAACATTATTGATTCTCGTGGTGGAATACCAATAACAAATCCTAAAGATGTTAAAGAAATTAGCAAAGCATTAGAAGAAGAATCAGATATAAGACAAAAAATAATGGTGGAGTTACACGGTTCTTTAACTCGTGAAGCTATAAAACAAAAAGAATTAGAATTTGATGATATGATGTTATCGAATGCAATTAATGTTTTTGCTGCATCTGAAGTTTATGAGGATCATAATTTTAAAGGTTCTTATGAGCAAGACCAATTAGATCGTATTGATGAACTAGAATCTGAAAAAGAATTAAGTTGGTGGGATTATGCTAAAGCATTTATTAAGACAACTGCATTTTCACTAGAATTAAATCCTTTAAAAGTTGCACCTGAGTTTGCTAAAGACTTAGCCTTCAGAAAATCACAGAAAAAATTAGATATCGATCCTCTAATTAACGATGTAAAAAGAAAAACTAAAGCATTTTTAAATATACAAGCAGATTCAGATGAAGAAATAAATAGCGTTAGAACTTTAGTTTATAAAGCTTATAGTGATTTAATTACAGATTTAGATAAACAAGTATCAAAAGTAAAAACTGAAGCAGTTTTTCCTAATAGCTTAAATTATAGTGATCGAAGAGTAATGAGTAAAAATGGCAGAGCAGCAGGTATAAATATTAAAGAAAGTCATGTTCCTAACTATACTGATATTGATTTAAATAATCCAAATACTGAAAAAACAAAAATGCTCAATGATTTAATGAGTCTTACCAAGGTTGTTAATGTTACAGCAATAAAAGGTAAGGTTGATTACTCAGGAGCCAAAAATAAAAATAATCAAGAAACTGATCAAGCTATTAATGAACTAAATAAAGCTTTATTAAAAGCAAAAACAAATAATGAAAAAGTAAGTCTTCAGTTTTATCCAACTATTGTTGATGCAAATACAAATGCATATCAAATTAACGTTGGAGGAGATTTATATACAATATACTCAAATAAAGAAGATATGCTTTCCGCTGGAGAACAATTGCAAGTAAGATCTGTGGAAAATACTGATTATAATTTACTACAGTTTGCAGGTGAATGGTCTTTTCCTGATATAAAAGCAAAAGGATTTAGAGATAATAGTGTTTCTATTAATAAAGATGGTTCAATGGATTGGAATTATATTGATGCTTTTGGTGAAAAGCAAACAGAAAAAATTCCAGATAGTTTTAATAGAACAACTACTATTGATCAATTAAAATATTATATTCAGCAAAAAGTTATTGATTAAATAAATCCTTAAGTATATGAGCTTAGAAGAAAATGTTTCAAATTTAAATCAAGAAGTACTTAACGAAGATTTACAATCTCCGATTATAGATAATGAACCTATTGATCCAGAAGAAGAAAAAGAAAGAAAAAAATTAAGAGAAGCTAGAAATTTAGAAATTTGGAATGATGCTAAAGCTAAATTTGGAATAGAAAACTCAATTAACGTATCTTCTTATGGTAGTGCTGCCGATATAAGAAGAATACAAAGTTTTGGTGAACCTGTTTTTGGAGACCTAGGTTATACTACTTTATTAGATATAAATAAAATATATAATGAAAATACTTCTATTAGTCAA
>Ga0208899_1001223_pt1 | contig 18280 bp, 24 predicted proteins | sample VirMetDEL_Nov_24_FD_184518 | JGI IMG/M metagenome (GOLD analysis project Ga0208899, IMG submission 184518) | Aqueous microbial communities from the Delaware River and Bay under freshwater to marine salinity gradient to study organic matter... | ecosystem: Environmental > Aquatic > Marine >... | reverse complement strand
CATTATCATCTTTAGGTATAGGGGAACAAGCAATAACAACACCAGTTCCAAAAGGAGATCTAGGTCCAAGTTTTTTAAATAGAGCTAACATGCCATCGGGAACTCCAATAGGTGTAGATAAATTTGGTAATACTATAACATCAAGAGGTGGAGAACTTTCAGGTTTAAATGTAATGGAGGCTACACCCGAGAAAAAAGGTATCGCTGCTAACTTACTAGAAAAAGCAAAAAAAAATAAATTTGCAACTGCACTTACTGCAGCTAGTGTATTACCATTACTAGAAGGTGAAGAAGAAGAGGATCCACCATTTACAGAAGAAGATTATAAAAAAGCATACGCAGAACAATCTGCTAAATTAAAAGGTGCTTTTGTTCCAACAGAAAATGCAAGACCAACTATGGATGAAACATTTGGATCAAATATGTTTTATGCAAATCAAGGTGGATTAGCTAATATGGTTTCAAAGTTTAATAAAGGTGGAGTTAATTATCTACCGTCTAAATCAGATCATGATGAAAACGATTATAATAACTACGTAAGAGCTGAAGGCTATGTTGAAGATGGAGCCGGTAATGGTGACAAGGATGAAGACACTATGCTTGCACAATTAGCAGATGGTGAATTTGTATCACGTGCTGATGCAGTTTTAGGAGCCGGTATATTATCTGGCGGAGATCCAAAAAGTTATAAAAGTATGAGAAAAGCTGGAGCTGATTTTTTTTATGGTCAGCAAAAACAATTTAAAAGAATTTATGATTTAGTCAATGCAAGCAAAAAAGATAATTAATAATGATATTGAGATATTACCAATCATACCTTCAAAGGTAGAAGATATTTGGTCTTTAGTTCATTTTATGATTGCAGAGGCTTTGGTTTATAGCGGAAGATATGCTGAACCAGAAGATATTAAACAACTACTTCTCTCAGGGGATAATCAGTTGTTTTTAGTGTTTGGTTCTGAAGGAGAAGAGTCTAACAAGGTTTACGGAGTTGTTACAACAAGAATATTTGAGAACCCTAATTTTAAAGAACTACAGGGTTTAATATGTACAGGACAAAAAATGAATTTATGGGAAGAAAAATTAATTAATACTTTAGAACAATTCGCAAGAACAAATGGATGTAAAAAAGTTAAAGCTTATATGAGACCAGGTTATAAAAAAGTTATGCCTAAGTATGGTTATAAATCAAGACACATTGAATTTGAAAAGGAGTTAAACTAATGAGTATATTTGGCGGCGGTGGCGGCGGAGGTGGATCCTCTACAGGAACACAAACAAGTATTGCAAGAGAAGCACCAGGAGTTGAGGCTAGAAAATTAGCTTTATATGATGCAGCTGCAGGTTTATCACAGACACCTGTATCCTTACCAGGTATTCAAGTTGCACCTCTTTCAGCTTTAGAACAAGCAGGAATTACTCAAGCAGGACAAACAGGAGTTGGTGCTGGTTCAGTTACATCTGGTATCGGTGCATTTACAGGAGCACAACAAACAGCGGCAGCTGGACCAAATATAAATCAATTTTTAAATCCATATCAATCTTATGTTACTGATGAAATTTCTAGACAAGCAGGCATGGCACAAAATCAAGCTGCGGCACAAGCAGTGAACGCAGGTGCTTTCGGTGGTGGAAGACAAGGTATTCAATCTGCTGAAATAGAAAGAGCTAGATTAGCAAACATAGGTCAAGCACAAGCACAAGGTTTTCAAACTGCATTAGGTGCAGCTCAACAACAACAAGGTTTACAAACTCAAACACAATTAGCTGCAGGTCAAGGCTTAGGTCAATTGGGTGCGCAACAACAAGCAATGTCATTAGCAGATATTAATGCTCAGATGCAAGCAGGTGCATTACAAAGAGGTGTAGGTCAACAAGCGCTTGAAGCACAAAGACAAACTGAATTACAAAGATTATATGAGCCTTATCAAAGAGTAGAGTTCTTAAAAGGTATTATGACTAATTTACCTACAACACAAAGTAGCGTTACAGCAACCACGGCTCCCGGCTCTAATCCTTTAGCACAAGCAGCTGGAACTGGATTAGGAGCTTACGCAGCTTATAATATGATGCAACCGAGGTAGTTATGGACGAAGTATTAACTAGAAAAATGTTTAAGAACAGATACTTTAAAACGTTAAAGCCAACTATAAAACATTTTCAAGCAGGTGGTTTAGGTTCATTATCACCAAAAGAAAAAGCTATATATGCTGCAACTTTAGCTGCACCATTACTTCAAGCAAAAGGTAAAGGACTTGCTCCTGCATTAGAAGCATTAGGAGAAGGTGTTGGTAAATTACCTGCAACTATCCTATCTGTAGAAAAATCAAAAGGTGAAGGTGTTAGAACATTAGGTGATGCAGAACTTGCAAACTATAAACTACCTAAAGGCACAGTAGCACAAATTGATAGTGCTGGTAAAATTACAGTTGTATCAAAACCTACTTCTAAAGAATTAGAGGAAAGAAGAGGCTTTGAAAGTACAAGAAGATTATTAGGCGACATTACACAAGACTATATTAATTTAGGAAAACCTGTAGGTCCTGGAGATTTAAACAGATTAAGAGGATTTTTTGGTAAAGCAGCAGGAACTGATTATGCAAAACAATACGCGGGATTTAAAACTAAAATAGATCAAGCAACAATTTTTTTAACAAAAGCAGTTTCAGGTGCGCAAGTATCAGACCAGGAAAGAGAAAGAATTAAAGAGTTAATTCCACAGGTTGGAGACACTGAAAGAGTATTTGAAGCTAAAGTAGAAGCTCTTGAAAAATACTTAGGTACAGCTCAAGATATATCAGAGAATACTGGAGGAAGTTTTCAAACTGCTATTGAAATAATTGATAGTCAAGGTGGAGTTTCTCAATTTATAGATTTCACTCAACCAGTAGGTTATGAAAAAACTAAATCAGGGGCAATTAAAATAACTACGGATTAATGAATGGCAGAGATAGTACAAGCAGGACAAACGTTCGAAATAAAAGGAGATCGGCCTACCGCACAAGAACAGGTAGCGATTGATACTTTTCTTCAAGCAAGAAATCTTGATGATGAGAAAACTGGTATTCAAGATTTAGACGATGGTCAAATTTTCATTACTCCAGAAGATATTTTAAGTGATGCTCAAAAAGGAAAATATAATCAAGACACAGAATCTTTTTTATCCTCACCTTCATTTAAAAGAATTATCACTGAGGTAGGTTTATCGATTGCCGGTGGAATAGCTGGAGCTGCTTTAGCTCCTATTTCTGGTGGATCTTCATTAGCTTTAACTGCAACCATGGCTGCAAGAGTAGCAAGAATTGCAAGACCTCTTTTAAATATTAGTGCAGGTACAGTTGGTAAAATTGGAAGAGCAACTGTTGGTGCTGCAGCTGGGGGTGGATCAGGTGCCGCTATTGCACAAGCTTTTGATCCTAAAGAAGATATTGTAAAAGAAGTTGCAAGAGGTGCATTCCAAGGAGCTTTTGGTGAGGTGCTTGGTTTTGGTATGGCAGGTGCATTAGGTAAAGCTTACAATAAAGTAGCTGGCCAAAAAATTCAAATGATTAAAACTGGTAGAGCTGCATCACAAACTATATTAAGACAAAAAGCTTATTACACATTATTAGAAAAAGCAGCTAAGAATGAAAAAATTACAGATGATTTAATTGCAAAAACTCAAACTAAAATTGGTGGAGAACTTACAGAAGAACAAGTTAAAATTTTAAAAGATCCAAAAAGAGCATCAAAAAATGTTGAGATGTTAGAAGCAGAAAGAGGAGCTGACTTTTTTAAAAGAGTTGAAGAGGGTACTTTAACACCGGCACTTGTCACTGAGAATAATATGATTGATACTTTAGAAAGTATTATTGGAGCTTCATTTTTTGGTGGAGGAAAAATGCTTACTGCAAAAGAAGGAGCTAGACTAGGTTTACTTGGTTCTATGGATGAGTTTGTAGAACAAGTTGCTAAAGGTGTAGATCAAAATTATTTAGATCCAAACTCATTAAATACATTAATTCAATCAGCAGTTACTAAAAGTAATGTAACCTATAATAGATTTTTAGATGAAGGGTATAAAAAATTATATCCTGCAATAGCTGAAGCTACCGAACAAGTAGTAAATGGTAAAATTATTCCTAAACCAGGTTATGGTATTGATCTATCTTGGAATGGGGTAAGAAAAAATTATGTATTTAATGCAAGAACAAGAGAAACGGAAGATGCTATTAGTCTTCAAGCCTTATTGATTAAAGAGGGTAAAAGACTAGAAGGTATATCTCAAAGAGCAGGAACGGAAGATGCAAGACAATTAATAAATGAATTAAGTTCAATTGAACCTACTGCAACGTTTGGAAAAGTGATGGAGGAGTATAGACAATTAAGTAGGAATTTAAGTAGAGGGGGATCTTCTCCAGAATACCAACAAGTTGGAAGAGCTGTTCAAAAACTTTTAAAAGCAGAATTAGATAAAATGCCTTTACCTCAAGCATTAAGAGCAGAATATAATAAATTAAGTAATTTATCTAAAATGGGTAATGACATGTTTAACAATGGAATATTTAGTCGTATTGCTAAAACACAAATAGGTCAGAAAAAAGTTTTAGATCAAATATTAGTTAAAGGTAAAAATGATGTAGCTGGTGATTTTTTGACCAAACTAGATATGACTGATACAGGAATTGTTGCAGGACAAAAAGGTGCCGGTAGAAGATTATTAGATGTTGAAGAAGCTGATAGAATTAAAAATGGTATTAGAGGAAACTTTATTAAAAAATTTATAGATGATTCTACAGATCTACAGGATCAATATATTTATTTAAGATCAGACAAAGCAAGAAATTTTGTAGAGAGAGATTTTAAAGAATTTATAGAAGAAGGTGGTTTGTTAACTAAACAACAAGCAACTCATTTAAAAGAATTTACTAACGCACTTAAATTTGCAGATGGTAAAATTACTGCTCCAGGCGCAAAAGCTGGAAGAGGTACAATTTTTATTCAGTTAAAAGAAATGGGAGCCCTAACACAAATGGGAGCTGTAGCTTTAGGAACTGGAGGTTATGTTGACCCCGGTTCTGCACTGGCTTTTGTACTTGCTCCAGCAGCTTTATCAAGAGTATTCACTAATCCAAGAATAATGAAGTTTTTAATTGATGGAACTAAAGGTGCTCAAAGTAGAGACTTTGGACAGTTTTCAAGATTTATGGGCCAGTTTGGTTCGGCATTAGTATCTGAAGGTTTAATTGATGAAGAACAAAATTCTATGGTTCAAGCTAATATAAAAGCAAACGAAAACAATTTTGATAAAATATTTAAAGGTGAAATGCCGGATAATACTTTCTTTACTACAGAAGAAACATATAACCCAACTAAAGAAGATCCTATACAAGTTGATTTAAAACAAGCTACACAAGGTAATAGATTAGGTGTAAGCAATCAAGCAACAACACCTAACAGTCCAACAGTTCCATTACCAAATGTAGTGCCATCTAATCTACCAATGGGTGGAAGTACACAACAATCAAATACAGAATTAGCTCAAGCTTTAAATCTCTTTAGTAAGGGAGGGATAGTTAGTGCCAAGAAGAGCTTCTAATAAAGATACCCTTGCTCATCAGAGAATAGATGACCATGAGAAGTTATGCAGAATTATGCAAGAAGAAACAAATAAAAAAATAGATGCAATACACGAAGATGTACATAAACTAGAAAGAATTATGATAGCATCTACAGGATTTTTAATGACAACAATGTTAGGAATAATTGTTGCTCTTGTTCTTAAATTAAACTAAAAGACCTTGTGCGTCTTATAAGAGAAAATAATAAATTTTATATAACAGATTTAAAACTCGAAAAGAAATACGAGTATAAAAAATATACTCGAGACAATGATCTCGGTACACGTCACTATAACGTTGGAGATATAAAGATACCATCAGTTACAACCATACTATCAGCTACACAATCAGCAGATAAGAAAGCTGGATTAGATCGTTGGAGAGAAAGAGTTGGTTATGCAGAAGCAGAGCGTATAACAACAGAGGCTGCAACACGTGGAACTGAAATGCATTATGTACTTGAGAACTATATTGATGGTAGAGGTTACTTAAATCTATCAGACAAGGGAGCACATGCACGACTCATGGCTCATGAGATTGTAGAAAACTTAGGTAAGTTAAAAGAAGTATGGGGTAATGAAGTAAGTCTTGCGTATGAAGATAGATGGGCAGGTGCAACAGATGTAGTTGGTCTTTATGATGATAAACCTACAATCATTGACTTCAAGCAATCTAACAAACCAAAGAGAGAAGAATTTGTTGAAGACTATTATTATCAAATAGCAGCTTATTCACTTGCACACAAAAAACAATATGGTCCTATTACACAAGGATTAATTTGTGTATGTACTAAAGATAAACTTTACCAAGAATTTAAAATGGATCAGAATAAATTAAATGAGTATGAAGATAAATGGTTAAAGAGAGTTCAAAAATACCATGACACTAAAGCCACTTCTGTACCTGTTCACCAAGAGTCTTAGCAGATAATTCAATCTTGTTTTCAAGATTATGTAAAACCATTTGATCAATAGTATCTCTACAAATTATATCAATATAAGTTACTTGAGACTTCTGTCCAATTCTATGAGCTCTATCTTCACTCTGTTGTCTTACTTCAAGATTATATGAATTACTAAAATAGATTACATACTTAGCAGCAGTTAATGTTAGACCATAACCTCCAACAGTTGGATTACCAACTAAGAACCTACACTCATCCTTGTTTTGAAAGTTTTCTACTGCTTGGTTACGATCTTCAACTGAATCTTTTCCATAGATAGATACTACAGAATCAGTTCCATAAGTCTCAGCTAACTTACTTTTAATACTTTCAATATTATGAACATAGTTGGCCCATATAATACATTTATCTTCAGTCTCTTCTATAATACTCATCAACTCTTTTAATTTTGCGTTAGTTTTAAAATCAACAATGTTACCTTCATCAGTTTTCACAAAACCATTTGTGACTTGTTGTAGTTTTAGTAATTCAGTTAGTTTGTTATTATAAGATACTTCTTCATCCTGCATGATTGTCATTGCAGTAATCTTTAATCTATCATAGGCTTGTCTTTGTTCTTCTGGCATATCTACATATCTTTGTACATACATTTTCTCTGGTAGATCTAAACAATCTTTTTTCCTAACTCTGTAAGAAAAGTTTTTTAATTTAAATTCTAATTCTTCTAAGTTGACATAGTACTTGGGTATTTGAATACTGTAACCACCTCTTTCAATACTATACATCACTGCATACTTTGATTTAAATACTGTAAAGTTTTCATAGCCTAATAACTTTTTATCTAAGAAAGCACATTGAGAAAATAAATCTAATGGAGATTTAGTTATGGGTGAACCTGTTAGTATTCTTTTAAATCTAGCAAGTTGTCCTATTTTAATAATAGCTTTAGTTCTTGATGCTTTTAAATTTTTAATTGAAGTAGACTCATCTAATATAATCATACTTCTCATTCCATGTTTTTGTAATTTAGATTCTAACCACTTCTTACCTGAAGCATGAGATAGTGCCTCAACATTCATTAAAACAAATGTAAGTTTATTTGGATCCATTTTAAATGTTTTATCCTTTGATACTTTCCAAACGTAAATATTAGTTTCTTCTGGACAATGGATATCAATTTCTTTTTTCCAATTTTGATAAACCGAGTTTGGTGCAATAACAAAAACATAATCTATTTTTTGAGCTTGGTATAAGTAAGCCGCATTATCTATAGCAACCTTAGTTTTACCTGTTCCCATCTCCATAAAATATGCAAAGTTATAAGGTTCGGCCCCTTCAATTAATGATTGTCTTTGGTGTTTAAATGGCTCTGTTTTATATTTATACATTTTAAAATTATTTAAATTATTTATTTGCAAAGATCAAATAAATAATATATTGATTCGACCAAGGAGGTTCTTATGGACTTAGAAGCAGAATCTATCATATCGGTAGATACCGGCATGTCAGCTGACATTGCCAAATATTGCAACAAGTTATTGGAAACTCAGAAACAAATATTGAAGACTGAAGAAGAACTAACAAAGTTAAAAGAAGTCGAAGATACTCTTTCTGAGCAAACAATTCCAAACTTAATGCAACAAGCAGGTGTACAATTACTTAAACTTAGTGACGGGTCATCCGTTGAAGTTAAACCTAAGTATAAGGCTAGAATACCTGAATCAAGAAGTGAGGAAGCTTTTGCTTGGCTTCGTGAAAACGGTCATGGTGATTTAATTAAAAATCAAGTTGCTATGGAGTTTGGCATGAAACAAGATAATGAAGCTAAATCAATTGTTGAAGAGTTAAAAAATAAAGGTTTACCGGTGCAACAGAAACAATTTGTTCACCCTAGTTCACTTAGAGGATTTGTTAGAGAACAGATCCAGGACTTAGGTAAAGATGTTCCTGCGGATTTATTCGGAACCTATATTTCAAACAATACTAAAATAACAACGAAGGAATAATTATGATTGAAAAAATAGATGCAGAAAAAGCAATAATGAAAAAGAAAGACAACCTACCAGCTTCTATAGATTTAGAAAGTATGGCAGGACAAGGTAACGAGTTTGTAACAGCTCGAGATACTAAACTACCTATAATTAAAATATTATATGGTAACTCACCAGTGTTAAATGACAGGGATCCAAGGTTTGATGAGAAAGCAAATGTTGGAGATATCTGGAGTGAAACATCTGGAAGAATATGGAAGGGCCGAACAGGGTTTTTGGTTGCACCATGTTTATATATAAACACATTTAATGAGTGGAAAGATAAAGGCGAAACCACAGGAAGACCTGTAAAAATTCACTTAGATCCTTCTATCATGAATGAGACTAAAAGAGATATGGATGGTAAGGATAGATTGCCTAATGGTAACTATGTTGAAGATACCGGAAATCATTTTGTTTGTATCTTAGATGAAGAGTATAATGTTGTTGAACAAGCATTGATTACAATGAAATCAACACAGAAGAAAAAATCTAAGATGTGGAACTCTATGATTGGTTCTAGAAGAGCACAAGGTAAGAATGGGTTTTATAATCCACCAACTTTTTCACAAGTTTATAAACTTGCAATCACCAAAGAATCAAAAGGAGATTACACTTGGTCTGGATGGGTTGTAGAGTTTGTAGGTCTTATGACACCAGATAAACACTTGAAAACTTTAACAGCAACTCAAGGTTTTTATCAGTCTGCTAAGACAAGTGATATCTTTGGAAAAGTAGATTTCTCTGAAGAGAATCAAGCTCAAGGCAATAACCAGGCAAATAAAGAAGCAGTTCCATTCTAAATTATCATGGAGCAAAAACTCTTAAAAATATTTGAGGGTAACTCTGAACTGTTCATTACTACTTCTCTTACGGGGGAAGTAGATGAACGGGGCAAGAAACAGGTTAAGGTACTCACGGTCCACGAACCTGTTACCCTTGAGCTATGGAAAAAACATTTAAATGGGGAAACACGAATTGGGATTAAACCTGAGAATGGTGACGTGTGTAAATGGGGATGTATTGATATCGATCCTCGAAACTATTCAACTTTTTCTGAAAAGAAAATTGTAGATATTATAAGAGAAAACAAATTACCTTTAATTGCAGTAAGATCTAAATCTGGTGGACTACATTTATTTTTATTCTTAGATGATTGGTATCCTATAAAAGATGTTCTTAAAGTTCTTAATCAATGGAATAAAACATTCTTTTATTCTGAGGAAGTATTTCCAATGAATAAATGTTTGAACATGCCCTACTTCAACATGGATCAAACAACTGAGTTTGCTTACAACGATAACAATACTCCAGTACTATTAAATAATTTTTTAGAAATGATAGCTAATAAAACTGTAAGCTTAGAGCAGTTAAATAATATAAAGCTTAAAGAATATGAACCAGAGAGTGATTGGAAACATTATCCTCCTTGTGTTCAAAAGATGATCTCAGAAAAATGGGAAGGTAATCATAGAAACGAATTACTTTTTAATGTCGGTGTTCTTGAGATGAAGAAATCTGATGGTAGTTTAAATGCTAATGAATTAATTACTATCTTGCATAAAAGAAACCAAGATATATTTACTTCGCCTTTAGATCATAAGGAAGTAGAGACCCTGGCTAAATCATTATCTAAAAAAGATTATGCTTATAAGTGTCCTCCTAAAACAAATGCTATTGCACCACTATGTAACAAGGATCTATGTAAGTTAAGAAAGCTTGGTATTGGTTCTCAAGTTCCGGATATGATTGATGACTTTGAAGACGTAGAGTTTATTAGATCTACTAAATCAATTGAATATACTTTTAAGTTTCAAGATGAGAAGATAATAATTAATCCAGAAGATATGAAAGATGAGAAATCTTTTAGAGTTAAATTATTAAGATATGGTATCTATTGGATGACATTACCTAAACCTAAGTCTGGTCCTTCACCATTTGAAATGCTTATGGCTACTTTAGTTAGAAAAGCAGTAGAGAATGAGAAGATGAAATTTAAAGATACATTAGATGAGGAGAAATATAACTTTCTTAAAAAATTCTTTGAGAGCCATATTGAAGAAGATGATTTTGAAAAACTACAGGATAACTATGTTGTATTAGATTCTAAAACTAATATTTGTTATTTTAAAAAGATTACTTTTGAGAAATTTTTAGGAAGTGATAAAACATTTAAGAGTGCTAGTGAAGCCTTAAATCTTTTAAGCTGTAGTAGATTAGATTATCATGAGGGCGTTAAAAATGTATGGTCGGTTATGATGCCTAAGTTTGTTGATTACAAAGTAGCAGAGAAAAAAGAAACTAACCAAACCCCATCGGAAATGGATGATGCATTCCACACAGGAAAGTTTAGAACTTAAAGTACTTAAAGATCTTTACCATAAGACGGTGAAGATTTTTGGTCCACCAGGTACAGGTAAAACATATACTTTAATTGAGAGAGTATTAAAAAGTTATTTAAGAAAAGGTATTAATCCAAGTGATATAGCTTATTTATCTTTTACTAACAAAGCAGTGAACACTGCTGTCAAAAGAACAATGGAGTCTTTTCCAAATTATAGTACAGAAGATTTTTCAAGATTTAAAACCTTACACACTTATTGTAGAAGATATTTTTCAGAAGATGTTTTTGATCCTAAAGATTGTACAATTGATTTTGCATTACAGACTAAAGTAATTAAGTCTTCAGATAAAAGATTAGCTGATGATAATTTTATGTACAAGGATTGGTCTCTAGGAGTTTATAGTAAGTCTAGAAATTTATTAATCTCTCCAGAAGAAGCTTACAAAATGGAGAGTTATAAAAAAGATTCACTTACAGTTTTTCAAAGAAAGATAAGCACCTATGAACATTATAAAGCTAATGCAGGAGAAAAATCTTTTATAGACTTTGATGATATGATTCAAAGAGCAATAACAGAAGTAGACTTCCCTTCTCTTAAAGTTTTAATATTAGATGAAGCTCAAGATTGCACACCCTTACAGTGGTCAGTGTTATATAAGATGGCACCTAAGGTAGAGAGAATATATCTAGCAGGTGATGATGATCAAGCAATATACAAATGGAATGGAGCTGATCCAAAATATTTTACAAAGTTTTTTCCAGGCCGAAAAGTAAAATTAAGAAAGACTCAAAGATTTGGAGAAGCTATTCATAGTTTCTCACAAGTAATTAGAAGAGGTATAAGAGATAGTGAAGAAAAAGAATACCAACCTGGAGACTCTCTGGGATCTGTAAAAAGTTATTTATCATTTAAAGAAATACCATTTGAGGCATTAAAAGAAGATTGGTATATCTTAGGACGTATTAATGAAACTGTAAATGAACTTAGAATGTTAGCTAAAGATGCAGGTTTATATTACAAAGATAATAAAGGCACAAAATGTTTTGATCAAAAACAATGGGAAGCTATTAAAGCTTGGACTACTCTTAGCAAAGATAAGAAGATAGATAAGAAAGCAGCACGTAATATGGTTAAGTATATAAGAGAGTTAGAAGACCCTGCATTTAGATCTGATAAATTTTGGAGAGCAGAACCAGACCTTAGAGATTATGATTTCCAAACATTAAAAGAATGGTGCGGCTTAACACTAGAAGATAATCAAAAAAATAAACCTTGGTATTGGATACTAAGAAGAAATTTTAAACCAAAACAAGTAAGACATTTTATTAGATTGTTAAGACGTTATGGACAGAAAGAATTAGATAAAGATCCATTAATTACAATTGACACTATTCATTCTGTTAAAGGTGGAGAAGCAAATCATGTAGTCTTATATAGTAAAGGTAACTATCCATCTGATTATAGTAACAAAAATAAACAAGAAAAAAGTGATGAACGTAAGGTCTGGTATACCGGTGCAACAAGAGCAAGAAAAACTTTACATCTACTGAGAACTGACTATAAGTTTAACTACCCAATAGGTTCAGATTATTTAATTTATGTCCAGGAGAAAAATGACAAATAAAGATATGTTCGATGAAAGTTTTCCCGATGATAAACAAGTAGGTGGTAAGCATTATAAACAATTTATAATTCAACCATGGACGTTTATTAGAAAGAATGGCCTTAATCCATTTCAAGCAAATGTAATAAAATATGTTTGTAGATATTTAAGTAAAGGTAAAACAGTTGAGGATATAGAGAAGATAAAACATTATTGTGATTTAGAGATACAACATTTAGAAGAAAAAAAATTAGATATGGGTATTTGGGGAGATAAAAAGAAATGAACGGACTACAGCTTACCCTAACGTTTAAGAAATCGATGTGGAATACACCAAGTGAGTATAAAGATTTATCTGATGCAACTGAAATTGCAATTGACTTAGAGACTAGGGATGATGGTATTAATGAAAAGCTTGGAGCGGGTTGGGCTTTAGGTAAAGGAGAAATAGTTGGTTTCGCAGTAGCTGTTGATGGTTGGAAGGGGTACTTTCCTTTTGGTCATTTAGGTGGAGGTAACATGATACCTGAACAAGTAAAAAAATATATGAAGGATGTATGTGCACTTCCTTGTCCTAAAGTATTTCATAATGCTCAGTATGATGTTGGTTGGTTAGAAGCATCAGGGATCACGGTTCACGGACCAATTATAGATACCATGATAGCAGCAGCACTAATAGATGAGAATAGATTTTCTTATTCATTGAATGCATTATCAGTAGAGTATCTTGGAGAAATAAAAGCAGAGACAGAATTAAGAGAAGCTGCAGCAGCTCACGGTATAGATCCTAAAGCAGAGATGTGGAAGTTACCTGCAGAACATGTTGGTTATTATGCAGAACAAGATGCAGAACTTACATTGAAGTTATGGCAAAGATTTAAACAAGAGATAAGAACACAGAGTTTAGAAACGGTGTGGGAGTTGGAACAACAACTAATTCCGGTGTTGATAAAAATGCGTCAACGAGGTGTGAGAGTCCAAGTGGAATCAGCTGAAAAATTAAAAACAGAAATGATGAGCCAAGAAAAAGAAATACTACAGGCCATAAAGAAAGAAACAGGAATAGACATAGATATTTGGGCACCCCGCCAGATTGCCAAAGCTTTTGACAAAAAGAAACTAGACTATCCAAGAACTGAAAAAACAAACGAACCTTCCTTTACACAAAATTGGTTGATAAATAATAAGAACAAAATAGCACAACTTATTGTGAGTGCAAGAGAGATCAATAAATTTCATAGCACATTTTTATCTTCTATCCTAAGGTACCAGGTCAAAGGTAGAATTCATGGAGAGATACAACAACTTAGATCCGATCTTGGAGGAACTGTATCTGGAAGATTATCAATGAGTAATCCTAATTTACAACAAGTGCCAGCCAGGAACAAGGATCTTGGTCCTAAGATTAGGTCTCTATTTATACCAGAAGATGGCTATCAATGGGGTTCATTTGACTACTCGCAACAAGAACCACGAATGACGGTTCACTATGCAGCTTCTATTGGAGATAATGGTTATGAAGGTGCACAAGAATTAGTAGAGGCATATAAAAATGATGATGCAGACTTTCACCAGACAGTTGCTGATCTTGTTGGTATTGAAAGAACTCAAGCAAAAACTATTGGCCTTGGTATTATGTATGGAATGGGTAAGAATAAATTAGCCTTATCTTTAGGAGTTACTAAGGATGAAGCTGATCAATTGATTGTTAAATATAATAAGAAGGTTCCGTTTATTAAAAAACTATCAGATAGATGTAAGGTTGCAGCAGATGAAAAAGGAATTATTAGAACTAAAAAAGGTAGGAAGTGTAGGTTTGATAAATGGGAGACAAGAGATTTTGGTCTTCACCAAGCAGAAAAATATGAAGACGCTGTTGCGAAATATGGTAGAAATAATATTAAGAGAGCCTTTACTTACAAAGCTTTAAATAGATTAATTCAAGGATCTTCAGCTGATCAAACTAAACAATCAATGTTAGATTGTTATAATGCAGGACATTTACCTATGTTACAGATTCATGATGAACTTTGTTTTAATATTAAAGATGAAGCTCATGCAAATGAGATTAAAAGTATAATGGAAAAATCAATTGATTTTAAAGTTAAGTCTGTAGTAGATGTAGGACTTGGAAAGAGTTGGGGTGATGCAAAATAGAAATATGCCACATAATAACAGAGACTTGATTGCTTATGCAGCAGGATTATTTGATGGAGAAGGTAATGTCAATTACGCAAAATATAAATGTAATAAACCAAATGGTAAGACTTATTTAAAATGGAATGTTGCAATGGAAGTTGCCATGACAGATTTAGATTGTATTAAAAACTTTTATGATATTGTTGGAGTAGGAAGTATTCACTTCAAAGGTATTGGTAAAGGATCTCTAGGTAAGAAGGACCAATGGAGATGGAGGTGCTCTCATCAAAAAGCATTATACTTAGCAAAATTATTTTTACCTTATAGTACAGTTAAGAGACCTAAACTGTTAGCTATAATAAATCACTATGAGTTCGTTAAGCCGAAAGAATCCCTAGGAAAAAAGTTTGATTTTGTAAAACCTAAAAAAACTTAACCTGCTACGGCTAAATTTTCTTGAACATCTTGGTACTTTAATTGATTTCTAAGAGATTTAATTTCACTCTCAGTTGCCAACATTTCAGTAGTACAACCACCATGGGTCATTAGACTAGCTGTCCATTCATGTTCTTTGGCCTGAAGCTTTTTTATTAGCTCCACTTTTTCTTTACTTAACATTTACGATCTCCTCGTATGTTACGTGAAGTCTGGAGTTGCCGGTGAAACCATCTTTAATAACTTCAACGGTGCCATCCTCCACTTGTTGAGACACCTTAAGTATCGCTTCTTTACAATCGTTTGCTTCGACTACTTGGTCTAACTGCAAACCTCCCATGTACGCTTTGATACGATAAGCTGTCATAAGATATTATAAGATATTTTGAACGAATGGTCAACATTGTAGCCTTTATTATCAATAGCTATGCAATGTACGTCATAAGAGGCCATAGAACCCCCTATTTCTTCGACTTGGTCTTTCATACGTATTCCTATCTGTTTAGCTTTAGAACGACATCCTGGGCCATTTATGAGGTCATCTACCATATATTGAGTACACTTTGTACCTGTATCTGGTGTAGATAAACACACACTACCTAATAATATAAACTTTAGAATCATTCTAAACTGTATTAATACCTTGGCACACGAACCTCGGGCCAAGATGATACTTCTCTATATCTTCTGGTGGGAAAAATTCAATAACTTTTTTTGTAGTATCTAATGCTGTAATTATACACTCTCTCCAAGTATCAAATGTTTTAGGGTATTCAGTCTCGGGTAAACAACTGCCATCAATAAAAGCGCAGACTGTATATATTAAAATAAATTTCATAATTTATTTGACATTTAATTGTATCCCATATAGTTAAGATACCATATAAATAACAAGACAACAATAGGAGCAAAATGAACACACAAATGTGTAGAGACATAGTAAAAGAAGCTAACGATGGTATCGAAGCTTTAGGTAAAGAAGTGGTTGCACTTCGAAAAGAAAATGCAGAACTTAAAAAAGTTATAGCACTTTCTAAACCTTTAATATTAACAAAAGATATGGAGATAAAAGATGGATCTAAATAGATGGAAGTCAGTAGCAGTTAAAAAAGAAGATTACTCATTATTAAAAAAAATATGTGAGGATAAATATAGAGCTCCAGGAGCTATGATATCTAAACTAATTCATAATCATATTGAGTATGAAGCTAAGAAACAAAAAATATCAGTAGAAACTTTTAAGAAAAAATTATTAAATGGAGTGGACAATGATGACCGAAAGCGATCTAAAAAGAGTTGATTCAAGAGTAAAAGCAAAAGAACTTTTCACTATTGAACTTGACCATGCCAACAATACACTAACCTTTGTAGTGAATGGTAAAGTCATGAATATTGTTAAAACATTTAAAGCTGAGCCCTTGTTTGAAAGAATGTTAAAGATTGCAAAATTTAAATTCTTGAAGATGAGGGATGAGAACAGACGTGAATATATTGAAAATTAGTATGGGATAGTCCTATGAAAAAAGTTATTGCAGGGCTATTTCAGTTTGTTAAGTTTAAAGGAAATAACCATGAGGTATATAAATGACAAATGACTATAGAGTTAAGATAACAATAAGAAACGAACGAATACTAAAATTAATTGAAGATAAAGGTTTTGTTAGTGTTAGAAGTTTTGCTAACACACATAAAATTTCTTATCAACAATTAACAGAACTAATAGCAGGAAAAATAAAACCTTTTACTGAAAATGGTATTATGATCCTAGTATGTAAACAAATGTTAGACGTTCTTAATGTAACTTTAGAAGATTGTTTTACTTCAAGACAATTAGAGGGATTTAATAAAAGATCTTTTGAAATTAAAGTTAAGGAACAAGATCTTAAAAAAATTATTAACCCAACAAAAAATCAAGAAACCAAAATGATGGAGCAACAGGCTAAAAATAGAATACGTTATGCTATTGAAATGGGTCTTGAACCTAGAGAAGCTGCCATGCTTAAAATGAAATTTGGTTTTGATTATGGTGTTGAACACAGTGGAGAAGAGATAGCAAAAAAATTTAATGTAAGTAGAGCAAGAGTAGGACAAATTTTAGCTAAAGCCCAACGTAAAATGAAACATCCAAGTATTATGAGACAAATACTTCAAGCAGGTGCAGATGAAGTGTTTGGTATAAAAAATTTATCTCCTGCTTTAAAAAGAATTAAAAAAGAAGAAGAAAATAATTTAGAGTATATGGATCCAGATGAATTTTTAGATTTGTGCCATGCTAAAAATACTAACAAACTAAACTAATGAATATTAGACTTTTAAAAATAAATGCAGCAAAGCGTTTTTGTCGTTGGTTAAATACTAATAGAGTTGCTACTTATCTTTGGGATATGTTCAATCCTGTTGGTAAAATATATTTAGGTTTAGAGAGAAGACAAAGGACAGCTGAGACAAGAGATAAATTTGTTGAAGAGAGAAGAAAGAAAAGGCCCTATTGGAAGTGGGCCTTTGAAAGACAGGGCCAATCTATTATAGCTAATAGAATTTTAGAGTTTGTTACTTTAAGACACGAAAAGAAAAAGAAAAAGTAATTATATGAAAAAAGAATTTGATAGATTAAAGTTTAACTTTAATAGAAATAGAAAAAATAAAAATACAGTGCAAATGCGTAAGTTAAATAATTATATAGCTGCTACTAGAGCTATGGAAACTTTATGTGAAGATATTATTAGTATGGCAGATAACCCTTTCTTAAAAGAAGATCCAGAAGCAATTCTATTAAATTTAAAAGATCATTTTCAAAAAAGATTAAAATTTTATGTAGAAGAAAAGAACACGGCTTGTGAAGAATTAACTGGATTAAGAAAGTTAAATGAACTTGAGAAGCAGGACCCTAATTTAGAGCAAGATATCTTTGAACCTATTATGAAATAACAAAAGTACGACCCCCTCGTACTCAATTAATTTACCCCAATCTCTTGTACCCACGACCCATATTAATTTATAATATGTACTTGCAACATATGAAAAAATTTAATAATAATAATTTAAGCAAACTCTCTTCGTGTAAGGATTGTAAGGGGCTAGGTTGGATACCGCGTCTTGATAAAAAAAATTACACTGAGTGTATCATTTGCAATTCTACAGGAACCACGTCTCACGATTCATCGGGCAGAAGCAAAGAAGCTGAACAAACTTTATTATTTAAAATAGCGTGGGATTATATTAAT
>Ga0208899_1001222_pt1 | contig 18283 bp, 24 predicted proteins | sample VirMetDEL_Nov_24_FD_184518 | JGI IMG/M metagenome (GOLD analysis project Ga0208899, IMG submission 184518) | Aqueous microbial communities from the Delaware River and Bay under freshwater to marine salinity gradient to study organic matter... | ecosystem: Environmental > Aquatic > Marine >... | reverse complement strand
GTCACGCGCGGGCTGTGGGCACTAAAAACCAAAAGGGTACACCATGACAACAGATCAAACCAAGAAATACAACGAGCTTCTGAACATGTACGAAGCGCGCACCGACTTGACACCAGGCCAATTGCAATTACTTTACACGCTGGCTTGTGTCATTTTGGAGGAACGCGATTTGCAGACGTACTGTGATGAGCACGGCACGTGTTACCAAGTCATCGGCAAGTCGGGCGACACTTATAGCCGCATGCGTCCAGAGTGGCAGCAGCTCAAAGAGGCGCGACACCGCAAACAAATCATCATAACACGCCTGGAAAATTGGATTGGTGAGGGCCGCCCAGCAGAAGACGAGAATGCCCAATACTTCAATTGATTACCACTTCGACGAAGCCGCCGCCAATCGCGCTGTTGACTTCATTGAGAAATTCTGCACGCACGTCAAAGGCGAGTTGGGCGGCAAGCCATTTTTACTTGAGGACTGGCAAAAAGATGACATCATACGCCCATTGTTTGGATGGAAGAAACCAGACGGCACGCGCAGGTATCGAACGTGCTATGTTGAGATTCCGCGCAAGAATGGTAAGTCAAACCTAAGCGCAGCCATTGCACTTTACATGTTGTTTGCTGATGGCGAACGCGGCGCCGAGGTCATCAGCGCGGCTGGCGATCGCGGGCAAGCTAACATCGTGTTCAACATTGCTCAGGAAATGATCAATAACAACGAGCACCTGCGCAGCCGCGCCAAGGTGTTGCGTAACGTTGTCCAATACAAAAGCAGTTGGTATAAAAGCATCAGCGCTGAGGCTTACACTAAACACGGGTTGAACTGTCATGCAGTGATATTTGACGAGCTGCACACACAACCCAACCGTGACTTGTGGGATGTCCTTACCACCTCAACAGGCGCAAGGCGTCAACCTCTAATTATGGCCTTGACAACTGCGGGCCATGACCGCGCAAGTATCTGCTACGAGATACACGAGTACGCCCAAAACGTATTGGACGGCATCATTAACGACGAGACGTTTCTTCCTGTCATGTACGCAGCACATCCAGACGACGATTGGACCCAGGAAGAAACATGGCAAAAGGCGAACCCTGGTTACGGCACAATCTGTCACAAAAGCTACTTCGAACAAGCCGTGCAAAACGCCAAGGCAAACCCATCAATGGTCAATAGTTTTTTGCGTTTGCATTTGAATATCTGGACCAGCGCTGAAACCGCATGGATACCTGATGACGTATGGATGAAGGGAAACCAACCAATACCACATGATCAACTTGCCAACCTTCCTTGCTATGGCGGCCTTGACCTTGCCAGCACTCAAGACCTCACAGCCTTTGCCTTGCTTTTCCGCGATGATGTCAACGGCTGTTTTTATCTCATGGTTCATCAGTTTGTCAATTCAGAAAAGGCTTACACCAAGAAACTAAGCGCGGGCATCGACTACGTGGCGTTCAGCAATGAAGGAGACGTGACAATAACGCCAGGCAACGTCACTGACTATCGCATAGTTAAAGAGTACATTTTGGAACAATGTGCGAAATATGACGTAAGAAGTATTGGCTACGATCCACGCTTCAGCACGTACATAGTCAGCGAGCTGGAAGCCGATGACGTCAAGATGTCGCCAATGGCGCAGAACATTACAACCATGAACGGACCAACGAAGGAATTTGAGATGGCCGCCATGCGTGGCGAGATTGTCCACGGCGGCAATCGTTGCTTGAGGTGGCAAATGGGCTGTGCTGTTGTCTATACTGACGTGAACGAAAACAAGCGCGTCACTAAGGAGCGTCAGGAAAACAAGAAGGTTGACGGTGTCATTGCAAGCATCATTGCCATGAACGAATACTGTCACACATTAGGCGAAGAAGATTTCTTTTTTGAGGTGTTGGATTTGTGAGAGAAATTTGTTATATTATAGCTTCACCACGACTGAATGGCTACACTCACTGACCGCTTGCGTTCGCTCTTTCGTGCTCGAATTGGCAAGTACGATTCACAGACAATTGAAGCGGATTTAGGCATCAACGCCTACGTGCGCAGCGGTGTTAACGTGACTGAGCAGAGCGCGATGGCTATCAGCGCCGTCTATGCTTGTGTTTACAAGATTGCAAGTACGATCAGCTCACTGGGCCTTGAGATTTACGTGCGTGATGGCCGTAACGTGGAAGTGGCTAACCAGCACCCGTCATACCGACTAATAACAAGCGAGCCAAACGAAAACCAAAACGCCTACGACTTTTGGGAAACTGTCATGGCGTCAGCGCTGATGTACGGATGCGGTTACGCAATTATTGAGCGCAACGCGCGCGGATATGCCGAGCGCCTAGTGCCTGTGAGTTATTACGACGTAGACGCCAAGGACGTCGACGGTGAACGTGTCTTTGTGATTCGTGATTACGGCGTAGTGTCTCAGGAAAACATGCTTGAGATTTCGAACATGCAGCGCATGTCGCCCATTCGATTGCATCGCGAAAACATGGGACTGGCCAAAGCCGCGCAGGATTTTGGCAGCGAATACTTTGGACAAAAAGGACAGATGACAGGCGTGCTGGCAAGTGACCAGCCATTGCGCAAAGAACAAATGGACGTCATTCAGAATAGCTGGAACCAAAGCGCCATGAATGCAGGCACGAAGCTGCTGCCATTTGGGTTCAAATATCAGCGCATCACGATCACACCAGACGAAGCGCAGTTTATTGAGACACGCAAGTTCCAAGCTGAGGAAATTTGCCGCATTTACAGCGTGCCACCTTCGCTTGTGCAGTTGCCATCACAGACAACTTTTAACAACGTCGAGCAACAGAATTTGCAATTTGCACGCCACACAATTAGTCCTTGGGCAAAACGCATTGAACAAGAAATTGACAGAAAGCTGATTCAAAGTTTTGAGCGTCCTGACATCTACAGCCAGTTTAACATGAACGACTTGTACCGTGGTGACCTGTCAGCGCGGACAAACTTTTACCAGCAGATGCTGCAAACAGGCGTGATGAGCATTAACGAGGTGCGCGGCAAAGAAAACATGAACCCTGTGGAAGGTGGCGACACGCACACCGTCCAAGTCAACCAGATTGCATTGGACCGCCTAGGACAATACAGCGACAAAATTTCAACCGATGGAGAACAACCAACAGCATAAAGACGCCGAGAAGCGGACAATGGGCACCATTGAGGTGCGCGAGGCTGAAGGCGATGACATGATTTTGGAAGGTTACGCGGCTGTTTACAACAGTGAAACAGACCTTGGACATTTCCGTGAAGTCATCCAACCAGGCGCATTTGATGACGTATTAGACAACGACGTTCGTGCGCTCATCAATCACGACCCAAATTTGATTTTGGGCCGCACAACTAACGGCACGCTTAAATTGAGCGCAGACGAACGCGGCTTGAAATACAGAGTAAAATTAGGAGGCCAGCAGTATGCCAAGGACTTCTACGAAAGCGTTAAGCGAGGCGACATCTCACAAAGCTCATTTGCCTTTACCATTGACAAGCAAAGCTGGAATGAGGAACGTACTGTGCGAAGCGTGGACAAAGTGCGGCAGTTGTTGGACGTGTCACCTGTGACTTACCCAGCATACGCAGCCGCCACGGTGCAGGCCCGTGACCAACAACCTGAACTCAACGACGCCACCGACAATGAAGTGGCTGACCCAGATACAACAGTTACTGAAACTAAAACAAACCCAACAACAATGAATCTCAATGAGATGAAGGCGACCCGTGCCAAGCACGCGGACCGCTACGAAGAGTTGGTGAACGTCGCTGAAACTGAGAACCGCGACTGGACCAACAACGAACAAGAAGAAGCCGACCTCTGCAAGCGCGAGGTGGAACGCCTTGACGGCAAGATTGAGCGCCGCCAAGCTCATGAAGACATGATTGCACGCCAAGCACAAATGGGCGGCACGTCTGTCAGCGAAGCGAAGGAAATCAACAACATTAACCGTTCTTTCAGCCTCAGCCGTGCTGTGCAAGCTGCATCCTTTGGCAAAGCACTAGAAGGCGCTGAAGCAGAATGGTCACAGGAAGCTGCGAAAGAATACCAAATGCGCGGCTTGCAGATGTCAGGTCAAATTGGTATCCCTGCCTCAGCGTTGTACCGTGCTGGTGGTGCTGATGACTTCCAGGCTGGTTCAGGCGATGGCAGCGGCTTTGTTGCTACGACCGTGCCAGGTGTCATCGACGCATTGCGCACGCCAACGATGGCCGAGCGCGTAGGTGTCACAACAATCAACAACGCCACTGGCAACCTCAAGTTCCCACGCGTTTCTGCTAAAGCCGCAGGTACTGAAGAAACAGAAGTCTCTGCTGATGCTGCTTCAGGCTTGGAACTCGATGAAGTTACCTTGTCACCCATCCGTGTGGCTGCAAACACCAAGTACAGCAAGCAATTGATTTTGCAAGGCGGTGCACAGGTTGACGCTATGATCTCACGCGAGTTGGCTGCTGGTATCAACGAAACAATTGATAAGGCTGTGTTTGCTAAGGCTGCTGCTTCTGCTGGAACTATCGTGGACAAGGCTGATGCTGCATTGGCGGCGGGTGATGTCTACGCTATGCAAAAGGCTGTGTTGGCTGCTGGTGGTGACTTGGCACGTTGTGCATACGTTGTGTCTCCTACAGGCATGACTGTCATTAAAGGTGAAGCCGCAGTTGCTTCTGTAAGCGCTTTGGTCAACAACAACCAGCTTGACGGTTACAACACCTTCTATACTCCAAACTTGGTTGACGCCGATACGGGCGGCGCTGGTGAGGGTGCTTTGTTGTTTGGTGACTTCGGCTTGGGCTTGGTTATGGCGTTCTTTGGTGGTATTGACTTGTTGGTTGATCCATACAGCAACGCAGGCACTGCACAAATTGCATTGCACGTAAACAAGTTCTACGATGTCGACGTCCGCCAAGCTGACGCTTTGGCCTACACAAAGGACTTTAGCTGATAACAACTAAACTGGGAAGCTCGGCAATTGGGCTGGGCTTCCTTTTTTTTCTCTCTCATGAACGTAACCCGTCCAGCATACGCCTCAGGCACAGATGTCATCTCATTGGCTGACATCAAGGAATTTTTGCGCGTTGATCACGACGACGAAGACACCACAATTGAAGCGTTGTTGGACACGGCGGTGGCTCATGTGAGCGACTACACTAACCGTTCGTTTCTGACGGGAGGTGAAGCGGTGTTCTATCTTGACCGCTGGCGCCCTGCTGCACTAGCGTTTGGACCAGTCAAGACAATTACACACGTCAAATACTTTGACACGGCGGGACTGTTGCAAGTGCTGGATACAAGCAAATATTACACGGACATCATTAAGGACAACAGCGCGATCATTTACTTTCATGACGTGCCCGACCTTGAAGAATACAACGCACAACCCGTGTACATTACGGCTGGTGTAGGTAGTCAGCCAACGCCAAACATCAAACACGCTGTGCGCATGCTGTGCGCTCATTGGTATGAAAATCGCCGCGCCGTTGTGACTGGCACAATTGCCACGCGCATTCCATTAGCCGTTGAGTCATTGTTGAACCCTGAACGCATCGTAGACCTACGGCAATGAACATCGGGTTTTTAGATAGACGCATCACGTTTGTTGCACCGTCAACAACTACCAATGCCTACGGCGAAAGCACAGGCACAGGCACGCAGTACGCTACTGTGTGGGCTGCGCTTGACAACAAGTCAGCTGGTAATGCTGTGATTCAAGAGCAGGAGAGCACACGCAACAGTGTGACATGGCGCGTACGCAGCAGCACGACCACGCGAGCTGTAACGCCCAAGTACACTATCTCTTACAATTCAGAAACGTACAACATCTTGGCTATTCAAGAAGTTGGACGGAATGACGAGTTGCATTTCATCACCGAGCGCGTTGTATCTGAGTGATGGCCAGCACTATTGAAATAGATGGCATGCGCGAGCTAGAAAAGCGCATTCGTAAGGCAGCCAAATGGGTGGAGAAGGATGCCCAAAAATTGCGTGCTATTGACGAACGTGTGGCCAACGTTTTTGTGGTTTACGCCAAGGCCAACATCAAAGACGCTGATCAGGACATCATTGTCTACGATACAACAAACAAAGGACCAGGACGGAAAGCCAATCACAAGGGCACAATTAAAGACGTCATCAGGCCCGGCGCTTTGCGCAAGTCAATAAAAATATTCCGCCGCAGCAACAAGTCAATAACGTTGGCTGGTCCTAAGCGTGCACGCAAGATTGGCAAAAGCAAGCGCAACACACAAAACGGTTGGTTCGCTTCCATCGTTGACCAAGGCGCAGGCTTTGGCCCATCACGCAGTAAAGGCGTATTTATGCGCGGCAAGAAAGCCACACACCAGCGCATGCGCAATCTTCAAACCAGACTGCTGCAAGCAGAGTTCAAAAGCTACATGAAATGAAGGTAGGACTAGCTTGCTACAAATTGCTTTCAGAGCGTGCTGCGGTGTCTGACCTCGTAGATACACGCATCTACCCTGAACTGGCAGCAGAGGGCGCACAAATGCCCTACATTGTTTACAGCGTTGTAAGCAACAGCCCAAGTGACACCAAAGGAGGCACACCCATTGACGAAGCCGAACTGGAGGTGTTCAGCGTGGCGCGATCATATTCCGCAGCAAACGACTTAGCCGATAAGGTACGTGCTGCACTAGACCGACAAAATGCAACTGTGAGCGTAGCCGATGGCGACATCACTGTGCAAAGTATTCAATACACCAATGAGGTGACAGAGGTAAGCGAGGACCGCAAAACCTATGTCAGCGTTCAGGATTACACTTTTAGAATAACTAGATAGATGGATTTCATTTTAGAAAATTGGGCAGAACTAACGTTGGCAGGTTTGGCGCTAGTCAAAGTGATTGTCAACTTGACGCCCTCGGAAAAAGATAACAAGGTGTTTGGATACATTGACACCTTAATCAATTTGATTATTGCAGACCGCAAAAAAAACCCTTCCAATAAAAACTAACTATGGCACAGACAACCGGAATTATGAACGGCAGCCAGCTTACCGTCATGTTTGGCGATGCTGGAGCCACACCCACTTACGTAGTCGTTGACAACGTAACTGATTTTAGCGCATCAATTCAAACCGATACGCGCGACACCACGACCAAGAACAATGCAGGCTATCGCGCCCTTTTGCCTGGTCTCAAATCATTGTCAATCAACTTTACGGCGTTTTACGCTGATGACGCCACGCAAGGATTTGACCAGCTGATGACGGCTTACAACGCTGGAACGAAGCAAGCCGTAAAGGCGACGTCATACGACTTTGACGGTTCGGCTGAAATTGTTGGCGACCACCGTTTGAGTTTTGATGGATACGTGACTAACTTAGAGCTTTCAGCAGGTACTGAGGACAACGCCTCATTCACCTGCACAATTGAATGTGTCTCTGCTATCACGTACGAAGTCATTAGCTAATGAATATCACTCTAGACAATCAAACATTTCCAGTGCGCGCATCTATGCGGGCATGGCGCGAATTTGAAGACGCAACAGGCCACAAAGTCAGTAAGCTAGACAGCGATGACGTGACCCGTATGCCTGAACTGTTGTACTACTTTGTTCGCGAAGGGTGCAAGAAACAAGGCATGACCTTCGAAATGTCGTGTGATGATTTTCTAGGGTTGATTACAGTTGCTGACTTGCCTGATATTATGGAGGTCATTGGTGAGTCAATGAACGCTGGCGGTGAAAAAAAAACCAAGGCGACGGAGACGACAAGCCACTTGAATGGGACAAAATAGAGGAATTGGGTTTGGGTCTTTTAGGACTCACGCCCGATTCACTCTATGACCTAACCTTCAGGGAATTTAGCAACGCGGTTCGCGGGCGCTACGATTTCAACGAGCTACAACGGCGCTCGGATTGGGAACGTACACGCTGGCAAACCGCGTTACTGTTAAACGTACATATGAAAAAAGGCAGCAAGCTCATAGCTACTGACCTCGGCACATTTCCTTGGGAGAAGGAAGAAGACAACGAAAAGAAAATTCAACAAGGCTGGGCTATGTTGAAAGCAATGGCAACAAAAGACAATGGCAACACTAGGTGACCTCATAGTAAAAGTTGGAGCTGACACAGCAGACTTCAACAAACAGCTAGGCCGTATGCAGCGCCAGATGCGCAGCATGACTAGCAACTTTGAAGCGATGGGCCGCAGCATGACGCGCAGCCTCACGCTTCCTATTATCGGCATTGGTGCGGCTGCTGTTAAAAGCGCCGCCGATCTAGAAAGCCTTGAGGTCTCATTTATCAGCTTGACGGGTAGCGCTGAGGGCGCTGCCGCCATGATGAAAAACTTGAATGAGTTTGCAGCTAAGACGCCATTTCAAATTGAAAGCATAGCTACCGCAGCTCGCCGCCTTATTGCATCAGGCACTGAGGTATCACAGGTCAATGAACAATTGCAGTTCCTTGGCGACATCGCTGCGACCAGTGGCAACAACATCGAAGACATTGCAGCAATCTTTGCGAAGGTCAACGCCAAGGGTAAGGTTGAACTTGAGAACCTCAATTCGTTGGCCGACAATGGCGTGAAAATATTTCAGGCGTTATCGGAGGCAACTGGCCTGCCCGCTGACAAGTTGGGCGCAGGTCGTGTAACTGTTGAGCAATTTAACGAGACGTTAAAGGCAATGGCTCAAGAAGGCGGCTTTGCCTATGGTGCTATGGAGCGCCTGAGCGAAACGACTTCTGGTCAATTTTCCACTGCTATGGACAACGCCAAACAGGCGCTGGCTAGTTTGGGCGACATATTCCTACCTAAGATTAATGCTATATTACAAAAAATCATTGCCCTGTCTCAGCGCTTTCAAGGTTTGAACCCTGCTGTAAAGGAAGTCATTGTGACCATTGCAGCCTTGGCTGCGACGCTTGGGCCAATGCTTATCATTTTGCCTAAGATTGCAGCGGGCTTTGTGGCTATCAGAGTAGCATTGCTTGCCTTGACGCGCGCAGCTATGCGCAACCCGTTAGGATTTATCGCCATCGGCATCACCATGATTGCCGCGTCGTTTATTGAGTTGGAAGACGGTGCCAAAGCGGCCACAGTAGAGGTCGACAAGTTTGCTGAGTCGTTAGCAATGCTCGACGACGTAGGAAAAAAAGGTGCGCTAGAAGAAGAAATTAAACGGCGGGAAGAAAATTTGGGCAAGCTCGTCGATGCAATGACAGAAGAGTCGGAGAGACTTAATAAAATAAAAGAGCTTCATGGCACGCTTGGACCAGGCGACGAAATGAAAATGGAAGGTCTATTAAATGCATATACAAAATCCGTCAATACGCTTAATGAATACAGAGACCAACTACAGGCAATCAATGACCGACTAGACGACAAAAAGAAAAAAGAGGACGCCGCTGCTGCGTCAGCTCGCGCACATGCAGACGCTCAGCGCGATTTCAATTTGGCCGCGCTTGACTATGAAATGAGTCTGTTGCGCCAGGGAGAAATTGCAGAAAAGACTAGCGACAAAGTACGCGGCAAACTGTTGCCAGCCTTTGAAGATTTGGGCATCGAAATAGAGGACACTTTCCAAGATGATTTTGAAATCATGCCTTGGGAAAAGGAAGCCTTTGAAAAAATGGTTAGACTCAAAGAGGCGGCCAAGGCAGTGCGTGAAGCGTTGGAAGGTATCGTGCAAGGATCAGCAGCCAGCATGTTAATGAACTTAGGCGAGGCATTAGGCGCTGCCCTTACTGCTGGTCAAAAAGGTTTCAATCTTATGGCCGCATCATTGCGCACCCTTGGCAGCATGTTGCAAGAAATTGGTTCGCTGTTGATTGAGACGGCTGCCGCCTTCATTGTTTTTCAAAAGAACATCTTTAAAAATCCATATCTAGCCGCCGCCGCTGGTGTTGCCTTTGTTGCTGCGGGTGCAGCTTTGAGAGCAAAGGCAGAACAATTTGAAGCGCCTGCATTGGCGCAAGGCGGTTTGGCTTACGGGCCTACAATGGCGCTCGTAGGTGACAACAGAAGTGCATCGATTGATCCTGAAGTCATCGCGCCTTTGAGTAAATTACGTGACATGATGGGAGGCAACACAGTGGAAGTCGTGGGCCGCATCAGCGGCAATGACATTTTCTTGAGTAACGCACGAGCAACAACCAGCCGCAACAGGTACGCATGAGCTATATCTACGCACAGGGCAACGGGTACAGCCTGACGGATGACAATTGGACTGTTTCAATTGTGCACAACACGACGGGCACAGACCTAAGCAATACGTTCCACTTTGATTCAAAGGGCGTTGAAATAAAGTACGAATCAAAGGAAGACAAGTTGTTGTTGCCTGGCATTGTCCATTCACGCTGCACAGTCAATACCATTTGGGAAGACAGCAATGGACTCACCACGCTAATCACAGCACTGGGCACTTCACAAGATGGCGACTACATCATGGAGGTCAAGAAAGGCAGCTCTATTTTTTGGATTGGCTCGCTACTGGTGGACGAGTTTACGGTGAATGAAACAAGCGCACAGAAGGAGGTGCGCCTTGTGGCAACGGATGGCATCAGCTTGTTGCGCAATGTTGACTACAACAACGCGGGTTCGCCTTACACAACGGTACAAACCGTGCTGGAAATCATTGAGAACATCAACGAAAAATGGTTGTTGTACGATTACGCCGCTGCTGAGACGTCACGCCGCTTTGCCATTTGGGAGGACGTTTACAACACAGACGACTACGTTGCAGCAGGTTTCACACATCCCGCAGGCACTAACCTCAAGACCTACGAGCGTTCACGCATTCATCCAAATCCTTGGAAGCGCCTGAACGATGCTGGCGATTACGAATATATTGATTGTTACCGCATCTTGCAATCGCTGTGTTTGTCGTATCAATGGCGTTTATTTCAACATGCAGGCGCGTGGTATTTCATGCCCGTGCAGTTAAATGACCAAAACCCTGCTGGCACTCAATACGATTGGAGCGGCACAGCTACTAGCATTTACAACGGCATGACGTTCTTCCAAACAGACGTCAGCGGTTTGCAGATGCTGAAGGGCAATGAATGGTCGTACACATTTTCGCCACAAATCAACGAGGTCACTTTGCACCGCGATCCAAACCAAGGTGCAACAGTTCTAAGCGGTTGGAATGTCGATGACGGTGACACCGTTGTAGGTGCTAATATGACATACGAAGGAGTTGACACCGCTGATGAAGAAGATTTCTACGTACTAAGAGCGAGGGCCTACGTAGGTAATACGGCAATAACTATTGATGAGAATTTAGACCTTGCGCGTGTCGTCGCTCAGTTTGAAATTAAGTTTGATACAGGCGGAGATGCCGTGTATTACACTTCAGATTTACTTGCATTTGCTGAAGGTCAGTTGTCGTATGCTGGCATCCAGTTTGGCGGCCCAAACTTTGCACCGTTGTCGTCCGCCGCATATTCATACAGCACTGATCAAGGAAATTTTTATGCCTTTGGCATTGCTGAATACAACCAAGAAGGGTTACCAGGTCATTACACGCCAAGTGAAGACGGTTTTAGATATGTGGATTTCCAAGTCATCATACCATCGCCACCAACGGCTAAAACAGGGTTGACAGTTACACCCACCATTAACATCCACAACACCCAAGGTCAAATCAGCAGCACGTTAAAAGCTGCATGCACGCTAGGTTGGATGGACATTTACGTATCAAAATGGTCGGGCGATCAATTAGAATTAATTGAAGGCTTTGACTACCGCGCCACAAGCACTGTTGGTCTTGACAAAGTTGAATTGGGCACAACGCATATTGGTGGGCTGGGCACGAGTATGGGTCGAATTCAAATTGAAACAGCGGCAGGAATCTTTGGACAAAGTGACCATTGGGTAAACCAAGCGAGCAGCGATGAACGGCCCATCAATGAACTGTGCGTGGAAGAAATACTTGCCATGCACACACAGCCCAACGTAGTCGAACGTGGCAACCTAGTCATGCGCGGTTCAGCAGTTGAGGGCTTCCCATACAACAGATATTACGACACGGACACGGGCAACATTTATGCTGCTGTCAGTTGGACACTTCGCAGCACAATCAGCGAACTTGAAGTGACGTTCAGGAAGATTGGCCGCAACGCCGTGGGCATCACAACAGACTATGCAAATACAGGCAGCATCCCACGCAACCCAGTGGGCGATGTGACACAGGAAGCCGTCAAGCCTGGCATCATTATGCACAGCTATCAAAACCAAGCGCGCGACAACTTTGCAGGCGACTGGTCAGGCGTCATTGGTGCGACGGCAACAAAAGAAATGTACTATACCACAGGCAACGACGGTCAAGGCAAGTACATTGAGGCACAAGGCGACACGCCAGCAGTAGGCAACAACATTGTGCGCACAGTGTACGTCAACACGGCAGGACTACAGGAGCGCACAGATAGCGGCTGGACCTCACCAGCAGCGTTGCAACCAGCAACAAATGGCACATTAGCTGACGCCTTCGCCAAGATTCAGAACTACATCAACAAGATTGGTGACCACGGCGCCTACACCTTTATGGTCACGTATGAGGAAGTGACGCCATTTACGGGCATCCTAGACACGTACACGACCGCCACAGCAGCTTACAGCACACGCCGCCTGTCAAGCACCTACGAAGGCTCATTGGTGCGCGTGAGGCGCGTAGACAACAACAGTGAACAGGACATTGGTTATACCGTCGATGGAGATTTTGATGAAGCAGCGTTGGAGACGTTTGCCGATGGCAACGAATGCACTGTGAAGACTTGGTATGATCAGAGCGGCAACAGCAACGACATCACAAACACGACGACCAGTTCACAACCGTCCATCTACGACGGCTCAGTTTTCTATAGCGTGGGAGCAAGTACGCCAAGCGGCATTGGTTTGTTATTCAGCAGTGATTACCTTACAGGCAGCGCAGACCTGCACAGCGGCGCATTCTATGCTGTGGCAGCAGTTGTCTTAGGTGCCAGCGTAGGCAATGAAATGATTTTTAACCAAGACGATCCAGGCACGGGCGGCGCGGCACGGATTGCGCAATACCTGCGCACAGGTTCAGCCAACAACACAGCACGGACGGTTGTATTTAGCACGGATGGCACCAGCACAGCCGACAACACGGCCAACAACACTGTGTCAGCTAATACGGCATACATCATTGGTGGCCACGGCAAACAATCGCAGGTCGAAGCATACGTGGATGACGTAAGCAACGGCCACACCAGTGTATCAACAGCCTTGCGTCACGGTTCGTCAACATTCAGAGTTGGCGCATCAGCACACAGCACCACGCCAAGTAACTTCTGGTCTGGTCGTATTGCTGAAGTCATCATATTTGACGAAGACATGAGCACGGGCGACATTACAGGCGTAAACACAAACATTGACGACTACTTTACTATCATTTGATGGCACATTACGTTTTGATATTGCCTGAAGGTTTCTTGTCTAGCGAGAGCCGCGCGCGTCAGATCAGCCGCGAGTTGTACAACCTCACGCGCCCGCTTCAGTTACAGGAACCATACGAACATCACTACAAGTTTGCTGATGTCATCTTGCACCCTGACACAGGCGATGCTGCGTTAATGGTCAACCCGCGCGAGGTCATCAACGTGCACGAACAGGCAACGCTGGAACGCCTCACCGCTTTGTTTCCTGAGCTGACCGAGGATGTGCGTTTCAATCTCACGTCAATGGCTTGGCAATTGCGATCATTCACCTTTCAATCAATCCTTCCACCAACAGCAACCATTCGCGACGAGGCGTACATGGTTGAAAATGGCTGGTTTACACCCGAAAAATGACCGACCTAAAATACCATGCTCAAAACCTTCTCAATGTAACCTATGTGGGTAGCGTAACCTTTGGCGTCATAAATGATGCCATTGCAATCATTGCAGGCGTGACGCTTATCTGGTGGAATGTCGAACGCGCATTGAAGGCGCGCAAAGAGCGTCAAAAATGAAGTGGTTTAATTACTCAGAGTTTGACAGTCCTGATGCGCCAGGGTCGGGCAACCTCATGGAACAAGATTTCTTGGAGATGCTAGACGAGGCCAGAACAGTGGCAGGTATTCCGTTCATAATCACGTCAGGGTTTCGCACTCAGGACCACCACGACGAGCTGACACGCCAAGGGTATAAGACAGCAAAGAACAGCGCACACCTTAAAGGCTGCGCCGCTGATATTCTGGCTACTACTTCACGCGACCGATTTTTGATTGTGACGGCATTGCTTGAAGTAGGTTTTGACCGCATCGGAATTGGAGACACATTCATCCACGTAGACAATGACTGGGAGAAAAACTGCGCCCTCATCTGGCTTTACTGACTTTCTCAAGCTGCTGCAACGCTTTGACTTGACGGAAGTATTTAAGACCAAAGGCGACTTACGGCGGTGGAGCGCAAAGAGGACTATTGGAGGCCTTATTGCAACGACGGGTTGTTATGACGTAGTGACCAACGGGATGAGCTGGGAGGCAGTTTGCATGTGCGGCATTGCCGTGCTACCTTTATGCCTGTCGTTTTTAGAGCGATAGATTGCAGATTTTTCATAGAGCAGGAAGCCCGGTCCAATGTGACTGGGCTTTTTGACATTTGAGTGTTAATATCTTTACCTCGTTTTGTACGCCACTTGGGTGCCACGTGTCATATCATTGTGGCATGGAAAATCTAAAACCAAACGGCATAAGCCACACAGTTTACCCTGATGAGCCTGCCAAAGGCTTTAACGATTGGATAAACAACAGCAGGTCACAAGTGATGGCCAGCGACGCCGACGAATTTAAGCGCAAGTTTGATGCGTTGTGGTCTGACTTCAAAAAATCTATCACTACATGAACGATCGCCACGACTTCAGAGACCCGCGATACTACAAAAGCGGCCACGACTTTGGGCAAGGCTCATACAAGGTGCTTCCTGACAACGGGATGTGCTTTGAATCAAATAACATGCGAAGCATAGGGTACACGTTATATCAGGACTTTGTGAATGACGAGGACAAACCTGTGCGCTGGTGGTTTCGTGATCTGAACGCATGGAAAGCACGTATTGAACGCATCGAAAAAATGGGCCATGTAGCAACCGACAAGCTGATGCACTCATGATTGAAGAATACATGAAAAAATATCCTATTAGATTACACGTAAGAATCGACGAACAAACACACGAAGCAACGTCGCAACTAGCTGCACAGCTTGAGATTAGCCAAGCTCAGTTGGTGCGCTTGATGTTGCGTAGTATTCAAGAAAAATCAATTAAAACAATAAAAGATGAGCTTTATTTCTGACGAATTTATCCAGAGCAGCAGCAACGTGGGCAGCTACTTCAAACCAAAAAAAGGCGTGAACAACAAGGTGCGCATCCTAAGCGAACGCGCCATGGAAGGCTATGTGCAATGGACGCAAGACAACAAGCCGATGCGGTGGAAGTATGGCGAGAACAAGCCAGACGCGGATTACCAGCCAGACTCGCGGCCACGCAAATTCCTGGCCACGGCGGTGTGGAACTACGACGCCGAGCAGGTGCAGGTGTGGGAGATTACACAGAAATCAATTATGGACAGCATCAACGAGATTGCACGTGATCCTGATTTCGGCCATCCTAACCGCTACGACCTCAAAATCACGCGCACTGGTGAAGGGCTTGAGACGCAATACCAAATCATTCCACACAGCGCGGCACTGTTGCCAGAAGTGGAAGGCGCCATGCAAAACCCTGGTGTGAATCTTGAGGCGTTGTTGCACGGTGAAGACCCATTTGCATGAGCGACCGCCAATTCAAAGGCATTTGGATTCCAGCGCACATCTGGGAGCAGCTCGATTTGACTGCAGCAGAACGATGCTTGTGGGCCGAAATCGACAGCTTTACCAATGCCAAAAGCGGTTACTACAAAACCAACGAACAGGCATCTGAAGAACTAGGCATCAGCCAGCGCAGTGTGTCACGTGCCTTTGCCAAGCTCGAAAACTTGGGCGCCATCACAATTGAAAAAAGTGGCGTGCGAAGGGTCGCCAAGTCGACACAGTGGCGAGATGTCCTAGACTCAGTGGCGAGCAATCCTAGCCACAGTGGCGAGGTATCATCGCCAGAGTGGCGAGGTATAAAGAATAAAGAAAAGAATAAGATAAAGAACAATGAAAACACAGTTGTGATGCCATTTGATGAAAAAGAGTTCGAGGACTTATGGCGCACATGGAAAAGAGAACGACAGGCGTACACAAAAGGACGTTACACACCCTACGCGCAACAGCGCGCTCTAAACAAGCTAGACAGGTTGTCACACGGCGACATCGAATTAGCACGAAAAATCATAGATCAATCAATCACAAATGGCTGGAAAGACTTTTACCCATACAGAGATGACAAAACACGCAACAGGCCTAGCCTCGACGCAACAGAAGCACTTAACTGGTCTTCTCAATAACACCCGCGAAGCAATGCAGGGCGTAACGCCGTCACTTGCATACACTGACGGGCTGTCATTATCAAAAGCGCTAAAACATCGCAAAAGCGAAGTTAAAATCATGCTTTTGGCGGAACTGGAGCGCCTAACGCGCCACGTTAATGCTACGAGGACATTTCAGACGCAAACAGACCTGCAAGACGCCGTAGATGACATTTGCGAGCTGTTTCCTTCAATGAAGCTCGAAGAAATACTGATTGCATTCAAGCACATACGTCAAGGACGCTTTCAGTTGTTTGGCAACTTTACAACCAATGTCATGTTGGACTGCCTGCGCCAGTACGAGATGCAGCACACAGTGACTTTCAGGGAACAGGAACACTACGACAGGAAAAAGACAGTGCAAACGGCAGCGCTTGACGTGAAACGCCTTTTGAACGATCTTGAGAAGGACGGCAAGTTGCGCAACCCGCGCAAAATCCTTGACCGCACTTTTATACCCTACCCAAATGACAAAGAGGACACCAAAAGCGCGAAACGATTTGAAGAAAAAGAGGCCACCACGCAAGTCAGGACCGAAACCGACAATCAGAGGACTAATTAAAAAGCTAGATCGTGCATTCAGTTGGTACGTACGACTTTCACGCGCCGATGATGACGGCAACTGTGAGTGCATCACATGTGGCAACGTCATTCACTGGACAAAGATTCAAAATGGCCACTTTATCAGCCGCGCAAAGTTTTCGACTAGGTATAGAACAGACAATTGTGCTCCGCAATGTTTTGGCTGTAACATCAAACGCAACGGCGAACAATGGCTGTTTGGAAAGCGATTGAATGAAATCTATGGGCCAACACACTGTGACGCCATCTACAGACTTTCAAAACGAAAATCAAACTTTACAAAACAGGACTATGAAAAATACATCGAATACTATGAGGCCCACGTTGCAACCCTACTCGCCAGAAGAATTAGGCATGATCGCCGAGCAAGTACAGAAGTACCGCCTGGCCTCGCGTCGAGACTACACGTTCACTGATCACGAAGGCAACGTACATGTGAAGACAGTTGGGCTGTGGTCAACAGAAAGAGAGCAGCTATATCAAATCACTAAAGACCTTTACCGACGTGGCGCACGTAAACCGAAATCGCAGGAAAGCCTTACACTTCAAGTCATCGGCGAAACCATTTGCTAACCGTAAACAAGACAAACGCTACTGGTCATCATGGTGGAGAACATTACGCAAAGCATACCTGAAGCACAACCCTGTCTGCGTGAAGTGTGGATACGCTGCCAACGTGGTGGACCACATACAACCAGTGACACAGGGCGGTGCATTTACAGACATCGACAACCTACAAAGCATGTGCACGCCGTGCCACAACCGCAAGAGTGCACAGGAGCGGAGTGGTACGAAGACGTGAACTGGACTTATGGCGACTACTGGGACGAACTGTACTACATCACATACGAATGACGCGGCCTCGTAAGATGCTACCCGATACAAGGTTCAGCGATTGGATACGTGAGCACTGCCCACCCTCCTACACAGGCTGGACGTGTAGTGACGTCGACTTCATTGTGCATCAGTTCAAATCTAAAGACGTCATGTTACTTGAGGTCAAGCGTTACAGGGAAGGGCCCTCTCTTGGAAAAATACCGCGCGGACAAGCTGGCATCTTACGAATGGTCCACAACTGTTTGGCGTTTGGAATCGAGCATCTCTACAAAGACTACACCTACCACGGCGCTCATATCATTCAGTTTGACCGCGAGTTCTTTGACGACGGCAAATGTTACTTCAACGGGCGCGAGGTGAGCGAGCAGGAGCTGCTGACCATCCTCAGCGACTTCAAGACCGGGTAGGCCATCGCAAAAACCATATCAACATGCCTAATCAT
>Ga0208899_1001220_pt1 | contig 18312 bp, 22 predicted proteins | sample VirMetDEL_Nov_24_FD_184518 | JGI IMG/M metagenome (GOLD analysis project Ga0208899, IMG submission 184518) | Aqueous microbial communities from the Delaware River and Bay under freshwater to marine salinity gradient to study organic matter... | ecosystem: Environmental > Aquatic > Marine >... | reverse complement strand
CTTATAAAAGATTTCCTTCATTAGTAAATTATTCTACAAACAATATTGCTGCAGATAGCAGAGGTGCTGGTTCATTTAGAGATAATTCAGGTAATGTATTTAACTTTGTTGCTAAGAACACAGACATTTATCAATTAGATGGCGGAACATTTACCTCAAGAAAAGGATCGCTAACAGGTGGTAATACAGATTATTTTACATTTACACAGTTTGGTAATTATATCATAGCAAGTAATGGTGTTGATGCACCTCAATATTATTTAATGGGTACATCAACTAATTTTGCTAATCTTTCAGCAATAGCAACATCAGGAAGTGTACCAACATTTAGAGTTTCAGGTGTGGTTAGAGATTTTTTAATAACAGGTAATCAACCTACAAATCAAAATAGAATACAATGGTCAGGTATTAATGATATTGCTACTTGGGAATCAGGAACTAAACAAGCTGACCAACAAGATTTACCAGGTTCTGGTGGTGAGATTGTTCACATAACTTCAGGTGAGATTGGTTATGTATTTAGACAAAACCAAATTATACGTATGGACTATGTTGGTGGTGCAACAATATTTAGACTATCAGTTATATCTCCAAACAGAGGTGCTGTTTATGGAAGAACAGTTTGCCAAGATAATAGAAGAGTATTTTTCTATGCTGATGATGGTTTCTTTGAAATCAATGGTGATAATGTTATTGCGATAGGTGCTGAGAAAATAAACAGATTCTTTGATGTAGATTTAAACAAAGCATTTTCTGATAGAATATGTGCTGCTGTAGATCCATTTAACCAATTAGCTTTATGGTTATATCCGTCTGCATCAGATACAGCTAACACAACAGGTATTTGCGATAAAATATTAATCTATAATTATGCTACACAAAAATGGTCAACGGCTGATGCTAGTGCTAGTACCATATTTTCACAGTTCGTAGGTGCATATACTGTAGAACTTATGGATATTATCTCAGAAAACTTAGACCAAATAAATATAGCTTTAGACACAGATTTTTGGAGTGGAGGTCAAAGATATTTAGGAGCTATAGATAATAATTATAAAGCAGCTATATTTTCAGGAACAGAAAATGAAGGAACTATAGAAACTAGAGAATTAGAGTTGTTTCCAGGACATAGAAGTAGTATAACGAATGTAAGACCAATAGTTGATGCTACTGCAACTGTAATAATTAAAAGTAAAGAAAAACTATCTGATACTGAAACAGTTTCAACATCTTCAAGCATGGTAACAAGTGGTGATAATCCAGTAAGACAATCTGGTAGGTATTTTAGAATACAAGTTACTACACCAAGCGGAACACCTTGGACTCATGCACAAGGAGTTGATTTAAAAGCATCAAGAATAGGTTTAAGATGACGGACAAAACTGATATAGATAATGTTAGATATAGTTTTGAAACTCAAGAGTTTTTTCAAAGACAAATTGAAGAAGCAATAAACACATTAATTAACGAAAAGAACAAAGAAAATAATAAAGTCTTTGCATGGTTTATAGGAGATTAAATGCCAACTAATATTAAAAATTATTCAACAACCCAAGCTAGTAACACATCACTAAATAGTATTTCAGTAGCAGAAGGAATGTTACCTTCTAATCTTAACAATGCCATTAGAGCATTGATGAAGAACACTAGAGATTGGTTCAATGATGCACAATGGATTGAGTATGGAGATGGTGATGCTACATACACAGCAGCTTATGTAAGTGGAACTTCATTTACAATTAATGGTTCAGATGTTACTTCAATTTATCATGCAGGTAGAAGAATTAAAATTACAGATACAGCTGCAACACTTTACGGAACTATTGCTAGTTCATCATTTTCTACAAACACAACAGTTACTGTAACTTGGGATGCAGGTTCTTTAACATCAGGTGCATTAAACAATGTTTATATTGGTGCATTATCAAAAACAAATGATTCTATACCTACAGGAATATCTGCTGAAAAAATTGCAAACGGAACAGTATCAGATGCAGAGTTTCAATATTTAAATGGAGTAACATCTGCAATACAAACTCAATTAGATGCAAAAGCAGGATCTATAACTGGTGCTGCATCAACAATAGCTACATCAGACTTAACTGCATCAAGAGCTTTAGTTTCAAATTCATCAGGCAAAGTTGCAGTATCATCTGTAACATCAACTGAACTTGGTTATGTTTCAGGTGTTTCTTCTGCAATACAAACACAGTTAGATGCAAAAAATGTAAAAGCAAATAACTTAAGTGATGTTGCTTCAGCTTCATCTGCTAGAACAAACTTAGGTTTAGCTATAGGAAGTGATGTTCAAGCATATGATGCACAGTTAGCTGATATTGCAGGATTAACTCCAACAGACAGTAATTTTATTGTAGGTGATGGTTCTAATTTTGTAACAGAAAGTGGAGCTACTGCTAGAACATCTTTAGGATTAGGAACGATTGCAACACAAGCAGCAAATAATGTTGCTATAACAGGTGGATCAATTACAGGTATGTCTGCACCATCAGGTAGTTCAGATGTTACAACAAAAAGTTATGTAGATGATTTAGTTGCAGGTTTAAAAACAAGAATTATTACAAGAGTAGCAACAACAGCAAATATTAATTTATCAAATGCTTTAGAAAATGGAGATACTTTAGATGGTATTTCTTTAGTCACAGGTGATAAAGTTTTAGTTAAAGATCAAACAGATGCTACAGAGAATGGTATTTATTTAGTTCCAGCAAGTGGTGCAGCAAGTAGAGATCCTGATTTTAATACAGTAGATGAGTTAGCTGGTCAGCTTGTTATTATTCAAGAAGGAACAACAAACGAAGATACAATATTTTTATGCACAACAGATACTGGTGGTACTATTGGTAGTGTAAACATTACTTTTTCACAGGTTCAACCTCAGTTTACAGGTACTGTAAGTTCAGTAGCTGTAGCAGACGCAGGATCATCAGAATTTACAGTAACTGGTTCACCAATTACTACTAGCGGAACGATCAATCTTGCTGTAAATAATATTAACGTAAGTAAAATAACAGATGCAGCTTCAAAAGGATTTGCAACTGCTATGGCAATAGCTTTATAAGGAGGAAAAATGGCACAGGACTTTGAATCAACAGGCGGTCAAATAACAAACACAGCAACTACATTATTAACAGCTAATAGTGATGATGCTATTGTTGGTTTAAGACTTGCTAATGTTCTTACATCAGCAGTAACTGTTAGTGTATGGATTTCAGAGAATGGCTCTACAGATAGATACCTTGTTAAAGACTTAAGTTTACCTGCTGCAAGTTCAGTTGAACTAATTCAGTCAGGTTCTAAAGTCGTTATGCAGAATACAGATGTTTTAAAAGGACAATCTAATACTGCATCAAGTGTAGATGTTTGGATTAGTAGAGTTGACTCAATTAGCACATAAGGAGAATAGATGAATATTTTTGAACAAGATTTTATTGGCGATAAACCAGCAACAGAAACTGTTTATCATCATGCAGGAACTTTAGATAAAAATATGGTATTAGAAAATGCTGTCCTTGCAGGACCAGTAACTTTTGTTAATACTGTAACAGTAACAGGAACATTAGTAATAGTTTAATGAGTAAAATAAACGTAAATCAAGTTGATACACAATGCGGATCTACACTTACTTTAGGTAGTTCAGGTAAAACTGTAACACTTGCAAGCGGTGCATCTCAATCAGGTTTTGGTCGTACTGGAACTGTAGATTGGTGTACAACAGCTAAAACATCTCCGTTTACTGCTGTGTCAGGTGATGGATTTTTTGTAAACACTTCAAGTGGAGCAGTAACAGTTACTTTACCAGCATCACCAAGTGCTGGTGATATAGTTTCTATAGCTGATTACACAAACACTTTTCAAACTAACAATGTTACTATAGGAAGAAATGGATCAAAAATTGGTGGAGTTTGTGCTGACGCAATTTTAACAACAGAAGGTCAATCAGTAACTTTAGTTTATGTAGATGGAACAGAAGGTTGGAAAAACGTACAAGATTCAACTTCTAATGTCACAGGTAATCCAGGTTTTTTAGCAGCTACTGGTGGAACAGTAACTACTTGTGGTAATTTTAAAATTCATACATTTACTTCTGATGGTTGTTTTTCAGTAACAAATACTTTTGGTTCAGGAGTTGGAGCTAAAGTTTCTTATGTGGTAGTCGCTGGTGGAGGTGGTGGAACAGGGGCTGGTGGCGGAGCAGGAGGATTTAGAGAAGGTAAACAAGCTTGTGGTGGTTACACAGCTAGTCCTTTAGCTGCAACTCCTTGTTCAGGTTTACCTGTAAGTGTTCAAACTTATCCTATAACAGTAGGAGGAGGTGGTGCAGGAGGAAATCCAGCATATCCTGGAACAGGAAAAGCAAATGGTTCAAATTCAATTTTTAGTACAATCACTTCAGCAGGTGGAGGTGCAGGTGGCAATTCACCAAACGATAGTGGAGATGGAGCAGATGGTGGTTCAGGTGGTGGATCAGGTAATGGTCCATCAGGATCAGCTGCTGCAGGTTCAGGCAACACTCCACCAGTTAGTCCTCCACAAGGTAATAATGGCGGAACATCAAGTCCAGGACCAGGAAATGCTGTAGGTATGGCTGGAGGTGGAGGCGCTAGTGCTGTGGGAACTAATGGAACACAAGGTCCAAGTTCTGCTGGAAATGCAGGTTCAGGTGGAAATGGAGTTACAAGTTCTATATCAGCCTCTCCAGTTACAAGAGGTGGTGGTGGTGGAGGTGGTGCGCAAGGCACATCACCAAATACAAATTTAAATAATGGAGGAACAGGTGGAGGTGGTAATGGTGGAACAGGTAGTGTCACTTTAGCTAGTGGTAATGGAACAGCAAATTTTGGAGGTGGAGGAGGTGGTAATGTACAAGGATCACAAGCTGGTGCTGGCGGTTCAGGAGTAGTAATAATAAGATACAAATTTCAATAGGTAAATTATGGCAAGTATAATTAAAACAGATAACATACAAAAAGTTTCAGACGATTCTAACATCATTAAAAAATGTGGATCAACAATTACAATAGGTTCTTGTGGAGCTTCTGTTGCTTTAGCATCAGGTGCAACGCAGACAGGTTTCGGTAGAACTGGCACAGTTGATTGGTGTACTACAGCAAAGACAAGTCCTTTAACAGTTGCTTCAGGCAATGGATATTTTATTAATACCACATCTGGTGGAATAACAGTAACACTTCCAAGTTCTCCTTCGGCTGGAGATATTATTGCTTTAAAAGATTACGGAAACACTTGGGACACTAACAATGTAACATTATGTAGAAATGGATCAAAAATTAATGGTAATTGTAGTAATGCAACTTTAAACACAGAGTCTCAATCAGTAACTTTAATTTATGTGGATGGAACTAAAGGTTGGCAAGATATTCAAGACTCAACATCAGATGTAACAGGAGCTTCTTTTACGTCAGCAACTGGAGGAACTATTACAACTTCTGGAAATTTTAAAATTCATACATTTACTTCAAGTGGTTGTTTTGCAGTATCTTCTGTTGGAAATGCAGCAGGTGGTGGAGATAAAGTTTCATACATGGTTGTTGCTGGTGGTGGTGGTGGATCTACTGGCGGTGGTGGTGCAGGAGGTTTTAGAGAGGGAAAAGATACACCAATAGATTCTTACACAGCTAGTCCATTAGCGGCAGCAGATTCAGGTTTAACAATAAATAATACTACTTATCCAATAACAGTTGGTGCAGGTGGTGTAGGTCCTTCCGCAGCAACACCAGGATCAAATTCAATTTTTTCAAGTATAACAAGTACAGGTGGAGGAGCTGGAGGAAGCTCACCTTTCTCAACTCCAACTTATAATGGAGCTCCTGGAGGTTCAGGGGGAGGTGCCAACCAAGGTGCAGCCGCACCAGCTCCTAATAGACCAGCACAAGGTGGAGCAGGAAACACTCCTCCAGTAAGTCCTTCACAAGGATTTCCTGGTGGTAATTCAAATTCTGGAGACCAAACTGGTAGTGGAGGCGGTGGTGGAGCTACAGCAGCAGGAGGAAATTCTACTGGACCAGCTGGTCCAGGATCTGGTGGAATAGCAGGTCCTGGAGGTGCTGGTGCAACAACAAGTATTAATGCAAGTCCTAACTCTTTTGCTGGTGGTGGCGGTGGAAATCAATATTCTCCTACTGCTCCAGCAGTTACTACTCCTGGAGGTGTTGGAGGTGGTGGCACTGGTTCATATTGGAATGGTTCAGTTGATACTGGTGCAACAGATGGAACAGCAAATACAGGTGGTGGTGGTGGTGGTACTGCAGGAAGTGGTAGAAAGAACGGTGGTTCAGGAATAGTAATTATAAGATATAAGTTTCAATAGGATAAATTATGAGTACAATTAAAGTAAACACAGTAACAAAAAGAACAGGCAGCACACTTACATTAGGTGAGTCAGGCACAACAGTAACTTTAGCTTGTGGTGCTACACAAACAGGTTTTGGTAGAACAGGAACAGTTGACTGGCAAACAAGTTCTATTAAAACATCTACTTTCACAGCAACAAGTGGTGAAGGATATTTTGTAAACACAACAAGTGGTGCTGTAACAGTAAATTTACCAGCAGGTGTTGCAGGTGCTATTGTAGGTTTAAAAGATTATGCAGGAACTTGGCAAACAAATGCAGTTACATTAAATCCAAATGGTTCAGATAAAATTGGCGGTGGAAATACGGTTGATCCTACTTTAGCAGTACAAGGTGGATCAGTTCTTTTAGTTTTTGTTGATTCAACACAAGGTTGGTTAGCCACTTCACAATCAGTTACAGAAAGTCCATCAGGAACAGAACTTTTTATATGTGCATCAGGAGGAACTCCATCACAATCAGGAGATTATGAAATTAGAACTTTTACAAGTTCAGGAACATTTACAGTAAATAGTTTAGCCACTAATTCACCAAACAACATAATTGATTATGCTGTTGTTGCAGGTGGAGGTGGTGGCGGAACAGGCACATCAGGAGGTGCAGGTGGAGGTGGAGCAGGTGGTTTAAGACAATTTACATCTCAACCAATTTCTGTTCAATCTTATCCAGTTACAGTTGGTGGAGGTGGTGCTGGAAATCCTCCAGGAGCAACACCTCAACCTCCAGGAACAGATGGTAGTATATCAACTTTTATTTCTAATTCATCAGCAGGTGGAGGTGGAGGAGGATCACAAGCTCCAGGTTCACCAGCACCAAATTATACAGGAAATGATGGTGGTTCAGGAGGTGGTGGAGCTTATCCTGGAGGTGCAGGAGGAAGTGGAAATACTCCACCAGTTTCGCCTTCACAAGGAAATAATGGTGCAGCAATAGGTGGTTGTAATGGTGGTGGAGGAGGTGGAGCAGGTGCTGCAGCAATTCAAGCATCTGGTCCTACTGTAGCAAGTCCAGGTGGAGCAGGTGTAGATATTTCACCAACTTATGGCCCAGGTGTTGGAGCTTCAGGTTTTGTAGCAGGCGGAGGTGGTGGCGGTAATTATAATGCTTGTGGTTCAGCTTCAGGAGGTTCAGGAGGTGGAGGTGCAGGTGGAGCTAAAAATCCTTCAGGTGCTGTAACAGGTTGTAATGCAGTAGCAAACACAGGAGGTGGAGGTGGAGGTGCAACTAGTCAAGCTGGTCCACCAGTTGGTCCAGGAATGCAAGGTGGTAATGGTGGATCAGGGGTAGTAATTATTAGATATAAAAGACAATAGTTGAAATGAATTAAAAAATAATATATAAGGAGAAACATTATGGCACATTACGCAAAATTAGGAGCAAACAATAAAGTTATAGCAGTTCATGTTGTAGCTGATAAAGATTGTCAAAATGCTGATGGTATTGAAGATGAAGAAGTAGGAAGACAGTTTTTGGAAAGAATCCATAGCTGGCCGCTTTGGAAAAAAACATCTTACAATACATCTGGCGGACAACACAAAACAGGCGGAACACCTTTAAGAGGTAACTACGCAGGTATAGGTATGACTTATGATGAAGATAACGATATTTTCATTGGTAAGAAACCTTATGCTAGTTGGACTTTAAATGTTGCAGAAGCAAGATGGCAGTCACCAGCAGGTGATGCTCCTGCTTTAACAGCAGAACAAACTTCACAAAACGAAGCTGGAACTCACAGCTGGTCATACAACTGGAATGAGTCTGGTCAATCTTGGGATATAGAAAATAGCTTAGCTTAATTTATGCAGAAGGTGGTACTGTCGGAGATTAGTTTAATTCATGGTCCTGTCGCCATGCCTAAAGGTTTTGAAATAGACAGAGATCAAATCAGAAACGACATCATAGAATCCTACGTCAAAAAAAATAGAATAAACAATAATCCAAAAGCATATTCTTTTGACGATTATGCTGTGCCTTTTTCACAACCTTTACAATGGATGCAAGACTACATAAGAGATCATGTTAGATTAGAACATGGTTTTACTTTAGTTAATAAAAGTATGCATGGTAATGTTATGCACCCTAAAGAAAAATCTTGGACTAGAAATCAAGTTGAACCTGTAGATTTAAGAAACTCACCTGATTACACAGTTATTTATGGTGTTGATGTTAAAGAAAATTCTTCTGAATGTATTATTGAATATGATGATAATAGAAGAAAAAATAGAACTTGGCACATACCTATAAAAAATAATGAATTTATAATGTTTCCTGCTACTAATAAATATTCTTTTTCACCTAATACTTCTAATGGTTTAAATATAATTCTAACTTTAAATTATGAATTTATCTAATTATTATTGGTACTTTGAATCTGCAATACCACCAAGAATTTGCGATTTAATTGTTAAGTATGGTAAGGCAGAAAAGAACAGAGAGATTATGGCTATTACAGGTGGTTATGGTAGGGATAGAGATTTAAACAAACAACCTCTCACCAAAGAAGAAGTAAAAGATTTACAAAAAAAAAGAAATTCAAATATTGTTTGGATGAACGATAGATGGATCTACAAAGAAATACAACCTTATATACATCAAGCAAATCAAAATGCAGGTTGGAACTTTGAATGGGATCATTCTGAATCTTGTCAGTTTACCATATATAAAAAAGGTCAGTATTATGATTGGCATTGTGACAGTTGGGATAAACCTTATGTAGAAGAAGGTCCAACAAAAGGTAAAATAAGAAAATTATCTGTAACTGTAACTTTGACAGACCCTAAAGAATATAAAGGTGGTGAACTAGAATTTGATCTAAGAAACTTAGATCCTGATAAGAAACCTAACTTAAGAAGTTGTACTGAAATATTACCTAAAGGTTCTTTAGTTGTATTTCCTTCTTTTGTTTGGCATAGAGTTAAACCAGTAACAAAAGGAGAAAGGAATAGTTTAGTCATTTGGAATCTTGGCTATCCATTTAAATAATATGAATAATATAAAACAAGGCGGAAGTAATAAACAAAACAAAAACCATGTAAATTTTAAATCTGCATTTTATTTTCAAACACCAATATGGATCGCAGAAGCTCCAATGTTTTTGAAAAACGCAACTAAAGTAACAAATAAATATATTAAGAAAGCTGATAAACTTCTTAAAGATAAATTAAAAAATGAACCAAAATGGAAAAAAGATATAGGTACATTTGGTTTATCAAAACATAGTGAAAGTTTTTCAAATGATCCTAAAATAAAAGACCTAGTACAATTTATAGGTCAACGATCTTATGAGTTTTTGGATTGGCAAGGATTTAATTTACAAAATCACAGTTTACACTTTACAGAATTTTGGGTGCAAGAATTTAGTGAAAAAGGTGGTGGTCATCATTCTACACATCAACATTGGAATCAACATGTATCAGGATTTTATTTCTTAAAATGTAGTGAGAAAACATCTTATCCAATATTCCATGAACCAAGACCTGGTGCAGAGATGACAAAACTACCTTTAAAAAATCAATCACAAATTACAATGGGAACTAATCAAGTACATTACAAACCTAATCCAGGAACAATGATTATTTTTCCAGGTTATGTTCCACATGAATTTGCAGTAGATGCAGGACTAGAACCTTTTAGATTTATACATTGGAATATTAAAGTTGTTGAAACAGCAATTTCAAAAGAAAGGAGTAATAATGAGCTTCCAAAAAAATAAATATTGTGTCATCAAAGAAGCTGTACCAAAAGATATAGCAACATTTGTTTACAATTATTTTTTATTAAAAAGACAAGTTGCAAGAACTTTATTTGATCACAGATACATTTCTAACTTTACAGAAGAATGGGGTACTTGGGCTGATCAACAAGTTCCAAATACATATTCGCATTATGCAGATATAGCTATGGAAACTTTATTGATGAGAACTTTACCTATTATGGAAAAGAAAACAGGACTTAAGTTAAATCCAACTTATTCTTATGCAAGAATATATAAAACAGGAGATGTGCTGCACAGACACAAAGATAGATTTAGTTGTGAAATATCTACAACATTAAATCTAGGTGGTGATTTGTGGCCAATATATTTAGAACCTAAAAAGAATGTAGGTATTCCTGATGGTAAAAAAATTACTGTATCAAGCAACAACAAAGGAACTAGAGTCGTTTTAAAACCTGGTGATATGCTAGTGTATAGAGGTATGGAACTAGAACATTGGAGAGATGAATTTCAAGGTAACGACTGCTGTCAAGTTTTTCTACACTATAATGATCAAAAGTCTAAAAATGCAAATCAAAATGTAAATGATAGAAGACCGCATTTAGGACTACCAGCTTGGTTTAAAAAGTGATAGAATACCGATTGGGGTAGGCAATACCACCAACCACCTTGCCTATCCCTTTTAATTACTATGGCTAATATATATAAAAACGCACAATTTAATTTAACTACTACTGCTATAACAGATATTTATACTTGTCCTACTGGTAGAACAGCTTTAATGAAAAATGTTCATGTAGCAAATTATGGAGCAGGTAATGTTGTAGTTAAAGGTCATTTATATGACAATTCTGCAACAACTGGCTATCAAGTAGATCAACACACTTTAGGTGCTGGTAATTCACAAGACTTATCAGATGGAATTTTAGTATTAGAATCAGGAGATATTTTTAGGCTGGAAGCAGGATCTGCTAATGCTATAAGTGGTAGTTGTTCAATTTTAGAAATATTTGACGAAAAAAGTCCTTAACAAAGATAAGATATTAGTGTATTTATGGAATTAGTTAGAATACCTGTCAAAGAACTTGATAAGGTTTGGGCAATCGTAGAAAAAGATATTAAAAATGCTCTAGCTTATTCAAGTCAACTTACTAGCTCAGATTTTGTTTTAAATAAAACCAAAGAAGGAAAGTTTCAAATTTGGGTTTTATGGGATAAAACAAAACCTACATCAGTAGAAAAATATTTTGGTGTAGTCGTAACTGAGATTATAAAAAGACAGTTAGGAAAAGTTTGCCACATATATATTATGACCGGTAAACAAAGACACAAATGGCAACATTTAGTCAAAGACATTGAGCAGTTTGCAAAAGACGAAGAATGTCAAATGATGGAATTAATTGCTAGACCAGGTTGGAAAAAAGTTTTAAACAATTTTGGTTATAATATGACTCATGTTGTATTAGAAAAAAAAATTAAACAAGAGGAGAAAAAATGAGTTTTGGAGGAGGATCATCAGGAGGTGGTCAAACAACTACACAATCAGTTCAACCTTACGCAGCAGCACAACCAGCATTAAATCAAATTATTTCAGAAGCAGGTCAACTTTATGCTCAAGGTCCACAAGCAGCAGGTTATGTTGCACCTACAACTCAAACTTTAACAGGTCTTGCACAACAAGAACAATTAGGAACAGCAGCACAACAACAATTAGCTGCAACTCTTGGCGGACAATATTTAAATCCTTTTTTATCTCCTTTGATACAAAAATCTGCTGGAGATATTTATACTAATGTAGCTCAACAATTTAGTGGAGCAGGTAGAACACCTACATCACCATTAGCACAACAACAAGTAACTTCTCAAGTTGCTCAAGCTGCTTTACCTTTAGCTTTTCAACAATACGATGCTGAAAGAGCTAGACAATTAGGTATTGCAACAAGAGCTCCTTCATTATTACAAACAGGTCAACAATTAGAACAAATACAAAGACAACAAAACTTAGCACCAGCTCAAGCCTTACAACAATATGCTGGTTTAGTTTCACCTATTGCATCAGGCTTTCCTGTAACAGCAGGTCAAGTAGATACAAGAGCAAACCCATTAACAACTGCAGCAGGTGGAGCATTAATAGGTTCTGCTATTCCTGGTGTCGGACCATTAATAGGTGCTGGAGCAGGATTATTAGGAGGATTACTTTAATGGATAAAATAAGAAAGATCATGTATGACTTTGACATTAAGATACAAAAAAATCCTAGCAAAGCCTTAATAGGAATGTTTATAGCTTTTTGTTTAGTTATTATAATTTTTGGAGGTTAATATGAGTTCAGGTTCAGGATCTGATTCTGGAAGTTCAGGCGAAGTAACAGCAGATTACTATGGTCCAGATTCTTCATTAGTAGATGAAGTTGCTTTAACTGGAGGTGGTGGAGATACTGGTGCTGTAACCGCAGATTATTATGGTGGTGGTTCTACAACATCTCCTACAACATCTGTAAGTGGATCAGATATAGATTCTTCTTATAATGCTAGTGATGCTTATTTTACACCAACTCAAGAACAAACATTTGGTGATAAAGTTACAGATTATATTACAAGTGGTGGTTTAATAGGTGCAGGTATTAGAACTGTATCAGATATTTTTGGAACACCTGAAAATCAATATGCTGGTATTACCGGTGAAGATGTATATGAAACACCTAGTCAATATGCACAAGATGTTTTAAATGTAGATTACGATACTTTAGATTTAGAAAATCAAAGATCAATAGATCAAGAATATTTTGATCAAGGTTATAGAAGTAGTTCTTTTCAAGAACTTTATGATACAGGTGATGTAAGTAATTTACAAAATTTAACACAACCTGAATCAGATGCTGTTAAAAGACTAATACCACAAGCATCTTATGTAGTTGGAGGACAACAACCTATAGAATCGCAAGTAAATAAGTATTTTGCTAATATAGGTAATCAATCTGGGCTTTCATCTCAACTAGAAAGCGACTATAATACTGCAAAAGCTAATGTAGCACAAACTATGGCTATTACCCCTTTAGCACAACAGTTTGGCTACTCTACGCAGCCGTATGGAGCTTTAACGGCACAAAATTTAGGTACGAACCCTTTTAACATTCCGTATCTACAAACAAGAGGATTAATATAATGGCAATAGAAGATAATAGATTTAGAAAAATGTTGATGATGGACTACGCAACCAAACAACAACAAAAAGGATTGTTAGATCAACCTCAAGTTGGAGGAGGTTTATTAAATAATTTAGGAAATATAAATCCTAATATTTTAATTGGTGCAAGTATTGCTGGTCAAGGATTAAAAGGTCAAGATCCTTTTAGTTCTTTAATACCTGCGGTAACTCAAACTGCACAAATACAAAAATTACTAAGACCTAAAAGTAGAGGAACTAAATCTGTATATAATCAAAAAACAGGTAGAACAGAATTTGCAACTGAACAAGATATTGCACAAAACCCTAATTTAGTACCTGTACCTACAGGCACAGTAACAAGATTTAATACTGAAACTGGTCAAGTAGAAATTTTACCAGCAGGTTTAGCAGGACAACAAATTAAAGATCAAACAAAAGCAAAGGGTTTAAAAACTCAATACGATATTTTAACAGAATTTATTGGCGATATGAAAACAAGATTACCTAAAACAAAAACAGGAGTTGTTGGTGTAGGTTACGCTGTAGCTGAAGGTTTTGCAGATCAAACTTCACAATTAGCTGAAAGTTTAGGTGTTAAAAATACATTAATTATAGAAGATACAGAAGCTATTGATAAATATTTAAAATCAAAAGGTTTTACAGAAGGTGCAAAAAATTATGCAACAATGAAATCTTCAGTAACTAATTTAGGATATGCTTTAGCTAAAATTGCTGAACCTAATAATCCAAGATTATCTGAAGGGGATATTATAAGACAATTAAATAGAATAAATTTTGGTGGTTCAAGAGAAGTATTTTCTGCATCTTTAGATCAAATTTTAAAAGAAGAAGGTATAAGAGCTAAAGCAGAAATAAAATCATTAGGTGGAGATATTTCAATTTTTGAACCTAAAAAGAAAAAGAAAAAAGAAGAAGGTAAACCAGAAGGTTACGATCCTTTAGGTATTTTATAATATGTCATCTATAGCTGATTATAAAAAACAGCATCCTGAGTATGCAAATATACCTGATATAAAATTGGCTGAAACTTTGTATGAAAAAGCATACAAAGGAAAAATTGATGAAAGTGATTTTTATAAACAAGCATTTCCTAATATAGCTTCTAAAAGACTTAGTGAAGAAATTATATTTCCTGATGATGAATTTGGAAGTAATTTTGAATTTAAAGAAACAGAATCAAAATTTAAACCTATAACATCTGAAATAGCTAAAGTTTCTGGTGTTGCTGTAAATGATCCTGCTTCAAGTAAAGCAAGATTTGGTGCTTCATTAGGTTATAATCAAGAACAAAAAAAATTGGCAGTAAAAAATAGTTTATCAAAATTATATAATCAAGATGTAGATGTAAGAGTAGGTCCTAATACAGGAGAGTTAGAATATTATAATCCTAAAACTAAACAATATGCTTTAGTAGATGCACCAGGAGTTGATTTAGGTGATTTTGCAGATTTAGGAGGAGATGCTATGATTGTTATTCCAGATTTAGTTGCAACGATTGGTGTAGGAGCTGCAACAGGAGGTGCAGGAGGAATAGCGGCAGGTGCTTTAGCTGCAGGTGCAGGTGAATATGCAAGATTAAAATTAGGTCAAAAACTTTATAACATAAATAAAGATTTAACAGATCAAGAATTATTTAATGAAGCTCTTAAAACAGCAGGAATATCTCTTGCTGCTGGTACTGCTGGATTAGCAGTTGCTAATACTATTAAAGGTGTAAACAATTTAATCAAAGGAAGAATAGTTGGAGATGATGCTTTAAAAGTTTTAGATGATGTAAAAGAACCTGATCAAATAGCTAAAACTATAAATGACACTTTAGATAAAGCTAACATAAACTCAAAAGTTAAATTTACTTTGGCACAAGCTATAGATGATGCTGATATGTTATCAACTCAACAAGCATTTGAAAATGTAAAAAGACTTGGTTACATGAACGAATTTAGAGAATTTGGTAGAAATCAAGCAACAGCATTAAATGATTATTTTACTGTTTTAAAATCTGGTTTTGGAACAGGAGCAGGAAATAAACCAATAAATAGTTTTGATGCAGGTGTTATGATTCAAAATGTTATTAACAAAAGACAAAATCCTGTTATACAAAATATTATTAAAAAACAACAACAATCAGAAGAATTACTTACAAAATCTATATTTAGACTACCTGATGGAAGTTCAAAAGTAACTGGTGTTGAAGCTAGATCAATTATAAATGATTTAGGAAAAACTTATAAACAAAATGTAGATAAAGCAGGTAAAGCGTTAGATGCTGCAACAGGTCTTAAAATGATAGATGCAGATGAAATAGCAAAAGCTCTTAAAACTCTTACAGAAAAAGAAAAAAGAAATTTAATTAGTGTTGCAAAGACAGAAGGTATATTTAAACCTGGTATTTATGAAGATTTATTATCTCCAAATGCAAAAATTATGCTTACTGATGTAAGAGAAACTATGCAAACTTTAGGAAAAAAAATTAGAGATAAAGAAGTTGGTAGTGTTACTGGAGAAACAGTTGATGTAGGTAATTTAAAATTTTTAAATAATGCCTTTAGAACACAAGTTAAAAAAAACGCAGGAACAGAATATTTAAATGAATTAGAAAAATTTAATACTTTAGTTATAAATAATAAACAATTATTAAATAATCAAACTTTATCAAAATTAACTTCAATAGAAAATGGTATATTAAAAATTGCTGATGAAGATGTTTTTGCAGAAACATTTAAAAGAGGTACAGGATCAGGAAAAACAGCAAGAGAAATATATGATGTAATTAGTCAATCTCCAGATGCTTTGGCTGCTTACAAAAATTCAATATATGATTTTTATAAAAGAAAAGTTTTTAAAGATGGTGTTCCTAATTTAATAAAACATAAAACATTTATTCAAGATTATGAAGCACCTTTAAAACAATTTTTTACACCAGCAGAATATAATAAAATTACAAGAATTGGTGGTTTAAAAAAATCTGTGGAAGATTTAACAAAATTAAGAAAAACAACATCTGATAAACTATTGAAATCTTTTGAAGGAAGACTAGAAAGTTTATCCCCACAAGAAATATTTAATAAAATTTACAAACCAAATAACATTGGAGAAATTATAAAATTAAAAAATATTCTTAAGAATGACCCTGAAGTTTTTAGAGCATTTCAAAGGAATGTTTTAACTGATTTAAATGAGAGAGTAATGGCAACATCAGATAGATTAGGAATGAAAATTATAAGTCCAAAAAGATTTGATAACTATTTAAATGGTAGTGGTGGTGAAAGAGGATATAGAGTTGCTTTGAAAGAAATATTTGGAAAAGAATATATAGATAATTTAGATATTTTAAATAAAGCATTACAAATTACAGGAAGAAGAGGACCTTCAAGAGCAGCAGAGGGTACTATTGGATCTGCATTTTCTGATTTTATAAGAGCAGGTACAGGTCAATTTACTCTTACAGGTAGATTATTTACAGCATTTAGAAGAATTGGTAAATCTGCAAGAGAAAGAGTTATAGCTAATGCTTTATTAAATCCACAATCTTTAAAAGAATTAATTGAATTGAGAAAATTAAAACCTAATTCAAAAAAAGCTGCAATAATTTTAGGTAAACTTGCTGGAAGTATATTTACTACTTCCGAAGGAGAATAAAAATGGCAACTCAATCACAAAAAAACTCTCAAGAAATTATAAAACTTCAAGGCGAAATTAAATTGGTAAATGAGAAAATTACAACTATAAAGGACAATCATCTTGCACACCTTGACGCTAAAGTTAATACTATTTATAAACTTTTATGGGTAGCTGTAACAATAAGTTTAAGTGGTCTAATAAACTTAATCGTAAATCTTCTGTCTTAAAAGGCAAACAATCTTCAATTAAAGGTACTGTTGGCGAATACGATGCAATCGCAAAACTTACAAAAGCTGGTTACTATGTAGCAAAGAGCTGTGATCCTGCTTGTCCTTTTGATATTGTTATTGTTGACAAAAATGGTAAAATACAACTTTTAGATATTAAAACAAATACATATCGTAAAAGAGCTAAAGGAAAAATATTAAAGAACAAACCTAAAGGTTCTTATAAAATACATAGAACACCAACTAAGGAACAAAAGAAATTAGGCATAAGACTTTTGATGGTAGATTATGAAGATTAGTGAAGCAACAACAGTAAGTACAGACATAAAATCTATTACAGCAATTATCTTTGGTGTAGCTGTTGGTGTATGGAGTTATTTTGGCTTACAAGAAAAAATCAACAAACATGATACTAGATTAGAACTTATGGAAAAAGATTTAGAAGAAAACACAGAGTTCAGAATAAAATGGCCAAGAGGTGAGATGGGTTCTCTACCAGCAGACTCAGAACAGTTTATGCTTATTGAGGATTTATATAAATCAACTGAGAAATTAACTAAGAACCAAGAAATGAATACATCTAATAAACTTAGAATAGAATTTATGGAAAAACAAATCACTAAAATGTTAAATGATATTGAGAAGTTAAAAGACGCTAATAGAGAAATTAAATTTGGTAATGGAAAGAATCACTAAAAAAATAATTAAATATACTAAGCAAAAGTGGGAAGACACTAAGTCTATGAATATGTTTAAAATGCTTAGACAAGAAGTTGAGATAGGTGCAAACGGAACTCAAAGATATACTGTCAAGGAGGGAAAGAATAAAGGTAAAGTATTATGATAGAAATAGTAGTAGCTTTATGTATGTTTATAGATGGTGAATTAAAAGAACATAGAATTCAACCAGCTATGTCAGATTGTTTGAAAGGTAAACGCCAAGCTGAGAGGCAGTATCAAGAGGGTATTCAATATAAATGTGATTCTGTACCTGCTGAATTAGAGTCTAATATAGATGGAAGTAAATCTATAAAGAAAATTATTGAGGATGAATAATGGATTTTATATACAGAATTATAGAAAAGATCAGTTCAAAAATAAGTACATGGTGTTGGCACAAAAGAGTTCATTTACTTTACAAAAAAAGAGATAAGAAATGAATATAGGATTTA
>Ga0208899_1001217_pt1 | contig 18337 bp, 24 predicted proteins | sample VirMetDEL_Nov_24_FD_184518 | JGI IMG/M metagenome (GOLD analysis project Ga0208899, IMG submission 184518) | Aqueous microbial communities from the Delaware River and Bay under freshwater to marine salinity gradient to study organic matter... | ecosystem: Environmental > Aquatic > Marine >... | reverse complement strand
AGCGTCAAGTGCGGCGATGCCGGTCGCTTCATCCGGAAAGCGGAAGAAGGTGGGTGTAGGGGGCGTGAGGAGTTCTTCAGTCATTAGTGTTGCCGACTAGGAGGGTTAGCTGGTTATGTTGACGAGGGCGGAGTCGGGTAGGCGTTGGGGCCAGTAGGTTAGGCGACGTAAATGACCATTGAGGGGACTGTTTATATGAGCATTGCCAATAAAAAGCCGATCTACATTTGGAGGCGTACCGGAGGGGTCAGTTGCCGTGTAGTTACCGTTGGCGACAACAAAAAAATTGTTTAACTTTAAGCCTAAAGCACCTTTCCCCGAATCAGGGGAAATCCAGCTATCTAGACCTGTATTAAAATTGAATTGAGTTGATCCTCCTGAAGTCCCAAAACCAGCAAGTGCTGTTGATGCTGCAACTATTCGATACCTTTCTGTGCTCGTACCATCGGAAAAACCTATAAGAGCACCACGAGTGGATGCCGCATCAGCAAACACCGTCCCCTCATCCTGCCGATACCAACTAGAGAAGTTGCTACCACTAATACTGGCCACGTCAGCAGCGCGGGTGACGGTGGAGCTGGTGGTGGGGATGTAGCTGGTGGGGAAGGAACCGGCTTCTAACTGGGCGCCCCAAATCAAAATGGTGCCAGTGCCGTCGCCTTGGTAAGAGGTGCTTCCGTCCATTATGCGAATGGAAAAGTTACCAGTATCCGTTGCAGTCGCTGTCGCTGTTGCGATAACTCGCACCCAGCCGTTTGGATACAAAACTGAAGAAGCTGTTACACCTGTTGACGCTGAGATTAAAGCTCCGGTTGTTAAATTAAAACGAGCATTTAACACAGCACCAAAAACCGCAGAAGTGAATATAAAACCGCCTTCTGTAAGGGTTCCCGCTTTCATCCAACATGAGAAGGTATAAGTTGTCCCAGACGTCCATCCTGTATAAGATTGAACAATTGCGTGAGGGGTAGGGCCTCCATCGACAGTATCCTTCAATTCCCACGCGGTATTGGTTCCGTCAGGGGCCGTACCGGATGCTGCGGTTATACTACTACTTGACTCTGTCCACGTTGTATCAAACCCATTGCTTTGCAGCAACAAATTCGTCCTACTTTCCTCCACCAACAACCCCAAGCTTTCACCTGTCTCTGGGTCGTGATCAAACCGTGGAGCACTGTTGATCGTGCTGGTGGTTTTGATGTATTCACCCACAGTAGACGACTGCTCTAGTTGGGCGCCCCAGAGGTAAAAAACGTCTCCAATGGTTGCAAAGTTGGGAGCATCAACCCTGACAATCGTGACCGGCTTTGCTGTTGTAACAGAAATTTGGTATCGCTGCCATTCCGTGGTCACTGATATGCTTGTAGAGCCATAAATTGTGCCATCGCTATCGAACACCCGAAGTGCCACCACGTTAGATGACACTCCAGTAGCAGCCTTAATATACACGCTAAATGTATAGGCTCCAGCGGATGCAGTTGTTACAGAACGCTGCACCCACGGGTCGGATGCAGTTGACGTAACTTGATCTGCAGTTGTCGTGCCATCAGGGGCCAACTCTGCGTTGGGAGTAACGGTAGCATTTGTAGCACTCCATTGATCAAAATCTTGTGAATAGGTAACCAGATTCGTCGTTGCCGTCTTAATCAGCCCATCGCTGCCCACATACGTCCCACTACTGGCGCGGGTGAAGTCAACAAGGTTCGACCCAGTAGTGGCGTCAACTAAACTCTTTGTTTTCGCAAAATGTAGATCTAAAGAAGCAGAATTAAAAAGCCCGTTCCCTACAGACGAACTAAAACGAGCTTTAGGAGAAAGAGTATACATAGTATCAAACAGTAATATCGCCAGTAAAAATATAAGAATTAGCAGCTACACCAATAAGACCCGCTACGGAGTAACGAGTGGTAGTTTTGTTAGCTCCGTAAGCAGAATTAAATCCCACCCCGGTACCCGAAGTTAGCGTAAGCTGCCCAGAAACAGTCGACTGAATAAGTGTGCAGTTAAACCCAGGGGATAAGCCAGAAGGAATTTGAACAGCGGTAGGGTCTTGACTTGTGAACAAAATAGTGCGTCCGTCATCTGTAGGCTGGAGAATATAACCTGACGTTGAAACGGAATTAATAGAGGAAAGATTTGTCGTGTAGCTTGGTGACTTTACGCCAGATGCGTACAATCCAGATCCAGTAAAGAGTAAATTATCACTACTAGATAAAGACCCTTCATTATTAAACTGGACAGAGCCGTTGACCCCAACGGCGGAACCGCTAGCAACCGCGATGTAGGGAGTCAGCGATGAACCAAGTCCACTGACGGTAACTTTTTTTGGCTGAGCGTCAGCTGGTACCTCGTTTACATTAAGTAAAAAAAGTATATCTTCCCCGCTAAGTTTATCCGGAACAGCCTCTTGTAGGAGGTGGACACCCTGCATAGAGCGTCCAAATTCTCTAGCGGTACTCCAATCTCGCGACATTGTACAACTGTAAGCTTATAACCAGAATAGCGTATTTAACCCTCGGCGTTAATGTACCACCCCGAAGAAGGTGATTCAACAAGCCAACGAGGACCTAAATTTTTCTTAGAGTACTTTAATTTAGAACCATTAGTATTAACATAACCTCCGTTAACAAGGGACATCTCCCCAAAAGGATCGTTAACATAAACACTCTGACTATCCGCAGTGCGGCCAATAATGATCAACCAATGTCCGCCCCCAATGGGATTAGTGATGGACCCTTTATGAAGTACCCCGATAGGGACTGGGATTCCTTGCTCTAGAAGACGGTCAATGTCATCCCACGAGCCGTTTTGTTTAAACGAAGCGGATAATCCGTAATCCTGAAGTGCTTCAAGCTGGGCGGAAGGACTTGTGGTATCGCCGTGCTGGAAAACAGTATTTATATATTGATCGTCCGACGTAATGCTGCCGGGTTTTAAGTACTTTAATAGCATTGCGCACGAGCTAGAGAAGCAAGTGCGAAGAGGATCACGCTGATTATCTCGTTGACTGTAATACGGTACGTTTAAAATAATATCTTTTGGTTCCTTTGGTGCAGTCTCGTTAGCAATAGGGTCGTTGATAATTTTAAAGTGGTTGGGGAAAAACCACCAATCACGATCCGGCTGAGCGCTGAGCTTCACTTTGTAGTGAACTTCACCGGGAAGCATCGTGATCTCGTCCCACTCGTGGGCAGATCCCTTGGGAACAAACAGCCTTTCCTCAGCAGGGAGCTCAGAACTCTGAATAGGACGCCGCTTCAGCCACGTGTCCTGCTTCGCGAGAATTGAGTGGCCCAAAAGAGGATGAGGCGCCTTGGACAAAAATAGCGCCTTCTCGGCATTTCGCCGCTTTGTTAAGCCATCCAACACTTTCGAGCCTGCCTTGTTCCAGCGGAGGAACTGGGAGGCAACTACGGTGCGGTCGGCGTTATCGTTTAGAAGCTTTAGAAGCGTAGATGAGCGGAACGCACCTAAACCAACATTAAATGCAAACGAGACGAGTGCGTCGAACTCGGACTGAGTTAAAGCTACGTTAACGTTCGCAGCCACGCCGGATGCAAACCGACTGACATCCTGCGCCAGGATTGCGTCCGCTTGAGCCTGAGTAATCTTTAAGCCGTCGTGGACATTAGGACCTGTGTGGCCGTAGCCGATAGTCCAAATGCCCACTGCATCCCGGTACGCCTCCAGTTTGCATCCCTCGAATCGCTTGATGAGATCGAGACCGGCTTGAGAGATCTTCATCGCTCCTGAACTTCGATCCCGATGCGGTATTCAGACCCAGTGCGACCTTTTAACTGGATGTAAGCAGCGTAGGAACCGGAAGCAGCGATGCGCTGTTGGGTCACAGTAGCGGAACGGCTGCTGTACTTCGAAGGAGAAGCAGTCATCACCTCGGTACCAGCTGAGTTCAGGATGACCACATCACCACACTCGCGCTGATTGCGAATGTCAACCTGAAGAATACCCGTGGCATTTACAGTCAGTGGGTAATAATCAGAAATGTCATACAGGCCATCAGCGATATATTCGCGAGAACCAGCAGCAAGAACAACGACACCGCTTGCGTTTAAGGAACGGCGTTGATCATAATGAGTGGAGGTAGAACGCTGACTCGTGGTAGATAAACCGCTAGCCAGCGTACTGTCCAGTTCCAAATTCTTGGCGAACTGAGTCATTGCCGGACCCTAAGATACTTAAATTATAAACGTTAGATGCCTGAGCATCTGAAACTCTATACCCTAAAATTTAAAGGTGGCGAATCACCTGATGGAAGCACTTGTAGCAGCTGCGGGGGTTTTCGCCGCATTATTTACGTGGAACCACGAGCAGCGTCAGCGTGTCATTAACGAACGGTTCAACTCAATTAAAGCTCGATTACAGGAATCGGAAAATCAATTGAAGGAACTACCAGAAAAATACGTTCTTAAATCAGATTTGAACGCTGAGTTAGATGACATTCGGGTCTGGTTAAGGTCAATTAACGATAAATTAGATCGTCTAATTATGACGAAAGTAAATGAAAACAACTAATTACAACATTTGGTACGCGCTCCTTTACGAGCTGCTCAGAGCATTAGGTGAGCAGTACAACAAAGTACGATCCAATCGGATCGTTAAAATGATCCTTCAGTACTGCCACGAGGATTGGGTCCTCTGGAAGGTCGAAAATACGCTGAAATCTGTTGATCGCGATATCCAAAAAATCGTTGAGGAATGGGATAAACAGGAGAAACCAAAATACGAACTAATCGAGCATGAGCCTGACGGATCTAAAGCTCAAGAATTACTCGGAGGTGCGATGGAAATTAAATCAACGTGGCGGCGCGACTAACTAAGTAGTTTTATAATGTAAGTAATCACCGGAGTACCATGACTGCCGTTATCGCTTTTATCGCCGCTCACTGGGTTGACATCATCGCTATCGGCGCTGCAGCGCACGCTTTAGCACTGGTTATCGTAAACACAACCCCTACGCCTAAAGATGATGAACTGTACGGTAAGTTCTACAAGTTCATTGAGGTTATCGCAGGTATTGTGACTCGGATCGCTAAGAAGTGATTTCTTCTTCATCGCCTGCTGGAAGCTGTAACGGCTTCTCGCAGGCTTTTTTGTACGCCACGGCTGATTCGGATTGACTTGGATCGGTCGCTATCCACTCCAAGATTCTGAGTTCTCGTTCCGAAGTCCAGAATGTTTGTGATCTAAACCATAACATGTGATCAGTATCTGACTTCTGTAGATTGCAATCAGCACATGCTGCTACTAAGTTATTCCTAGTCGTTTTACCCCCTCTAGCTTTCGGTATTATGTGATCTAATGTAGACGGATTCTCACGTCCGCAGTAAGCGCATCCGTCCCAGGAATCTAAAATATCCCGGCGGAATCGTTTCCTCGCAGTTCTCCGTTGTAAACATTGGAGGGAGAACAGGAGATCATTCTCTGACATTCGGCTCACTCGAAGAGTGGCTTTAAATCATTTTACAAAATTTAAATTACTAAATGATTAAAACACTATGTATCCGAATAACATTTAAAGAAGTTAAACTTTAGTTGTACCTAACGGGGAGAATGAACCGTGGCTGAAGTCAATTTTCTAGTTAAAAAAGGGCTGACTGTTCCTAAGGGCAGTGCTTCCACGCCGTCAATTATTTTCGACGCGTCCGACTCGAATACCGGTATTTATTCACCTGCGGCAGACGAACTAGCCATCTCGACTAATGGCACTGGGCGGTTGTTTGTTGATAGCAGTGGTCGCGTTGGGGTTGGGACTTCCTCTGTCACCACAAGTGCTACTCAAACAAACCGATCCACAGCGTCTATTGCAGCAGGTTTAGCTTTACAGAATTCCTCGGGCGTGTTAGGAGGTCTGATTGGACTTGGCGCTGCTGGCGCTGGTGGTGGTTCCGATAATTTGTACTTAGGAGGAACTTCAAACCTTATTTTTGCCGCAGGCGGATCTGAAAAGGGTCGCATTGACTCCAGTGGCCGCTTAGGTCTGGGGACTAGTAGCGTTAGCGAAAAGCTGCAATTAGGGGGTAGTTCCAGCCAAGTTATTAGAATCGATGGCCCTGGAGCCTCCGCTTTTATTGGAACTGCATCGTCTGACATTGCACAACTCTCCTGTAACCGCTCTCCATTAACAGGAACAAGAGTCGATGCAACCAGGGGCTCATCGTTGATCAACTTAAACGGAACAACAAGCGGTGGCTCTATTGAGCTTGCTACAAGCACTGGTGCAAATGACGCAATTGCAGCAATAACAATTGACTCGTCACAGCGTGTAGGGATTGGCACAACTAGCCCTAGCGCGAGTGCACTCTTAGACGTCTCTAGTACTACGCAGGGTCTTCTTCCCCCTCGGATGACTAGCACACAACGAGATGCTATCAGCTCTCCTGCTGCCGGTCTTATGATCTACAACACGACAACGAACAAACTTAACTTCTACAACGGGACTGCTTGGGAAGCAGTAACTTCTGCCTGATATAACTAAGTAAAATCAGTAGCCTACAGACGCTGGAAAACAGTGTTACACTTGTAGGCTACTTGGTTTTTCTGTATGAGCCCGACGTTAAGCGAAGCGTGGGACATGTTCGTGACGGAGCGGTCGATTGCGCTCTGTCCCACCACGCTGACTTCCGACTACCGTCAGGTTTGCACATGGTTAAAACGCTGTCCGCACCAAGACTTTTCTGAGGGACGTAAAATCCTGACTTGGGTTCTTCAGCAAAAACCTGTACGAGCATCACGACGTGTTGCCATGTACGTAAAGAGTTTGTACAGGTGGGCAGCTCAGGAAGACATCGACCTGATCACAAAGAACCCGATCCAGACTTTCAGGATGCCTAAAGCTCCTCAACGTGACGAGGAAATCATTGTCATTCCTAGGAACGAGATACCCTTGCTCCTGATCGCCCTTAAGTACAAACATCGTTATCGCCACGTCGACTGGAGCTTGTACGCCGAATTTATGCTTCAAACAGCAATGCGTACGGGAGAAGTGCGGGCACTTAAGTGGACAGACGTTAAAGACAACAGGGTTATTGTTCACAGCAATTACACACTCACACACGGTTTAAAAAACAGCACAAAAACAAACAAAAAACGCAGTGTGCCTTTGAACGCACGCTGCTTAGAAATCCTCAACGAAGTCGGCCAAAAAGACGAATTTATTTTTCCTTGGGACAGACTGGCGTTCCAAAGTTTCTTCCGTAAAAGGGCCGAAACCTTATTCGAAGCAGGTCTTGCCGACAAGTGCTATCGACCATACGATCTGCGTCATACAGCAATCAGTCGCTGGATCGAAGCACAAATCCCCGTTACACAAGTAGCTACATGGGCTGGAAATACAAGCGAAGTAATTTGGAAACACTACGCCAACACAACTACAGAATATGAATTGCCTGTCCTTTGAGCTAACATAGGACAGACAAGTCTTTCTGACTAATGGCTGATACGTACACCTGGGGCATCGCCAACTTAGAACGTCAGGTAGCTGACGGTGTGGTTTACACTTCGCACTGGACTGTAAACGCTGAGCGCACCACGGCTGCCGGCGACACCTTTACCGCAGGCGTTTATGGCTCCGTAGGTTTTGGTGATCCCGATCCCAAAAAGTTCATCCCTTACGACGAGCTGACCCCCGAAATCGTGATCGGTTGGACGCAAGACGCTCTGGGTGGCGACGAAAAAGTGGCAGAGATCGAAGCCGCTTTGACCGCAAACCTGGACGAGCAGGAAAACCCCACGAACGAATCGGGCTTACCCTGGTCCTGATCTGAAAGTACGGTTTATTGCCTGTCGCAAACCACGCGGTGGGCAGTAAACTGACACAGAGTTTTTAGATCCAAATGGCCTGCAAAAAGAGCGAGCTCGTCGCTGCTGTAAATTCCTACGCTTCAGCGCGGCTGACCGGTGATGCGCCGCTGGTGAAAATGGCAGCCGAAGCCCTGCAAAACATTGTCGACACTTTGGACTTCGAACCCGAAGAGGAAGTCGAAGCAACTGAAACCGAAGAGTGATTCAGTACGTAGTCAGCTAGACTTTATAAAGGTCTAGCGTTGAGGTCGAGATGCCGACTGGCTTAGTTAGAAGTGAAAACTTAGCGGATCTGCCCAACAGGGATGCAGCGCTACGTAACCTCGGCATTTCGATCGAAGACGTTGAGCGCATTCGTGGTGCTGCATTCCCATACGGTGTGCAGCCTACGGATGTCCAGCGCATTGTGGCGTCCAGCGGCAACTTCCAGACGCAACTGGACGATTTAAATTCGACAATTAACACCCTAAACAACCCGATCGTATCCGGCGCGTACGTCCTTAAAGCCGGAGACACGATTTCGGGCACCTGGACAAACACAGGTGGTTACATCCAGGCCAGCGGGATTTATCAAAGCGGCGTTCAAGTCACACCGTCGACAGACGCGTTATTCACCCACGCGGCGGACGGCACGTTCCAACTGACAACATCCGTGCTGCGCTGTGCATCCGGTCTGGTTGTCGAACGAATCTCGAACTACGACAACATCATCATGAGCGGCACACTGACACCCAATTTGTTATATCCGTTTGCAATTAATGGCGTTGCGTATCATATCGAAGCCGCAAGGCTCTAAAATAACCATAAGGGGCTGAATTACTGTGGCTAATCGGAATATCTTCGCCCGTAGTTTTCAGAGTTTTAACTCTGGTGGCACTGACGTATGGGTGCTGGACGGCGAGGGTGTTTCGCTAACCCTGCCCGCCGCACAGAGTTATACAGCCGGCGAGACGTTAATTCAAGGTGATTTTGTTTACGTCAGCGGCACACAAGTCTTTAAAGCATCTGCAATTAGCGGTGTTGCTGCCTTTAACTACGGTGTGATCGGCGCCACAACCGAAGCTGCTCCCACGGGCTCCGGCATCGCAGTCAGCACCGACGGCATCGTGTCTATCGGTAGCGCCAACTTGACCGCCGACGTCTCCCTGGTTCCCGGCAACTACTACTACTTATCCAAGTTTTCCGGTCAAATTACCCGGCACAGCACGGCGTCTGGCACGGTCAGCGCATCTGGAACAGACCAATATCAGGTTGCTGTTCCCGTTGGTTATGCCGTAAGCAACAGCGAACTGGATGTTGAAATTCAACCTCCAATTATTCTTTATAGCTAATCGGCTATTATGTTAAGGAGGAACTGACGCAATGGCTTCTTACCGTCCGCTAGTTTTAGTCAGTGGTGTCATCAACCAACTGCCGCCCGGTGATGGGGTTATCGGTGGTGAACTGACTGCAGGCAGCGGTTTGTCTGGCGGCGGTGTTGTCGAAGCCGGCTCACGAATTGATGTTGATCTAGCCGCAAGTCCCAGCGGTCTTATTTTTGTAAATGGGGCGCTGGGTATTGATGGCCACGCTCAGGCTTCCGGTAACGCAGCTCTGAGTCTCGCGAGTCTCGCCTATCAATACGCAGTCAACTCACCGTTCCCCTCGGCTGAGGGTTCGGTTGGGTTCCTCGATCTCAAAACTAGCCTGTCGACTGCCGGGCTTCAATTAGATACATTTCCCAGCGGCGACTACAGCACCGTGGTTTACTCGGTGCAGGCTAAGCGCGGTAACGAAGTTCATTCCAGCGAAGTTAAGCTGGTGCAAAACGGTGCCACGGTGTACACGTCTGAATATGGCACGGTGTACAGCAGCGGTTTACTTGCGACTTACAGCGGCGCGATCACTGGCGGTCAGATTGAGTTCAACGCTTTTGCTAACGTCGGAACTAATACGTCGTTCCGCGTACTTCGATCCGCTCAAGCGTTCTAGGGCCGAGGTCTCCTAAAGCACCGTTAGGAACTCCTAATTAACTTCTAATTTATTTCAAATTAGAAGATCAGTGAAGATGGCTACGAGTCAGCAAGACGCTTCATGCCATCGGCATTTTGGGCGTAAAGACGATCAAGAGCGGCCAGAGCAGCTGTTTCCCGTTTAATGTTTTCCGTTTCTTCCCGCACCTGTTTGATGCGGCGATCAATCGGTTCTAGCCAGTCGTGTTCAGACATAGAAGGGAAGGTGACTACTGTGTCAAGGGTCGTGCCGGAATCGAACCGGCTTTCTAGGTGCGTTGTCCGCCTGTCCTTACCAATGGACTACCGACCCATGACAATTTAGTGGAAGCGACTACTCGTGATCGGGAAGTTGTTCAAGGGCGCGGCGGATGGTGTCGAGTGATTTGTCTTCAATGGATGTAACATCCCACATTGCGTCTAACTTGTCCATTTCCTGTAGCGCCTGCTCCTTCAAGCTTGGTGGCTTGGGACGGCGTGCGGACTGCAGAAAGTCGCGGGCGTTTTTGTCAGATACCTCCAGTAGCGCACAACACGCCTCCAGCTCCTGATCGGCCCCCCATTGGGCGGCGCGGATAGCAATATGCGTATACGCGGAATGCACTATTTGATCGCTTTCATTCCATTCATCATGCCAATCCTTGATTAACTCTGGCGATGGGGTGATGGATTGTTGTGTCATGAGTGATTAGTGGTAATGGTTACTCAGTTTGACCAGGCTTCATCAGCCACCGTCATCAGGTGATCGACAAAACGTTGAAACTCTTCTCGATTAGCGAATACCTGCTCGTACTCGCCATCGGAATCGTTACACAGCGATACCTTGCCGTTATTCGCCCAAGCGTAATGCTGGTAGATGCTCTCGCTCGGCTCGTAATAAAATTCTGGGTTCATGGTTACGAGACTCCGGAAACTTGCATTTCTTGTCCCAGATCGCTGAGTTCTTCTAGGCAGCGTTGCTGGTAGCCCCACTCAGCAGCTTTGATAATTATTTCAAGATGATCACCACGGGCTGCTTTGCACCATTTCTGGATCAGCTCAGGGGGTGGGATCTTCTTGTAGTCTTTCTTGGTCATGGTTTCTAGGGAACTGTGGCCAGGGCAGGGTGTTGACGCACGCCTGCCCACCAACACTACCACGCATTAAAAAGGGCGGTGTGTACCGCCCCAGACGTTTTAACGAGTAGGACTAAGCGCCCATTCCGATGCACCTTACGTCGTAAGTCCCGCTTGCCATTGCAAGTTGCAAGGCACTGCCAGATCTGGTGTATGTTCTTGCCGCAGGAGAGCCGATAGCGGTAAAACTTTGTACGACAACTGGCGCAGCGGCTGTTGATGCCATAACCAGGTCGCAAAATCTATCACCACCTGTCGCACCGTTAATGACCCAAAGCCTACCTTGGAAACCCGCGTCGGCAACGATTGTAGTAGCGGAAGTACTAACAGAAGTTGTTTGGGAATTGTTTACATACGCACCATTAACATTTGTAACTTCTATATTTGTACCAGCTACTGTAAATGGCGCATTTCCAGCGGTTGTGCCTATATAAACATTTCCCGATGAGCTAATCCTCAGACGTTCAGAGCCTCCAGTAGCAATCGCTAACGTATTTGTTGTAGGGCGGAATAAACCAACATCCGTATCACTTAAAAAGCGCAGTCCTGGAGTCCCAGCCGACCCATCCGGCAATAAACCACCTGCAGCCAGAATATTCTGCTGCTGAATTTTCTTATTCGGAGTTGTCGGGTCGCTTACGTCGACCAGTACAAAAGTATCGTTCGAGGCCACGCTGGTCCCGATATCACTCAGAGCACTGATCTTGGTCATGGCTTAGCCGAACACGAAGGCGTTATCGTTTTCGTCCTGGATATCACCGCCGAGCTCAAGTTCTAAAGTTTGAGTCCTCGAAGGGTCGTAAACGAAATCGTAACGCCAGGCGAAGTACTCCTCTATAGTAGCTAACTCTTGATCGGTTAAGATACGGTCGAAAATACAAATAGCGTAGAGATCACCGGTAAATGAACCGGCCGTAGAAGCGCTCTGTCCAACAACAAACGTACCAGTAGCGTCATACGTAAACCCAGAACCAGGCTCGTAATCGATTTCGTAACTGTTTAAACGGAACGACAGACCGTAAGTCTGGCTAATTCGAATGCTGCTGTAGTAGTTGCCGACAGCAGGCATATTCAGCGGGAAGTCAGCCTCAATAGCCTGCGTAAACAGACCTAAATTGCCGTTACCATCAGTATCCCGCCAGCGATTCGAGCTGCTATTTACAGTACCTAGAATGTTGTACGACGTATCTACAGTCCTGAATATCGTAACTACAGTCGCAGCCTGAGGTACGAGCGGATGCAACTCAGGCATCGTCATGCTCTGGCTACCGGCAAATACCACGCCGGGCTTACCGTTCAGCAGATTAGTCGTGTATGTCGGCTGCGCAGCGGAAGTTGCCTGAACTAACGTGCCTCTGTCATTAACGTCCTTCCACTCCGAAATCTTGTTGGCTCCGTCGACCGTAAAGTCGCTGTATTCGCTATCAAACCAAAGCGCATTACCTTGCATTACCGTCGGAGGCGCAAGGTAAGTCGGCACATACTGCGGTGTAGTACCGTCATCCGTTTTCAGGACAACGTACTGCTTATATTTAACGTACTGAGGGCTCCAATCGGTCGCGGTCGTATTTTCGAAGCCCGCACCGGCAGATGTAAAAGTAGTAGCCCGAACGGGACCTAATTTGTACTGACCGCCTTGGTTGTAGTTACCAGACGGATTAGTCGTCGAGAAGTATGAACCGCTCGAAGTCGCATAAATTGCATTACCGAGATCCGCATAGCCACGGTCGGAGTTGATCGTGTCGGCATACAGCGATCCGACGCCCGTATCACCGGAATTTGTGACGTATAGCGCCTGGGTGTTAATCAGGCCGCTCGCCCGGCTCAGCGCATTTGTAATCTGATCTTCTAAATGAAACTTCAGGCCCGAAATATTGGCGTAATCGGCACCAGCAATACCCGAAGCACCCGTATTTACAAGAATATAAAGATCGCTAGGCTCGAATCCAAGCTGGCGTAAAGCCTGAACGTTATCTTCAACATCAGATAAGTTGTTGGCAGTACCTAAACCGTATTGCTGTGCCATTACTAAACAGGTTCCGCCCGTATGTACAGTATAAGGTCGCTGTACTCAACAGGAATACCCTTGATACCAGAGGCCAACGTGCCGGAACCGAAGGTATCGGCCAACCGGGTATCGGCTGTCAACTGTAAGTGACTCAACGAGATATTACTAATCGCCCCCGAAGCCAAAAACGGTGACCCTCCAATAGATCCAACGTTGATCCCGTTCGTCTGAACCACAGTACCACTCAGTGTGCCTGGATTAAGAACGTAAAATCCGCTGGAAACAGGGTCATTCTTGAGTAAACGAGTGCTATCTAAGGATGTGCCGCTAGCAACCAGGAATGAGGCGCTGTTAATACGCGGTTGAGCGGGCGACGTCAGTCCACGCAGCTGGAAAAAATCTTCGTTGTTGGCAAAATGAGCGCCACTGATCTGGATAATGTCCTCGCCAGTGACATTAATCGCGTATGCAGTGCCACTTACGGTAAAAGTAACGTTGTCGCCTAAATTATCCCAAGTTTTATCAACGCTGGCGACATCACCGAGGTTGTAGGCAGCGACTAAACCATCAGCCATTACTGTTGCTCCTCCCAATCAAGAGTGGCGGTGACGTATCCGGAGCCGTTTCGAGCCGACGCAGTAACAAAAAGGGCGCCTGTATTCTCGATGGTGCCTGGTGTACCTCCAATAAACATTCTATCGGAACCAAAAACAGGACTTAAGTCATATTGAACAGCTTCACCACTTTGGACAAAATATGTGGCCACGCGGTTCGGGGTGTCGAGAACTCGATAACCCTTGGTGTCGATCATCGCCGCCGAATTGACACGGTTCGGCGCGTTTTCAAACACACTGCCGACATACGTAATTCCACCTGCCGCTGCAGAAGTTTGAGTCACACCGCTTGCGGTCCAAGTTGGCAAGGTGACGCTGGTCCCACTGCCAGGCAGCGTAATAACGCTTTCAGGTGCGGTCGTGTACAGAACGTCTGTAACGGTTGCATTATCTTGAAGCTCAGCAACGACACGCAGGGGATAAGGGCCAACACCGCTAACCGTGATTGACTGGCTGCCCGCCGTGATTGTCGTGTTAGTCGAACCGGTCGCAACAACGAAGCTCTGACGAAGATATGGTTCCAGAGGGAACGGACTCTCGCCAGTAACAGCACCCAGAGAGTTATAGGCTAAACCAGGATACTTTGAGGCAAACCAGCAAACCTGTTGAGTTTCGGGATCCCAATCAGCGGTGTTGGCTTCGGGAACAAGACCCAAGCGCCAGTAACCGCCGCCAGTCCGGTAGAACAGCGAACCTTGCGTGACTCCACTGGGGATCGTGCCGCTACTCATCGCCCACGCGTTGAAGCGCGACAGGCGAATCGAGGTCACACTGGCCGGTAACTCGCGGTCAACCGTGATTTGGGATAGGCCCGAGTCAAAGTTGCTGACGTGAGTCCGGTAAATGCCGGCGCCTTCAACTTTGACCCGTCGCCCGTCTAAATAATTAAGGTTTCCGACTAGCTCCCCCGAGATGTTCGGGAAGTTGCCGCTCAGAGTCGTATCGCTGAGACGCGCGACGGTAATCGGAGTGCTCGAACCCCGACTGAGCGATGTGCCAAAGCCGGGCGTGTAGTTGATGTTATTTGGCAGAGTTTCGAACGCCATCGTGACCTTGGCGTCGACGTCAGACCGCAGACCGAGACTGATCGGGAAGATGTTTTGCTGGTTCGGAACGCCGTTGATCGAGGGTTTGAGCTGAAGACCCATGATCGACCGGTCAGTCGAATCGATCAGCTTGGCTTCGGGCATCGAAGCACTACCGGTAACCAGCGTACCGTCATCACCGCCGTCGATATAAACGCTACTGCCGTACAGGTTGATGAAAGCCGGCTGTGTCGTACCCGCAGTTGTACGTGCTTGGGTAAACACCTTCATAAAAGGTGAACGTAAGCTGGGGAGCGAATACTCGTTTGAAGCGGTGATACTGTGCAAACGCACCCAACGGGCGTCCCGGTAGTTGCTGGGGACGTATGCGTAAAACTCAGCACCGATAGCGCCGTACCAACCGAATTGGACGGCGAACATGGTGACCTTACGTAGGTCGAAACTCCACGCGGCGTTACTGTCGATCGTGATCGGGTCGCCGTTCCAGGAATCCCGAGGCACTTTCAGCGTGCCGAGCGTACCCGACTGCCGGACAACGTAAAGATCTGTGCCGCGCTCAAGCTGGAAGTAGTAACCGTCGCCGACAGAGTTGCGAACACCCCAGGTAATAACTTCACCCGTGTGCTGGCTGTTCGTCGACATACGAACGCCCAGGGTGACGCCCGTAATACGACCCGGTTGGTATCGGAAGGCCCGTTTGGTCTCCCAATACTGGGTCATCACACCATCAGTTTTATCTCCGGGGAAACGACCGGTGCCGTCGTCAAACGGATACTTAAAGCTGCGGGCTTTGGGATAAACATAAGCCTGCAGTGCACTTTCGGTCTTTATTTCGCGCTCGTAATACCCGAAATCGCCGTCAAACGTATATGACGTTGGGTCGTAATAGTACGTGTATGAGGCCGTACCACCGACATTGCCACGCCAGTTCTGCGGATCGGCGCCGTAACTGTTGACGACGGAGAACAGACCTAACTGACGCTCATCCTTAGGAACACCGAGCAGACTGAACGAAACTTCTGACTGACTGTCGGTACGATCCAACGCCGGAATCGTCGAATCGACAGTGTTAGAAATAACGACCGGATACGCAGTACCAGACGACACCACAAGGTCGTCAAGCGGTGCGGTTACAGGTGTGTCGGTACCGGACGCATAAAGCAGCCGACCGTCCAAAAAGTTAATGAGGTCGGAATCGACGCGAGTCAGACCTGCAGGAGCGGCATCGTCAGGAAGCTGATAAAACCCACTTAAAGTCGTCATGGACTGCGCCCCTTATTTCGATTCTACCTGAAAAGTATGCGGTGCACAGTGGTGGCAGCCACAATCTATTTTATCCAAATCTGGCAGTTCTCGGCCTAGTTTGTCCCAGCCAAATTCGATCCATTTATCTCGAACAATGCGGGCGGCTTCGATTTTGCAGATGTAGCACCCTAAATGTTTCAGTCGGCCGTTATATTTAACCGCCACCTGCCACTTTTTTACTTTTTTGTTCCAAATAACACCTGTCACACCGCTAACGCTGGTTCGAAACACTGATCTGTTAACACTTTGAATACTACCGTCGACATCTAATCTTAAGTTAGCCGCGTTGTTATCTAGCCAATTTCTATTTATATGATCGATTTGGCCGTCGGCTGGATCTGTACCAGAAGTCATATAATAAATCAAGCGAGATGCGGCGTACTTAACACCGTCGACTTTCACCATCCAGTCGCTTCTATCGGGATTGCGATTAGTGGCGAGCTTATATCCAGCCACGCTGGAGGCTCTGGCTCCTCCTCTACGATCTACCTTCCAAACCAGACCGGACCACTTCCCGTATTTATCGGCCGGGATCTCGACGACTTCCAGCAGCTCATTCAACCGCTCAAGCGGCGGCAGGGGCTTATACTTAGGCATCGGCCTGCTCCTACAGGTTGATCGCGCCTCGGGGAGTTCGCAGCTCCGCCGAGGCTTTCAACTATAACCTATGTCTGCTCTTCCCAGGTGAGGGAGCTGCTCACATCCATCGTACCCGTTGCGCTGTTGGCGACCACATAAAGAGCGTCGCCAGATGCAGCAGTTAATGGATACGAGAGGTAGTCTTTGTTATACGCGAAGTAAGGCGACAGATCGATATCTGTACCGCCTTGGCCGACAAAGAAGGTTGCCACGGTGACGCCGCCACTGACGATTGGCACGGTGCCGGAAGGAACGTCGGCGTACTCGACGGGGCTTAGCGTACCGGCGCTGGTGTAGGACGCAACACCCGACACATAAACGGGGTTTTTGACCAGCTTGATTGTGCCGCGAGCGCCGGCACCAACACCCAGGCGGGTCGGATAAACCTGCATCCGGTTACGAACACCGTTGACTTCGTTCTTCACGCGAACGGCCAACAGAGCCTCACCAGTTGTGCTTACGCCGCGATCATTGGCATTGCTCTGCGAGCGAGCAACAACGGTACCAGTGTCGCCGCCATCGATGTAGTACGAAGCGCCGTACTTATAAATGGCAGATTCGTTGGCGCTGTTGTACTTCTGCGCGACGTAAGTAATCGGCAGAGTCGGGTTAGACAGGCTCGGGCTGACGAGCTGGTTCGAAGTGCGAATGTCATGAACCCGAACCCACGCGGCGTTGCCTGTAGTGGTGGAATCGGGAATGTAGGCAAAGAAACGAGCGCCGACTGCCCCGTACCAGGAGTAGTCGACCTTGAGCATGGTGACTTTGGTGAAATCAAAGTCCCAAACAGAAGTATCGGTTTGCAGATTGCCGTTATCGTCGGTGACAGCAGTACCGTCGATGTAGGAAACTAGAGGAGTATCAGCAGTACCGCTAGCGTGCAGTGTAAAGCTGCTCTTTCCAGGCGTCCTATCAGAGTAGAAGAGGGTCGCAGTTTGAGCATCAAGACGATCCCCCGAGAAGTAACGTCGAGGAATACGATACTCGTAGGTGTACTGGTTACCGCTGGCGACCGTTAAGAAACTCGACGAAACAGTCGTTGTGCCGGTAGACGAAGCATTACTGCCAATGTTGACACCGCTAGTAGCGTCCCGGAGACTGCGATCGTAAAGAGCAGCGTGAACATAAGTAAGGCCGCCACGCACGATAACCAGATCGCTGCCAGCAGTACCGACATCGCCGTCGCCAGCATCCGGATTGCGAATACCAGTTGCGTCAGTCTCGAACGCGCTGCTACGGCGAACGCAGTAGAAGTTGAAGTTCTTATTGGTGCGGGCATCCCCAGTGAAATCTTGGGCGCCGCCTTGAACTTCCCAGTAGTAACCGTCCTTACTGTCAAATGCGCCTGCCTTTTTGACGTCGGTCGCATCGGTCGACTCGGAAAAGCGGACGCCGAACGTAGCTGAGCTGACGCGACCGGGCTGGTAGCGGAAGAACCGCTTGCTGCTGAGAGTCTGGGTGGTGCTGCCGCTAGCTGCAGGTAGGTAAATCTTGGCAGCGCTTTCACTAGGAAGGTGAGTCGTCAGACCACCACCTTCGCTCTCCCATTCGTTGGGGTTGACGTCATAAGTAGTGACGTCGGAGAAAATACCGAGAGCAGTTTCGGTACGGGGGATACCGAGCAGACTCAGGCTGACTTCCGAAATCTGCTGGTTCTGAATGCTGACAGGAACAGCAGATTGGTCGCTGGCAACAACAACGGGCAGGCTTTCCTGCATCGTCTGTTGGCCCTTAGGAATCGGGGCCGACCGACCAATAGTGATTACCGTTGCGTTTACGTCAGCCATGTTTTAAAACT
>Ga0208899_1001216_pt1 | contig 18340 bp, 25 predicted proteins | sample VirMetDEL_Nov_24_FD_184518 | JGI IMG/M metagenome (GOLD analysis project Ga0208899, IMG submission 184518) | Aqueous microbial communities from the Delaware River and Bay under freshwater to marine salinity gradient to study organic matter... | ecosystem: Environmental > Aquatic > Marine >... | reverse complement strand
CCTTGACTTGGCCTATGCTGAACCCTGTCTGGCCTACGTCCATATCGTACCAGTTCTTGCTGGCCAAGAAGGCACCAATGTCGCGATGCTGCCAGTTCAGGCTGGCGTAGATAGCAGACCTACGACTGCCGCCTTGCATAACCCTGCGGCCAATTTCGTTGATCATCTGCATCTTAGGTATCGGTCCACTGGACAACCCGCCCGTCTTGCTCAGACCAGAACCCTCTGGACGATAGATCGAGTAATCTACACCAATGCCACCACCCGTCATCAGGCAAGACTCAGATTTCCAGCTAAGGTTGGCCCAATCTTCACGACTGTCCTCTTCTGCTTTCAACAGGTAGCAGTTGTTGAAGAACTTATTAGGACGGCCGGCGTAGTACAGATACCGACCACCGGGGATGAACTTGAGTTCCCGCACCATCTCAGTGAGAGTATCCACCTCGTCCTTAGTGAGCAGATCGCCGCATACATCGTCTACCAATGTTTTGGCCAAGTCGTACCAAGTCATGCACCCTTCATGGGCATACTTGTGCTTGAAGATGTCTTCGCTGAACTTGGAGCGGAACATTGGGTTTTCGTTTGATTTAAAAGTCATTGCAGTCTACCGGCCTTAAGTTAAATTTATGAATGTTCTCAGCTAGCTCTTCTCTCAATAAGTCTAGCAGCTTCAGAGAGTCTATGTCCAGCAAATCTATAATCTCTTCACAACTGTATGCTTCACTGATATCAAGAAGCTGCTCTTCAGAAAGCGTGTTCACCTTGTGCCTCCTGTTCTACCTTCTCCTCCCCGACTAAGAACACCGGACGGCCTGAGCGGAACTTGACCTCTAGCTCATCGCCCCAGCATGTCTTCTTGTGGGAACAATATGAACAGTTGATACCCAGCTTCTTGCGTCTGGATTGCTTGTCCACCACAGTATCAAAGTGCCTCTCAGGCGGCTCTGGCAGGGCAACATCGTGCTTGATGCTGGCAATCTTGGCACTGGTGTCCTCTATGTCATGGTGAGTATACGTGGCTAGCTCTCCACCAGACTTGTCAAAGACCAAGAACGTACCGCTCTTCTTGCCAAAGGCGTTGGCATAGCCGCTGATCTGACTGATATAACCAAAGGCATCGTCGTCAGGCAGTGTGCCGTTCTTGAACTTCTTCATGCTGAATGCACTGGCAGACTTAACATCGACCAGTTCACCATCTATCATGCAATCGATGTGTCCCTTGATGTCGTCTATCTCAATCTCGGCTTGCATCTCAGTCACAGAATGCCCAGCTTCCTTGGCCAAGTAGATCAACATTGCTTCAACAATGTCACCTACCATGAACTTGAGCTTGGTCTGTGGAGTGAAGCTCTCCGCTTGGTCGTCACCGTTGATATCGTACCAGAGCGCCCTGCTACAAGGCTTGCCAATGTTGGACATACGGAGCCTAGGGTTAGGTGCAGCTTGGCTGACCCATAACTGTTTACGCATGGCGTCCATCACCGTGGCACCTAGCTCAAACAGCAGCCCTTGGTCTGGTTTCTTTTTACCGTTAGCCACTAAGTCGTAGATATCATCTACCAGTGTGTCAATCGTCTTTGTCTTTGTCATATTCCACCTTCACTATGTTTTTATGATAATTACGCTTTCCGTTTTTGACACCACTCAAGTTTGCGTGATTGTAACCATGACGCTCAGCAAACTCTCTTACAGACATATTCTCAATCCTATGCTCAACACCGTTGTCGTAAGTTATGGTAAACGGGCCTATGTATTTATGATGGCTAATACCAGACACGCTTTTATAGCTCTCAACTGGCCTGAAAAATCTTTTACCACCAATGTTCTTATTGTAATAATCATCACTCCCAAGAACATCCAGATCAACCTGTACCTTCATCTCATTGTAGTACAGGTCACGTTTGTTTTTACATAGTAAAAGTATAACAAAACTGAAAGCTCTTTTGCCAAACTTTTTTATGTCCGGTTCAAGATATTTAGAACTTGAGCAGTAGTATTTCCAATTACTCTCCGTTGTTCTCTTTGTCTTCTTATATTTATACAGGTGCTTGCAACCTATATAACTCTTACCGGACTCTTTGTGGGTAATCTGGTAGACAAATCCAAAATGATCGTTCGGATTGAACCTGCCTACCAGACTAACATCCCAATGCCCGTACTTGGGCGCTCCCATTTAGAACGGAACGTCGTCGTTAAGATCGTCCACCGCTCCAGCCTTTGGCTTCTCGTCAAAGCCCTTGGACTTACCCCCCTCTGGAACGTACTCCACAGGATCAGTGATCTTCACAGCGTTCATAAAGGTAGTAGTACCAGTACCAAAGCTGTTGTTATAGGGGCGTTGGCTGACCTTTACCACGGCCTTGCTGCCATTGCTGAGCATGGTAGGCCCACCGTAGTCATTACCCTCTGCGTCGAACAGTAGTGGCTTGTAGTTGCTCTTAAGCTGGACATAGGCCATGCCGTCCATCTTGTTAGCGTCCTGTTTAACATTGAGGCCAATGCTCTTGGCGTTCTTGACCTGATCACCTTCAAGACCAAGCGCCACACTGTAGCGGTCAAACTTGTCAGTCTTGTCGAAGATGAAAGGGAAGAACATTGTGCCTTCAAGGTATGTGAATGTATTAGCCATTAGTGTATCTCGCTCCAGTTGTTTCCAGTTTGAACGTCGCAGTCTAGTTCACAGTTCAGTTTGTACGCTTTGTTGACCTGACGTATAGATAGTATAACACAGTCCTTGGCATGATCAACATCTTTTTCTGATGTTTCTAAAACTAATTCGTCATGCACCATTGCTACGATCTTGGCATCTAGTTTTCTCCTTCTCAGGTGATAGTCTACGTACATAAACCACTTCTTCATCAGCACCGCAGAACTACCTTGGATCAATGTGTTAAGGCTAGCGTGTCCTGACCTGACGCGCAGTATCCTGCCGTCTAGTCCCACCAGCTTGCCCACTGATTCTCCCTTGCGTATGACGGCCTCGCTCAGCCTCTTGTATGCTGGCATATTTGCCATAAATCTCGCCCTAAGTTGAGCACCGTCCTTAGCAGACCCGTTGACGACCGCTCCGATTTTTGCGTCTCCCGCTCCATAGAGAAGCGCGTAGATGAACGTCTTAGCTTGGTCTCTAGTCTCCAGACCAGCCATCTGTTGGTTAGCAGTATGTACATCGCCCTCAAGCACTTCACGGGTAAACCTCTCATCATTCATATAGTGTGCCAGCACCCTAAGTTCAAGACCAGCAGCGTCTGTATCTATAAGTTTTCTACCTTCAGGTGCTTCAAACAATTCTCTACAATCTTTGCCATATTCTACGCGCACTGCTGGTACTTGTTGCAGGTTGGGGCTGACGCAACTCATGCGGTTGGTGATAGCACCCAAGGTACGATACCTGCAATGTACCCTAGACTCCTCAGAGCAAGCCTCTATCCACGCCTTGACCAATGCTGATCTCTTCTGTAGCAGGAAGTACCGTGCCAGCTTCTGTGCCACTGGCAGATCGCACTTGGCCAGTGTCTTCTCGTCAACCTTTGCCCTACCACTGGGCGTTAAATCTGCGGGTTTCCATCCTAGTTCAATCAAACGTTCAGCAATCTGCTGCCTACTGGCCGGATTAAACTCTGTTACCTTGTCCTTCAGCCGCTTGCCTGTCTTCTCGGAGTAACGCTCTTCTACAATAGGCGGGAACATATTGATGCACTCGGCTGCTATCTGATCCTGCTCTAACATCAGCCTGTTATAAAGCTCTACGGCCTTCTGCTTGTTCAGCTTAAAGCCGTTGTGACTCACCCGGTCGGCAACGATACGCATCCTGTGTTCGTCCCTGATCGATTGCTCACTGAACTCGTCTTCCATCTCTGCCCAAAGTGTCCAATGTAGGTACATACATACCTTTACGTCTTGAATGCAGTAGTCCAACATTTCGCGTGTATATGCACTGAAATCTCCACTGAAGTCTCCCTTATGTTTGCCTAGGCGCTTGCCCCATGCTTCAAGACTATGTCCTCCCTCTCTTGAGGGGTTCTCCATCATGGACAGAACCAAAGTGTCTACCATCTGGTCGAACTTCAGCCTGACTCCCCACAGCTTGGCCAGCACGGGGAAGTCAAAGCTGAGTCCGTTGTGCGCTACCACCTCATCAAACTGACTGAGGAAGTCTTGCAGCCCAGTAGGCTCTGTCCACACCCTTACACCCACCTCAGAGTCAAAGGTGACCACACAGTGTATCACTGTGGCGTCTAGGCTGTCGGTTTCTATATCTAGGTAGCAGACTTGCATAAATGTTTCCAACTGATGGGGAAGTTAATCTTACAACGTTCTGATATCTGATCCGCAACGTAGCGTGTCTCTGCCTGTGCGTCATCTGCCTGTCTTAGCTTACACACACGGCTGAAGGCGTACAAGCTGCCGGTCCAGTACCACTCGGTATAAGCCGCCTGTGGTAGCACTGCCCTTGCTTGCTCAGGACAGACACCAAACTCTATCATATTATCATACGTCGCTATCGATGCCCTGACTGATTCGTTATATATCTTAGAGACAATAGAATTACTGGTTACCTCTTCGTCTGTAGAACCTTGTTTCTTATTGGCAGCGGCCTTGCGCCAGTAATCAGGCTTCCAAGAATCGGGGGAATCGCTGACATATCTACGGCTTACCTCGTTCCACACTAGTCCCACCTGATGCTTGGCAAGCTGCCGTGCTATGAATATAGGTGCTCTGATATGGAATTGCAAGCTGGTATGGGCAAAGGGGGACCAATGATTATGATCTGCCAAGTACTTTATCAGCTTCTCGTCGCTTGGTTCCATCTCAAGGTGAACCTTGTCGAAGCTTACCCGTGCTGCGTTGACGACGCTCAGGTCGTCTCCCATCTGATTTAAGAGTGCTACCTGTATCATCCCTGTCCCCTCTTGCTGCTCTTCTGTCCTGCAAATACTGACCGTTTGCCCGTTGTCTTCTGATGGTTCAGAGGTCTTGCCCTGTTCCTGCGCCGCACCTTTGTCCTAGGATTGTAGGTACTGTTCTGCATCTTCTTGGCCACTAAAAGTTCTCCTTCAATGTTGTGAGTCGTCCGGTAGCTTTGTCGTATAGTAGCCTGTCACAAGCCCCCGTGTCACCCGTATAACGACACTTCAGCACTCTCAGGGTGGTGGTGTTACACTCTATCGGATCGTCGCTCTGCGTGTCTCTCTCCATGCTCACCACTGTATCGCTGATCTGTGCAATACCATGTGATCCTCTAAGGTGTCCAAGGTTGACCTCCATGCCCTCTTCGTGGCTACGGTCTGATCCTAGTCTACGCAAATGTGTGACCAAGTGTATCGCACAGCCTGTCTCCTCAGTCAACTGGCGGAGCAACGTCATGGTACGGTCTATAGCCTTCCGTTCGTCGTTGATGTCTAGGCCACTGACCAAGATGCTCAGGTGGTCGATGAAGATGACCTTGCAATCCAGACCAACCACCATGTATCGGACACGGTTGATCAGGTCTTCCATCTCTAGGCTACCGAAATGGTCGTAGATAAAGACCCTGCCGGTGCCTAAAGTAGTGTCAAAGTATTCTTTGATCTGTTCTTTCGAATACTTCTCGAATACTTCGTTGAGGTGTAGTCTATCACTTGCTTCGACCGCCAAGATGCCTCTCCGGGTACGGTCAACGGACTCTTCCAAGGCAATGATACCTATGCTAACGTCCGTTTCCTTCAGGTAGTGGTGCTGAAGCTCCCTGAGCAAGCTGGACTTGCCCACGCCTGTCCCTGCTGCCCATGTGACGATCTCCCTAGACCTTACGCCCAGCGTCTTGTTCTGCAAAGCAGGGAACGGAAAGTCTATGGAACGCAGGTTCTGTTCAGACCAAAGACCATCGAAGTCTGAGGCGGCATTCCTGATACCACTAGGAGTGTAGCATACGGCGTTCTTCAAGTGACCTAGGAACTCCTGCTCCATGCTGCGCGAACTGTAGGTACAAGCGTCCTTGTGCTCAAGCTCAACGATAAATGCCTTGCCCGGTTTGAGCAACTTGGCACACCTCTCTGCCTGTTCTTGTGCCTTTGGCTCGTTGTCGAAGCATATGAAAACCCGGTCGAAGCTTTCCAGTAGCTCTAGGTTGTTCTTGAAGTCGCGCTCAGCACTTGCCTGTCCGCTCTTCAAGCTCAGGGCGTGTACGATTGCGTTGGACCTCTTGCTGATCTCAGTGGCAGTGGGCTGGACAGAGTTGGCCATCTGGAACGCTGCCAAGGCGTCTGCTTCACCCTCTGTGACGATCAGTGTGCTTGATTTAGTCCCTAGCGCCTTGCTCAGTGTGTGCGTCCCAAATAGCGTACAATTTTTGAAGTCTCCACTCGTTGAAAATATCTTACCTGCTCGTCTGGTCTTATTCGATACCCGCATACCATCAGGAAGGTGGTAGGGAAACATCACAGATTGGTCGGTCACTGTTACACCGTAGAAATCAGACACAGCCTTGCTGATCCTGCGCTCTGACCACGGGGTGTCAGGTTTGGTCGGCCTGTAATCGTCTATGTTTTCCACTTCGTTGACCTCTCTGAGTGTCTCTTCGCAGCTAAAGCAATAGGTATGCCCATCATCGTAGATGCTCAGGGCATCACTGCTGCCGCAGCTTTGACACGGTTGGTGCGTTTTGATCGCAGTGGACTCAATTTGATCCATCAGTGTTGTGTCTCCGTTTCGTCGTCTTCTAGGTCTACAGTGTAGTATGGTTGCTGGTCTAGGTACATTTTAAGCTCTTCCAAGGCCATGATCATAAAGTATGTCATGCTTCGTTTGTTGAGTTCTGCCATCTCCTCAAAATATTTTATCACGGCGGGGGACAGACCCTCTTTGTAGAGGTGGTTGAAATATTCCGACTCTGTAAACTTGTCCATGATTAACCTTTCCATATGTAATATGCTGCCGCTAAAAATACAAGGCTGGTGATAGATATTTTGATCACATCAGCCCCAGTCAGGACGTTTAACATCTGCACTAGACATCTCCCCGGCCAACGCTGCATAGCCGCAGATATCTACAAAACTGTCCTCTTTGTACTCGTTGATCAGCCGTGCGATCTTCAGGAGCATCATCATGGTAGCGACATCTGTAGGTGTCAGTTTGATCTCATGGTCTAGGTAACTGTTCCAGAAGTCAGCGATACGCATATGGTTCAGGTATGCATCGCCGTAGTCCTTGGCACGATCACCGTTGATCAACTCGCTTGCAGTGTGCAGTATCTCGTCACGCTTCATCGGTTTTCTCCATCTCGTCCTTGAAGTTTCTCAAGTGCGCTGCCGCCACTGTCAGCTTGTGATAGTCAGACATGAACATATCTCCGTCGCACTCCCATAGCATCTGGACAGGGCCATCCACCAAGGGGACCAATCGTTTGATAAACTCTTCTGCGGTGATCTCTTCGTCATGGCTCCATTTGTAGGTCTTAGTCATCATGCCGTCTCCATAAGTTCTATTGCTGTTCCAATCTTGTACCACGGTGGTGAATCGGTGTTCTTCCACCGTGCCATGTAGCTCTTCTCCCTGACGTAGTAGTTTCTGTATGCTACCACTGGATCGTCGTCCTTGCAATCGTCAGGCATACACTGGGGCGGCTCTGTGAACTTGCCACCCGGTAGCTCGTATGGAATCTTAGACAGGTTCTGGAATATGCCGCTGCTCTCTGTCTTGTGAACCTTACCGTACCGGAAGGTGTACTCTACCAGCAGGTTGTCGAGTAACTGGTAGAGCCACTGGTAGTTCGACCGGCTCTCCCTGACCCAGACAGCACTGGGGTGGTTCTTGTGCGTAGGCTTGTAGCAGTCGATACTAGGCTCCCCGTCGATCTCATGGTGTGCAGTACTGAGCAACTGTGCGTACTCAAGTATCATCTTAACGACGTGCTTGTCGCAGTGCATCGCAGCGCACTTAGCAGGATCACGGTCTAGGTAGAAAATGTTCATTTATCGCCTTTCAGTTTCTGTTCTATTAAGATAGCACGTCCAAGGAAGATTGCAAGTATGCTGGCAAAAATGTTCATTCTTCGTCCTCTTTCAATAGTGTCTCAATGGGGTCAGTCTGTCCCAAGGCTCTCCGCACATGGTGGCCACACTCGCTGCACAGGTCGTTCTCCAATGGCTGTGTAGGCGGCAATGGTGCGTCACAGATTGCACAGCGCATCTCTATGAAACCTCTATCTTAACGCCAAGCTTCTCCAAGGCACGGACCATGGCAGTATGGTCCAGCGCCATGTGGACAAGCTGATCTCTGCGGATGCTCACCTGTTTACCTCTGCCCTTGTCCATGAGCAGATAGGCGTCGTGAAGTTCTTGGTCTGTCGTGTTGATTTTCAGCGTGTTCATTATGTCCTCTATATAGGTACCAATATAGTATGATCTCTTTTAAAGAGTACCCAGTAGAGTACTCTATAGAGTATATATAGGGAGCCTTTTTGATATTTCAAGGGGTGCGACAAAAAATATTTTAACTTATTTTTGGTACCTCCTTCGGTACTCAATGGCACATCTATGCCCCATCTCTTCGATGATTAGATCATAGTCAGACAAAAGCTTAGCATAATAAGGCGTCCCATGGTCATGTAGACGGGAAGTATTGTTGATGTCTTGCAAAGCAAAGGACAATTCGTTGTCTGTTAAGCTTTTGACCTGCTCTTTGTTCATTCTCCGAACCTTTCTATTTCTCTAGTGTTGGTGTCTATCAATTCTGTCTTTTGTCTTATGTCAACGCTGTGCTCAAGGTTACACTGTGGACAATAGTGAATATCGCTCCAATTGATACGATATATAAACTCAATGGGACCATTGTGGCAACGGGTGCAATTCATTGTTTGTCTCTCTGCTAGGTTACAACATCGAACAAGGCGACATATTAAGCCGCCTTGTGCAATGTTGCAACCCTAGTGCTTAGGATAGCTAACCAGTTCCACATCGCGGTCCCAACAAGCTCGACAAGGTCCGCAATTGTTGCCCTGTAAACGTGCGGGACATGGATGTCCCTTTGGCGCTTGTCCTTTGGTGTAGACTTGCGAGCCGTTTATGCCCTTGGGCTTGTCGCCATCCAGCTTTGCCGCCGATACGCGAACGTTAAGGTTATCTGGCAAAGTATTGCCTAACTTCTGCCAGTCAGATACCAGCTTGCGTTCTTGCGTGGGGAGCCAATGGCGAACGCTAGGCGTCATGCGCGCTACCTCTGCGATCGCGTCAAGCATATCGATAGACTGCAGATCGCCGCTGTCGAACCAACGGTGATACCCGTCTGTGTTATAGCGTGCTATCTGGAATACCATGCTGGCGATCCACTCCATGGGGTCGCTAGTTTGCCATTTGGCAAGGTTAGCCTTCCAGCCTTGGTCTACACTAGGGCGTAGTTTCTGGAGCTTTCTGGCGTAGCACGAATGGCACGGCGTGCCTTCGATCTGTGCCAGTTTTGAACCAGTGATACATGCGAATGCGTCTATCGCATAGGTCGTTCCGGGCATTTTAGAGTTGCCGGTCGATATCTTGCCATGTTGTATGGCGTCTTTAACTTTCATCGTTTTACCTTTCACATTGAAACAATGGGACGGGTGACATTACGCCACCCGCCCGGTTGCGTCAACGCGCTGCGAAGTTATGCAAATACTTGGCTGGCGCTTTGCGCTCAATGTAGACCGAACGCTTGCCAAAATGGGTACCTATCATAGTGGGACCGAACGTGATCCCGTACCGGGTCTTGGTAGACCGCTTGCGGGTAAGTCCCCACGCATAACGGTAGCCTGTGGTCCCGTCGTTTAACTTGGTACGCTTGAACATGGCAATTCCTTTCTTGGTTGCCGTTGAAACATCAGAACGTCCGGCATATACACCGGGCGTTCCAATGTTGCAACAACTATTCCGCTTTAATCACGTCGTCACACATTTCTAAGATTTCTTCTAGTTGTTGCCCCGCCCATTCCTCGCGACCGGCGGCGGTCATGGCCAAGAAGAATTCAACCTTATGTCTCACGTCCTTTGCTAGCTCTACTGTTTCCATGGGTTAACCTTTCTTATGTTAAGACAGACACAGAGTGCCACATATTATCCGGGCAGTCACTAACTGTTTTTGCATACCTGCTATCCGCTTGCGTCTATTGACACGGCAAATATGCATAGCTCAATGGTCTAGCTATGCGCTCACTGCATGGCCTAGGGGCGTCACTGAGTGCTTGTCTCGGGTGTCTCGGGTAGGTGTATAGCCGAATGGTACCAATCGCGCTCTGTGACCATCCTAGGCCGTTTATGACGATATACCGCAAACCACTAGATCGATCGGTTGCTATATATTTATGATATAGATCGTTACGATATCGAAATGTTATATCAGACATAACAAAAACTTAAACCGTGCAAGTACACGCAATAAACGTTGTATCTACACGCTCTCACACTCTCTCAAAATATTTCAACCTTGGTCACACTATTGCATTGACACAACCAATCTGCAACAGTGTGACAATTTTGCAACACCATGGGTGTGGTATATTTACAACAGTGTTGCAATTTTGTCACACCATTGGGCGTTCTCCTTTTGTTCACGCTTTGTTCCAATGTCCGTTTTTGTCCAGGTATCCTAGGCGTTCCTCTTTTGTTCACGTTTTGTTCCAATTTTGCACACGTCTGAGAACAAAACGAGAACAAACCGTGAACAGGAACAAAACGAGAACAGGGGTGACCCCCCGTGGGGTGCGTAGTTCTTATATGTTCAATGCGTCCATTCTGGGGGGTATTTTGAAAATCTACCATGTTCACCATTGACACACCGAGTAAAGTTTGATATAATAGCAGTACAACCTAGGAGTTTTACATTGGCTAACCACAAATTTGCTAGCTATGAAGAGCCTAAACCGTTAGACAAAGAGCTAACCGAGAGAGAGGCTAAATTCATAGTAGAACTGGTAGACAATCACCTTGAACCCTTGGATGCCTTCTATGCTGCTGGCTACAAGAGCACACAGAAGCTACCACAGGCAAAGAATCGTTCTAAGAGACTGCGGCGTTTCCTCTGGCACCACATTGAAAATCGCATCAAGGAAAGGGTAGGAGAAACTGCCACCTTGGCTGTGTCTGTCTTAGAAAGGCTCATGCGCGAAGCTGACTCGGAGAACGTTAGGCTCAATGCTGCAAGAGACATTCTGTCTAGGGCAGGTTACGATGCGGTCCACAAGCAGGAAACCACGGTCAAAGAGGTCACTGAGTTATCCGATAAGGAGCTTGACGAGCAGATTGCACGGTTGACCAATGTGGTAAAAATAAGTGGATAAACTTGCTGTCCTAGAGCTTCTCAAAGAGAAAGAGCACCGGGAGCTTACCACCCGGCTCAAGAGGTATAAGCCCTACGATTACCAGACCAAGTTTCATCACTCTGGCACAGACTGCGCCCAGCGCATCCTGATGGCGGCTAATCGGGTAGGAAAGACGTACTGTGGTGCGGTAGAAACGGCATACCACCTGACAGGGGACTATCCCGATTGGTGGCAGGGACACAGGTTTAACAAACCAGTCAGGGTCTGGGCAGCGGGGGAATCCAACGATACCACCAGAGACATCATCCAGAAGGAACTCTTTGGTAACCCACAAGACCCTAATCTCAAAGGCACAGGGGCTGTACCCTTGGCCAAGATTGTAGAAACCACGCGCAAACCCGGCGTACCCAATGCCTATTCCAGCGCTTTGGTCCTGCACAAATCGGGGGGTAACTCCCAGATAAGCTTCAAGGCATATGAGCAGGGTTTTGAGAAGTTCATGGGCGAGGCCATAGACGTTGTCTGGCTGGATGAGGAACCTAAGCAGGAAATCTTCAGTCAGTGCATCACCAGAACGGCTGATACCAATGGTATAGTCTATATGACGTTCACCCCGGAACGTGGGATGACCAACGTGGTAAGTTCGTTCCTGAATGACCTGAAGCCGGGACAGAGCCTGACCACGGCAACATGGGACGATGTAGATCACCTAGATGAGAAGACCAAGGAGCAGTTGCTAGCAGTTTATAGCCCGGCAGAGCGCGATATGCGCTCCAAGGGTATCCCGGTGTTTGGATCAGGGCTTGTCTATCCGGTCAGCGAAGAGGACGTAATCTGCGAAGATTTTGACCTACCAGAGCATTTACCTAGGCTGGCAGCAATTGACTTTGGCTTTGACCATCCAACGGCTGTAAGTTGGGTGGCCTATGATGCAGATACCGACATAATTTATGTCTATGACGAGTACCGCAGATCAAAGGAAACACCACTGACACACGCCGCCGTGATCAACGCTAGAACACCCGGCATCCCTGTGGCTTTCCCACACGATGGTCTACAACATGACAAGGGGTCTGGCATACAGCTAGCCCAGCAGTACAGAGACTTGGGGGTATGTATGCTTCCACAGCATTTCAGTAACCCGCCAGCAGAAGGAGACAATGGTAGTGGAAAAGGTAACAACTCTATTGAAGCAGGGATCAGCCAACTTCTGCAACGCTTTGAAACTGGTCGGCTACAAATTTTTGAGTCCTGTCAGGAAACTCTTGAAGAGCTTAGACTCTACCACAGAAAAAATGGAAAAGTGGTTGCTATCAAAGACGACCTTCTAAGCTCCATGCGGTATGCAGCCTTGAGCGTAGAACGCTTTGGGGAGCAGTTAAAGAACAAGTCAATGTACCGTAAATACAGTTACGATACCGAAATAAAATATTCAAACGTAGGGATTGTCTGATGAGCTTGTATGCTAACATTAACAAACGTAAAAAAGCTGGGACTTCCCGGTCCAAAAAGAACAGCACAATTACTCCCAAAGCCTATGCAAATATGAAAGCCGGATTTCCCAAGAAAAAAAAGAAAAAGGCTTAACACAGTGGCTATGGATTTAGACGATCAAGAGATCATCTCTCTGGTAGAGAGTGAGATCAATGGTAGCTCAGATTACCTAGACTCAGAGGTAAGCGCCCAACAGGCTACCGCTATGGAGTACTTCTATGGTGAACCCTTTGGCAACGAGGAAGACGGTCGTAGCCAAGTAGTCGTTACCGATGTACAAGACACCTTGATGTGGATGATGCCCAGCTTGATGCGTATCTTCACCGCTGGGGACAAGGTTGTAAAGTTCTTACCGGAGGGGCCGGAAGACGAACAGATGGCCGACGAGGCCACCAAGTATGTAAACCATGTGTTCTACAAACAGAACGATGGTTTTATGATATTGTACAACATGTTCCTCGACGCCCTGATGCAGAAAGTCGGGGTGGTCAAGCACTACTGGGAAGACATCGAAAAGACCACAACTGAGTCCTATGAGAACCTAACAGAACAAGAATTTTCTCTGCTACAGCAGGACGAAGAACTAGAACTCATTGAGCACACGGAAACAATACAAATCTCAGAGGTGCCTGCCCCCATGACCGGGGAGATGGTAGAGATGGAAGAAGTTTTCCATGACGCCACCTTTGCACGTACAACTATGGACGGCAAGGTTACCATAGAGAACGTACCACCGGAAGAGTTTCTGATCAACCGTGGTGCCAAGACGCTAGAAGATGCGCGATTCATCTGTCACCGTTCGCACAAAACTAGGTCAGAGCTTATCAGCATGGGCTATGACGTAGACCTGATAGATAGCTTACCCGGTTACACCAGTGGCGCAGACGATGTAACGACCAGCCAAGAGTACATGGCGCGTCACTCCTACGACTCTACCGATGTCTACCCTAACCAAGCGGCCTCTGACTCTGAAGTTTCAATCATGGTCAACGAGTCGTACATGAAGCTGGACACGGACGATTCGGGCGTCAGCGTACTTCATAGGATTTTAACCAGTGGTTCGGAAGTGCTAGACTGCGAACCTATCGACTATATTCCTTTCAGTTCTGTCTGTCCTATTCCTGTGCCGCATAAGTTCTATGGGCTTAGCGTAGCAGAAACGGTCCAAGATGTTCAGCTTATCCGGTCCACGCTGACCAGAAACCTGCTGGACAATATGTACTTGGCAAACAACGGCAGGTTCCAAGTTGTAGAAGGACAGGTCAATGTAGACGATCTACTAACCAGCCGTCCCGGTGGTATCGTTCGCACACGCAGCCTGAATGCTCTCCAGCCTATCCAGACACCTGCACTGCAACCTGCTGCGTTCCAGATGCTTCAGTATTGGGATGATATCAAGACGGGACGCACAGGTGTCAACCCGCAGACACAGGGTCTTAGTGCTGACGTACTGAAGACACACGTAACCACTGGTGCTGTCACGGCGGCAATGACCAATGCCCAAGGCCGGTTAGAACTTATTGCACGGGTCTTTGCCGATACCGGCGTTCGCAATATGTTCAAGCAGATATACAACTTGGTACAGCGTTACGAAAATCGTAAGAAGATGGTCCGTCTCAATAATACCTACTTTGAAATTGATCCGTCTAGCTGGCGAGAAGACCTAGACGTCGATGTTGAGGTAGGAATTGGCTACGGCGATCAGGACATTAAGATGCAGAACATCAGCAACTTTGCTGGCCTGATTGAAAAAGTAGCTACCCAGACTGAGGGAATTGTACAGGCGGATAACGTCTACAACTTGGTCAGAGAGATTGCCGATGAGATGGGCATCAAGAACGTAGACAAGTTCATAACTCAGCCCCCACCACCGCAGCCCAAGCAGCCTAGCGCACAGGAACAGCTAGCACAGGCGCAAGCACAGGCCATGCTCACACAGGCACAGGCCAGCCAGATGGAAGCTGAAGTGAAAGCCAAGGAGCTTGAGATCAAAGCGGCTAAGGTAGAGCTTGAGCGCATAGAGATTGAGCATGAGATGGCAGTCAAACGCGAAGAACTGAAGCTCAAGGGGATTGAGCTAGGATTTGAAATGAACTCTGACAAAAACATAAAGGCTTAGACATGGCATACCAGAATAACATTGCTTCTCGCATCATCAGCAGCGAAAACATTACCAGCACCGGGACCAGCGCACAGAGTGGACGTGCTCCATTCGGTTGCACCATTGCTCGTATTGCAACCAGTGCTGATGTAAATATCGTAATTAACGGAAATCCTACGGCCACGGCAGCGGGTACTTTGATAGAGCCAGCAGATGCGGCTTACTTTGTCATCAGGGGAGATAGTTCTCCGACTGCGACTGACGGTGAAAAAGTAGCCAGCATTGGAACGGCCACGGTAAACGTTACGTTCTTGGAGGGTTAAATGACCCGGCAGCACCCCCATGCCCATAGGATTAACTCTAGTGAGCAAGTTGCTATAGGAGCCACCAGTGCTCAAAGTGGTACTTGTCCTTTTGGCACCGGCATAGCGCATATCAAAGCGCACGGAACTAGTGGCAGTCCTTCTAACTTTTTCAAAGTAGGTGGAAATCCTACGGCTACCACGGATGGAACTTCCAGTTTCATACACGACAATGAAACTATTTACGTAATTGTAAGGCCAGATTCGTCTTTGGGGGCTGGAGACGGAGAAAAAATAGCTACTATTAACACTTCAGGCTCAGCAATTTTATATATAGATTGGGTGGAAAGCTAATGGCAACGAACAAAAAGATCACAGAGCTTACAGAACTGTCAGAAGCAGACCTTTCTGATGACGATGTTCTGCCAATTGTGGACATTAGCGCCGGTACTACTAACAAAGTTCGTAAGTCAACATTGGCCTCTGCACTGTCCGGCGTTGCTAGCATAACCGCTACCAGCCCTATAGCTGTTAACCAATCTACAGGTTCTGTGGTGGTTAGTACAGACACAATCCCGATTACCAGTGGTGGTACAGGAGAAACCAGTGCCAGTGCTGCTCTTGCTGCCTTGGGCGGCATCAGTGATCCTACTGACACCCGTGGCGACATCATTACTAGAGGAGCTTCAGCCCTAGGCAAGGTTGGCATAGGTGCAAATAACACAGTGCTGCGTTCTGATGGAACCGATCCTTCATGGGGATCAGTAGCTGCTAGTGAGCTAACAGGAACTCTTCCTATAGCCAATGGTGGTACTAACGCGACCACGGCAAGCGGAGCACGGACCAGCCTTGGCCTAGGCAGTATTGCTACGCAGGACTCCAGCAGTGTAACGATTACCGGCGGCTCTATTACTGGAGTTACGGACATTGCCATTGCAGATGGTGGCACAGGAGCCAGCGATGCGGCAACCGCTAGGACAAACCTTGGAGTAGCCATCGGCTCAGACGTTCAGGCGTTCGATGCTGACAACGCTGTGACCGATGCGGCGCAGACGTTCACCGTGAGCCAGCGCGGCACGATCACGACTGACAATGACCTCTCGCTGGATCAGAACGCCACCAATAATTTCAAATGCACTCCGACCGGCACCGGCACCCTGACGTTTACAAACCACACCGCTGGGCAGTCGGGCAACATCCTGCTGGACAACAGCGGTGGTCACGCAATCTCTCTGGCAGCTACGACCAAGGGTGACGCCAACTTGGCAACGACGATCAGCACTGCTGGAACCTATTGGCTCTCGTACTACGACGACGGCGCGAACGCTTATGTCGTCACAAGTGCGGTGTTTGCTTAATGTCGATTATCCAAGGCACGTCCAAGGCGGCTGGTGGTGGTTACGAGATTGAAAATTCTGTACGCCTAGACGGCACAGGAGATATGTCGCGTACTGTATCGTCTGACGGTAATCTGAGGACATGGACTTTTTCGTTCTGGCTTAAACGCAGCACTTTTGGAACTAATGGTGGATTAGGTTTCAACGTCGGCGGCACATATGTAAACGGAGACAATAGGTCAATTTTCCGCTTCCATTCGACCCTCTCGGGAGGTGACGACGATTGGTATTGGGCTGAACGCAGCGGTGCGGCTTGGCGTGAAGATCAGGCAACGAGCAGTATGCATCGTGACCCGGCAGCGTGGGCGCATTACATGTGCGTCTGGGACACGGACGGCGGAACAACGCCGAGGGCTAGGCGCTACATCAACGGCGTTCTCGTCAGTGATTTGAAAAGCGGCGGCACTGTTGCAGCAGCTAATGTTGACAGTGGAACAAATAAAGCAGGAACCTTCCAGCTTTTCGATCAAGCTGGTTTTCCCGGTCGTGAGTTTGAAGGCTACTGTGCAGAGATGCACTTTGTCGATGGCACTGCTCTGGCACCTACTGATTTTGGTGAGTTCAATGACGACGGCGTGTGGATACCAATAAAAACTTCAGGGATAACCTACGGATCAAATGGTTTTTACCTTGATTTTGCAGATAGCTCTGATCTGGGTAAAGACGTAAGCGGTAACGGCAATGATTTCACCAGCAGCGGACTAGCCACCACAGACCAGATGTCGGATACGCCGACTGATAACCATTGCACGTTTAACCCACTCTGGATCGACACATACACTCTCAGCGACGGTAATCTTGTTACTAGCACTGGCGCTGACGCATCTGCTCTAGGCACGATGGCTGTCGATGCTACGGATAGTGATGGTTGGTACTGGGAAATGAAGGTCACGACTGCCGCAACGTATCCCGGTGTCGGTATTATTCTCGCCAGTCAGACAAGCCTTGTGGCAAATACAGCGTTATCCAATACCAATACCAACCGTTACTATTATCAAGGTTGGGATGGGCAGTTCAATAATCAGAACAGTGCCACAGCATACGGCAGCACGTGGTCTGGTACAGCAAACAAAGTTATCGGCGTCTATCTCAAAGGTGGTGCATTGTGGTTCAGCATCGACGGTGTAGTTCAGAACAGTGGTGACCCGTCAACGGCATCTACCGGCGCTGCAATTACTGGCCTAACCGGTGACTTTTACCCTGTTGTCCTTTACGCTGCTGGTAGCGGCACACAAGCTGCATGGACGGCACAGTTTGCTGAAGCCGATTGGGGAACGACGCCTCCTGCTGGGTACAAAGCAGTAAACACCGCCAACCTTGCCACACCATCGATCACAGATGGGTCAGCGCATTTTCAGCCTACGCTTTATACAGGTACGGGTTCGTCGCAAGCGGTTAGTCAGGCAGGTAACTCAACCTTCCAGCCCGATTGGGTTTGGATCAAAGGACGGTCTGGTGCTACGGAGCATGTCCTGACTGATGCAGTTCGTGGTGTCACCAAGGAACTTAGTTCAAACGATACTGGTGCCGAAGAAACAGTGGCACAGGGACTGACTGCTTTTGACTCTGCTGGTTTCACCGTTGGCACTGACGGTTCTTACAACACCAGTTCAGCCACCTACGTTGGATGGCAATGGAAAGCCAACGGCTCTGGCAGCAGCAACACTGATGGCGATATAACCAGCACTGTAAGTACTAATACCACGTCTGGGTTTAGTATTGTTAAATATGCAGGAAGCTTATCAACAACAGGATCAGCTACCGTTGGTCACGGTTT